>Ga0209741_1000468_pt1 | contig 10734 bp, 6 predicted proteins | sample OctOCTMetagenome_FD_184734 | JGI IMG/M metagenome (GOLD analysis project Ga0209741, IMG submission 184734) | Hot spring and microbial mat streamer communities from Octopus Spring Streamers, Yellowstone National Park, USA - OCT_B (SPAdes) (version 4) | ecosystem: Environmental > Aquatic > Thermal...
CGCTCCCACCACTCCGGATCCAGCTGCGCGTCCAGCTCCTCCACCGTCTTGCCCTGCTGCTCCACCCACGTGAAATACTTCAGGTTGTGCCACCGCCGCCGGTTCTCCTGCGTCCCCTCCTGGATCCAGTCCAGCCCCTGCCCATGGAAGATGTGCACCAGGCGCACCGTGGCCTCCACCTCGTCCATCGGCCCACACTGCCGCGTGAGCTCCGCCAGCACCGACCGATACCGATCCACCCCGTCCGTGGCCACCGTCACGATGACGTCCTTCGGCCCGAACCGGTAAAACTTCGCCGTTTTGATCGCCCCCAGCACGTTGGCGATCCCGCTGATGCCGAACATCTGCGACAGCCGCATCACCTGCTCCTCCGAAACCCCCCAGCGCATCAGCACCTTCCACCCCGCCTCCTCCGCCAGCAACTGCAACCCCTTCTTGCACGACAGATCATCCACGCACATCAACGCATCCATGTTCATCACGTGATGGATCCACGTCACATGCTTGTCCCCGATCCCCTGGATGTCGTGAACCCCATATCCGTTCAGATACAGGGTGGGGCACTGGATGGGCTCCACGCCCACCACCCGACAGGTCGGCCAGACCTGCTTCAGCCGATCCCCCGCCCCGATGGTCCCCGCCGAACCCATCGCCGAAACGAAGGCCGCCACCTTCCCCTCCCCAATCCCCCGCTCCCGCAGCTCCGCCGCCAGGTCCACAATGGTGTTGCCAGTGACGTAATAGTGAAACCGATAGTTCCCCATCTCGCTGAACTGGTTGAGCACCCGCACCCGCGGGTCGGCCGCCGTCAGCTCCTTGCACTTGTCGTAGATCTCCTTCACGTTGCTCTCCGAGCCCGGCGTCCGGATCACCCGCGCCCCATAGGCCTCGATCCGCTCGAAGCGCTCCCGGCTCATCCCCTCCGGCAGGATCACGATCCCCTCAAAGCCCATCCGTCCCCCCACCCAGGCCCCGCCGATCCCATAATTCCCCGTGGACGGCCACACCAGCACGTGCTCCCCCGGCCGCAGGCCCTCCAGGAGCACCTTCTCCATCAGGATGGAATAGGCCGCCCCGACCTTGTGCGAGCCGGTGGGGAAATCCTTGGCGTAGATCACCACGATGGGCGCCTCCACCCCGGTGAGCGCCCGGGGGAGAACCTCGTAATAGATCCGACCCTCCGGATCCCGCCAGGTGATGTTGAAAAGGTTACAAGGATCCAGGGGATCGCGCTCCCGCACCGCCAGGGCCCGCGCCCGCACCTCCGGAGGCTGGCGCGAGGGATCCCGCATCTCCTCAAAGGTGGGTCCGAAGAACGGCGCGCGCATGGACATCTCCTCCCGTGGAATCATTTCTTGGGCTTCGATCTTAGGCCCGCGAGCGCCCTCCGGCAATCCTGCCGGAGGCCCCGTGTTGCACGACGCCGGGCCGCGCGGTAGGATGGGGAAGACCCGGCAGCTCCGCCGGATGGATCCGGGAGAGGTGTCGATGGCCTCCTCCGCCTCGTCTCCGCGAATAGCGGCCGCGTCGGATCGAACCGGTCGCCTGAGCCGCTGGCTGGCCCGGGAATGGATCTGGGCCTTCGTCCTCCTCTACGGCCTCTTCGTGGGGCTCCCCTGGCTCGCCCCCATCCTGATGCACCTGGGCTGGGAGACCCCCGCGCGGTGGCTGTATGCCTTCTACAGCCTCTTCTGCCATCAGCTCCCCCAGCGCTCCCTCTTCCTCTTCGGCCTCAAGCCGATGTATTCCCTCTCGGAGATCCGACAGGTCTGGCCGTATGAGGATCCCCTCCAGCTGCGCGCCTTCATCGGGGACCCGGTCTTCGGTTACAAGGTCGCCTGGTCGGACCGCATGGTCTCGACCTACACCAGCTTCTGGCTGGCCGCCCTCCTCTTCGCCCTGAGCGGGCGCCGCTGGCGGCCGCTGCCGTGGTGGGCCCTCTTCCTCCTCACCCTGCCCATCGCCCTGGATGGGACCTCCCATCTGATCAACGACCTGCTGTATGGGATCGGCGAGCGGGGCTTCCGCTATGACAACGCCTGGCTGGTCGCCCTGACGGGCGGGAGGCTGCCCGAATGGTTCTACGTCGGCGACGCCCTGGGCTCCTTCAACTCCTGGATGCGCTGGATCAGCGGGGTCCTGTTCGGGTTGGGCGCCGGCGGCTTCGCCCTGCCTTACGTGGACCGATCCTTCCGGGAGCTGGGGGAAACCGAAGCGTGAACGAAGAGGACCGATGAAGGCGACGGCGAGGATCCGGTGGACGTTGCCTCCCCGGGTGATGGGAGGGTTGCTGGTGAACATGGCCACGTTCGCCTGGGCCACCAACATGATCCTGGGGCGGTGGCTGCGGGACAGCATCGGACCCTTCACCCTTTCGGCCCTCCGCTTCGCCCTGGCGGTCCTCTGCTTCGGGGTCCTGCTGCGAGCCCGGCCGCCGACGGAGCGCCGGCCCGGGCCGGACCTCCCGTTGCTGCTCGCCATGGCCTTGACCGGTGTGGCCTTCTTCGCCCCCACCCTCTATGGGGGTCTGCGCGAGACCACCGCCGTCAACGCCACGCTGATCAACGGCCTGGGCCCGCTGATCACCGGCCTCCTGACGGCCCTCCTCATCCGGGAGCCCTTCTCCGCGCGGCAGGGGATCGCCGCCCTCCTGGGGCTGATCGGGGTGGGGATCGTGATCTCCGGCGGCTCCCCGACGTTCTGGCGCTCCCTGCAGGGCCGGCGCGGGGATCTGATGGTGCTGGCCGCGCTGACCCTGTGGGGGCTTTACTCGGTCCTCGGGCGCCGGGTCATGGCCCGCCGCTCCGCCCTCTCCACCACCGCCCTCTCCATGGCCCTGGCGCTCCCCCTGCTGATCCCCGCCGCGCTGATCGAACAGCGCTTCCTGCCGCTGCGGGGAGGCCCGGAGGTGGCCCTGGCTGTCCTTTACATCGGGATCGCCCCCACCGTCCTGGGCTTCCTGGCGTGGAACGCGGGGGTGCGCCGGCTGGGCCCGGGCGGCGCGATGATGTTCTACAACACGCTGCCCCTCTACGGGGCGCTGCTGGGACACTTCCTCCTCCGGGAGCCCCTCGGCCTCGCCCATCTGATCGGCGGGGCCCTGATCCTCGGCGCCGGTTTGTGGGCCGCCGCCTCCCTGCCGGCAAGGGCCCCCCGCTCCGAGCGAAACGACAAAACGGACTATGCTTCATGAGAGCACACCGCTTCGTTCCCGGCATCCGTGTTCGTGTTCATTGATCCTGTGTGAGAAGGAGGAAGCCCGATGGCCCGTTCCCTTCCGCCGGAGGCCCTGCGCCGCACTGTGGATCCGAACACCCTGCCGCTGCGCTCCACCGAAGAGCATCCCCCCCTCGCCGGCCTGATCGGGCAGCCCCGGGCGGTGGCCGCACTGGAGTTCGGGCTGGACATCCTGGACCAGGGTTTCAACATCTATGTGGCCGGTCCCCCCGGCGTCGGCCGCATGACCGGCGTCCAGATGTTCCTGGAGGCCCGGGCGAAAAACCAGCCTACGCCCCCCGACTGGTGCTACGTTTACAACTTCCAGGACCCCTCCCGGCCGCGGGCCCTGCGCCTGCCGCCCGGCCGGGGCCGGGAGCTGCAACGGGACATGCAGCGGCTCATCGAGGGGGTGCGCCGGGAGATCCCCCGCGTCTTCGAAAGCGATGAATACAACGCCCGCCGCGAGGCCATCCTCAAGGAGATCAACCAGCAGCGGGAGGAGATCCTCAGGCGCCTCAACCAGCGGGCCATGGCCCAGGAGATGATGGTGGAGGTCACCCCCATGGGCATCGCCGTGATCCCCCTCCTGGGCGGACGGCCCATCACGGACCAGCAGTTCGCCGCTCTCCCTCCGGCCATGCAGGAGCTGCTCCGCCGCCGCCGGGAGGCCTTCGAAGAGGAGGTCAAACAGGCCCTCAAGGAGATCCGCCAGCTGGAGCGGGCCGCCCAGGAGCGGCTGCGCCGGCTGAACCGGGAGGTGGCCCTCTTCGTGGTCGAGGGGCTGATGGACGACCTCTTCGAGAAATACCGGGACCTCCCCGAGGTGATCGCCTACCTCAAGGCGGTGCAGGAGGACATCGTCGAGAACGTGGACCAGTTCCGGAGCCGCGAGGAGGGCGCCCCGGGGCTTCCCTTCCCCCTCCCCCTGCCGGCCTTCGGGGATCTGGCCCTGCGCAAATACACCGTGAACGTGCTGGTGGACAACGCCGAGCAGCAGGGGGCCCCGGTGATCATCGAGTGGAACCCCACCTTCCCCAACGTCTTCGGCCGCCTGGAGAAGGAGAGCCTGCTCGGGGTGCTGCACACCGACTTCACCCTGATCCGCGCCGGGGCGCTGCACCGGGCCAACGGAGGCTACCTGGTGATGCCCGTGGAGGGGGTTCTGGTCAACCCCTTCGTCTGGGAGGGCCTCAAGCGCGCCCTGCGGCAGCGGGCCGTCGAGATCGAGGAGCCCGGAGAGCGCATGGGGTTGCTCACCACCCGCACCCTGGACCCCGAGCCCATCCCCCTTCACGTGAAGGTCATCCTCATCGGCAGCCCGCTCCTCTACCACCTGCTGTATCTCTACGATGAGGAGTTCAGCGAGCTCTTCAAGGTGAAGGCCGACTTCGACATCGAGATGCCCTGGGACGAGAACGGGATGCGGGATTACATCGCCCTCATCGGCACCCTCTGCCGGAAGGAGGATCTGTGCCATCTGGACGCCGGGGCGGTGGCCCGGGTGATCGAATACGGCGGGCGGCTGGCCGAGGACCAGACCCGCCTCTCCACGCGTTTCGCCGAGGTGGCGGACCTGGTGCGGGAGGCCAGCTTCTGGGCCCGCAAGGCCGGCTCCCCCCTGGTGACCGCCGAGCACGTCCGCCAGGCCCTGGAGGCCAAGGTCTATCGCTCCAACCTCATCGAGGAGCGCATCCGCCAGCTGATCGCCGAGGGGACCCTGCTCATCGATGTGGAGGGCGCGAAGGTGGGCCAGGTCAACGGCCTCTCGGTGCTGGACCTGGGGGACTATCGCTTCGGCCGGCCGAACCGCATCACCGCCACCGTCGCCCTGGGACGGGAGGGGGTGATCGACATCGAGCGGGAAGCCCGCCTGGGCGGCCCCATCCACACCAAGGGCGTCCTCATCCTCAGCGGCTACCTGGCCTCCAAATACGCCCAGGACAAGCCGCTGAACCTCTCCGCCCGCCTGGTCTTCGAGCAGTCCTATTCCGGGGTGGAGGGCGACAGCGCCTCCTGCGCGGAGCTGTGCGCCCTGCTGTCGGCCCTCGCCGACGCCCCCATCCGCCAGGGCATCGCCATCACCGGCTCCATCAACCAGAAGGGGGAGCTGCAGGCCATCGGGGGGGTGAACGAGAAGATCGAGGGCTTTTACTACACGTGCAAGGTCAAGGGGCTCACAGGGGAGCAGGGCGTGATCATCCCCGAGGCCAACGTCCGCAACCTGATGCTCCGGGAGGAGGTCGTCGAGGCGGTGCGGGAGGGGAAGTTCCACATCTGGGCCGCCCGCACCGTTGACGAGGCCATCGAGATCCTCACCGGCATCCCCGCGGGGGAGCGCGGGCCCGACGGCCGGTATCCGGAGGGGACGATCAACGCGCGCGTGGATCAGCGGCTCCGGGAGATGGCGGAGACCCTGCAGCGCTTCGGCCGCGAGGAGCGAGGGGAGCACAAGGTCCCCGAGGCCCGCGAGGAGGGGCGGGGCAACGCTGGAGGCGGCAACATGTCCGTCGAATGAATTCGGCCTCGAAGGGCCTCCGGCCGACGGTCGGCCTGCGCCGACCGAGAAAACCCTTCGCGTCGGCGGAGGCCGACGCCTAGCGCGCAGCGCCTGAAGAGGCCGATTTCAATCGACGCAGAGCCTCCGGCCAACGGTCGGCCTGCGCCGACCGAAAAACATCCTTCTTGCGCCTTGAAAGATGGATCTTCACAATTGAATTCGGGCCGCGCTGAAGCCAATGCGTAAGCCGAAATTCGTTTCGGCATCCATCCTGCCGGAGCGGCTTCGCTGAGACCCTTGTGCCATCAAAGGCGGAAAGTTCGGGGCGAAAGCCCCTCCTGCAGAAACCACTTTTTGTAGGAGCGGCTTTAGCCGCGAACGCTTGCTTCCGCCGCAACCCTTGCGCCATCGAAAGGTGAACGGGCGTGCGGATTGACGTCGTGACGTTGTTCCCGGAATACTTTGAGAGCCCCCTGCGGGTCAGCATCCTGAAGCGCGCTCAGGAGTCCGGACACGTTCGGATCGTGATCCACAACCTGCGCGCCTTCGGCATCGGACGGCATCGGGTGACCGATGACACGCCTTACGGCGGGGGCGGCGGGATGGTCATGCGGCCGGAGCCGATCTTCGACGCCGTGGAGCATATCCTGGCGGAGGTCCCGGAGGCCGAGCGTATGCAGATCCCCATCATCCTCCTGGACCCGGCCGGGCGGCGCTTCACCCAGGAGGTGGCCTGGGAGCTGGCCGGCCATCCCCGCCTGGTGCTGATCTGCGGTCATTACGAAGGCGTGGACGAACGGGTGCGGGAGCACCTGGCGACCGACGAGATCTCCATCGGCGACTTCGTCCTGACCGGCGGCGAGCCCGCCGCCCTGGTGATCCTCGACGCTGTGGTGCGCCTGGTGCCCGGCGTGCTGGGCGATCCGGAGGCCCCGCGGCACGACTCCTTCGCGGGGAGCCTCCTGGAGCATCCCCACTACACCCGCCCCGCCGTCTATCGGGGCTGGGAGGTCCCCGAAGTCCTGCGCTCCGGCCATCACCAGGCCATCGCCCGGTGGCGCCGGATGCAGTCCCTCCGGCGGACCTGGGAACGTCGCCCGGATCTCCTCCTCCGGGCGGCCCTCACCGAAGAGGAGCGCTCCTGGATCGCCCGCTGGGAAGCGGAGCGCCGCGCCCTCCTGGCCCCCCTGCTCGAAGGGGCGCCCCCTGGGGAGCCCTCCGCACCCTTGCCGGATGAAGCGCGCGGTTGACATCCTGGCCGGGAGATCGCCATGGCCCCTCGGACCCTCTCCCAGCTGCTTCAGGCCCTTCCTTTCCCGTATCGTCACACCGGTGGCGACCCGTGGATTCAGGACGTGGTGACCGACTCCCGGCAGGTCCGGCCGGGAGCCCTTTTCGTGGCCTACCGCGGGCTGCAGCACGACAAGCACGCCTTCATCCCCGACGCCCTGGCCCGCGGGGCGGCGGCGGTGGTCGGGGAGCGGCCCCGGGAGACGCTCCCTCTCCCGGAGGACGTGGCCTACGTGGAGGTCCCCAGCGGACGGGAGGCGCTGGCCTGGCTCTGCGCTGCCTTCCACGACTTCCCCTCCCGCCGGTTGATCCTGATCGGCGTGACGGGGACCGACGGCAAGACCACCACCGTGAACCTCATCCACTCCATCCTCACCGCCGCCGGGGTCCGGGCGGGGATGATCAGCACCGTGAACGCCGTGATCGGGGATCGGGTCTATGAGACCGGCCTCCACACCACCACGCCCGAGGCCCCGGAAGTCCAGCGCTATCTCCGCGAGATGGTCGAGGCGGGCCTCACCCACGCCGTGCTGGAGACCACCTCCGAGGGCCTGGCCCAGCACCGGGTCACCGCCTGCGACTTCGACATCGCCGTCCTCACCAACCTCACCCACGAGCACCTGAACTTCCACGGCACATGGGAGAACTACCGGGCCGCCAAGGCCCGCCTGTTCGAGATGCTCCGGGCTTCCGCCCGCAAAGGGCTCCCCAAAACCTCGATCCTGAACGCCGAGGATCCCTCTTACGATTACTTCCGGCGCATCCCGGCCGATCGCTACCTGAGCTACGCCCGGGAGAAGCCGGCCGACCTGACGGCCGAGGAGGTCCGCTTCGAGCCGGGCCGCACCCGCTTCATCGCCCGCACGCCGGTCGGCGCCATCCCCATCGAGACCGTCCTGGTGGGGGAATACAACATCTCCAACATCCTGGCCGCCGTGGGGGTTGGAGTCGCCCTGGGGTTGCCGCCGGAGGCCATCGCCGAGGGCGTGCGGCGCCTCCCGGGCGTCCCGGGCCGGATGGAACGGATCGACGAGGGGCAGGATTTCATCGCCATCGTGGATTTCGCCCACACGCCGAACGCCCTGGAGCAGGCCCTGAAGACCGTCCGGCGCATGACCTCGGGGCGGGTGATCGTGGTCTTTGGCAGCGCCGGGCTGCGGGACGTGCAGAAGCGGGGGATGATGGGCCGCGTGGCCGGACGGCTGGCGGACCGCATCGTGATCACCGCCGAGGATCCCCGGACGGAGGATCTGGAGGCCATCCTGGAGGCCATCGCCGAGGGCGTGCGGGCAGAAGGGCGCGTGGAGGGGGTGGATTTCTGGCGCATCCCGGACCGGGCCGAGGCCATCCGCTTCGCGGTGGACCTGGCGGAGCCGGGCGATCTGGTGATCGCCTGCGGCAAAGGCCACGAGCCCTCGCTGTGTTACGGGACCGTGGAATATCCCTGGGATGAGCGGGAGGTCATGCGCGCCGCCCTGCGGGAGCGGCTGGGGAAAGGCCGCGACCTGATCCGGCCCTGGTGCTACCTCCGCGCCCTGCAGGAAAAAGCTTCTTCCGGCTGATCCCCTTCCCCCGGCCTATCGCTCCCAGTTGAACGCCTCCATCAGCGCCGCCAGCGCCTGGCGGTTGGGGATCAGGACCGCCGCGCCCCCCGGCGTCTGCCAGGGGCGGACCATGGAGGGCTCCACGGCGAGCAGGCGGATCCGCTCCTCCGGCACCCCCCGGGCGAACTGGGCGATGGCCAGCATCTCCGGGATCGTCAGATCCGTCTGCACAGAGTTGCCCAGGGTCCGCAGGATCTCCGGGATCTGGGGCAGGGTCTGAAGGGAAAGGACCTTCGCCCGCAGGGCCATCAGCACCTGCTGTTGCCGCTTCAGCCGCCCGAAATCGCTGTCCGCATGCCGGGTCCGCACATACTTCAGCGCCAGCTCCCCATCCATATGGATCCGCCCGGCCGGGATCACCAGGCGCTCCGTGCGGTAGTCATCCGTGGGGTAAGCGTTGTCCACGATGGTGCGGGGCACATCCACCTCGATCCCGCCCACCAGATCGATGATCCGCTTGAAGCCGTTGAAGTCCAGGAGGACGTAGCGGTGCACCGGGACGCCGAAGTTGTAAGCCACCGTCCGCTTGGCCAGCTCCCCGCATCCGCCGAGTTGGTAATAGTCGCCGTAGAAGCACGCGGTGTTGATGCGGCTCTGGGAGATCCCGCGCCCCTCCAGCCCGGGGATGGGCACATAGAGATCCCGGGGGATGGAGAGCACGGAGATCGTATTGCTGATGGGGTCCAGGCCGATGAGCATGATCCCATCGGAGCGGACCGGGACGTCCTGTTCGTCGGGCCGGCGATCCACGCCCAGCACCAGGATGTTCAGACGGCCGGGGACCGGCCATGCGGGCGCCGGGTTGAGCCACTCGATGGGATTGAGCATCCGCCCCACCTCGGAGATGGGCGGCAGGCCCAGCGGGCCGCCGCCGGAGCCTCCCGCGCCGGCCATCGCCCGCCAGCGCTGGGCGCGCGCGGCCATCACCACGGCGATCCCCAGCCAGGTGGAAAGCAACGTGGAGGCGAGCAGGACCGCCACGAACAGCCGGTAATACCGCCCGCCTGAGGCCGGGCGGGGAGAGGTCGATGTCGCGGAATTCACAGCCTCCTCCGTCCCTGGGTTTCGACCTGCCCTTGCAGGACCCTCTGCGGGTCTTCTGCGTTCTCACACCGACCCTCTATTGTAATCCACCTTGTGGGACAACTGCTCGCAGTTGTCCCACGATTTTGGGACACATCCCCGCTCCTGCGGAAGGAGCGCAGCCGCGCTGGGCCCTGCCTTCCGGCGCCTGGGGTGTCAATGATAATTGACAAATTGACCAGAATCCATTACCATCGCGGTGTGTTCCACGGGAGGGATGCGATGGGACGGCGTGTGCGGCTGGAGGGTGGGGAGAACCGGGTGCGGGAGATCCGGGAGGGGCAGGGGATGAGCCAGGCCGAGCTGGCGCGGCGGGCCGGGCTGAGCCGGCAGGCCCTCAGCGCCATCGAGGCCGGCCGGTATCTGCCCAACGTGGCGGTGGCCCTCCGCCTGGCCCAGGCCCTCTCGTGCCGGGTGGAGGATCTGTTCCCGGCTCCCCCGGCGGCGCAGATCCTGGAGGCCGAATGGCCGCTCCCGGTCCGGCGGGGCCAGCCGGCGACGCGGCGGGTGGGCCTCGCTCGGGTGGGGGAGCGCCTCATCGCGTGGCCGTTGCAGGAAGCATGGGGGTTTCACGCCCCGGCCGACGGCTTCCTCGTGGAAGGCGGACGCCCCGGACGGGTCCGGGTGGCCCTGCGGGTCCCCCCGGCGATCCTGGAGCGGACGCTGCTCATCGGAGGGTGCAACCCGGCCCTGGCGCTGCTGGCCGCGCATCTGAGGGAACGGTTCCCGGAATATCGCCTGCGCTGGATCCCGATGAACAGCCAGGCGGCGCTGCAGGCCCTGGCGCGCGGGGAGCTCCACATCGCCGGCACCCATCTCGCGGATCCGGTGCGGGGGATGGACAATCTCCCGGCGATCCGTCGCATCCTGGCTGGGCGCCCCGTGGCGGTCGTCACCCTGGCCCGCTGGGTGGAAGGGGTGATGGTGCCGGCTGGCAACCCCGGTCGGATCCATTGCCTCCAGGATCTGGCCCGGCCCGGCTTGCGGGTTCTCCTGCGGGAGAGCGGGGCGGGCAGCCAGCGGATCCTGGCGTGGCGGCTT
>Ga0209741_1000469_pt1 | contig 10720 bp, 8 predicted proteins | sample OctOCTMetagenome_FD_184734 | JGI IMG/M metagenome (GOLD analysis project Ga0209741, IMG submission 184734) | Hot spring and microbial mat streamer communities from Octopus Spring Streamers, Yellowstone National Park, USA - OCT_B (SPAdes) (version 4) | ecosystem: Environmental > Aquatic > Thermal...
ACCATCCAAAATGCCGATTTGGCGCATAAAGGCTGCAATGTGGACTGTTGTGCCCTTGCTGAAACTTAGAACACGGCTCATCGTCTCCGAGGAAAGTTGCTCATTTGTAGCGCTTTGCAAAGTTTTTACCACCACAATTGGCGTTGTGTTGTGTTGGATGTGGAAAGGCAACCGTTTTGCGCCCTTGGGTTTTGCCATTGCCTAATCGCCTCCTGAGGCATCTATCTTTCACAAATTTTTCTCAATGCCTCCTTGGCTTCTAAGATGACCGAGGCAGAGACCCAAAGCGATGATGCTGTCAAGCGGTTCAGGATTTCTTCCCCTTCAAGGTAACTGATATGACCTTCCGCAGCAGCCCAAAGCACCACTCCTAAAGAACCGTGAACTTCCAAACCGAGCGATTGCGCTAACAAGCGTGCTGCGGCGTCGTCTGTTAGCAACCAATCAGCACCTAATTGTCTTGCCAGACTTATAGCCTCTGCTTCGCCAACATTGAGCAATTGCGCCAACACCCAATTCATAGCCTCCTCACGGAAGGGCGAGGAAAGCGGGTGAACTTTAATCCAATCAGGCTTGATGTGCACCCATCCTGGCAAAAGCGAATTCAATTCAGCCTGCACTGCTTCTGGAACAAATAATTCCCCAACCAGAGCCAAGAGTTGAAGTGCTTCGGCTTCGTGCAAATGTAAAATCGGACCGGTATCCGCTACCACTTTTCTCACTTCTTTTCCTCCTTCCATCTGAGCGCCCAAGCGATGTCTTCTCGCTGGAAGTGTTCCGTCAGTTGAAGTCGGTAGCGGTTGAGGAAGTGGGTGAGGGCATAGCGAATTGCTTCCGCTTCATCGCGAAACCAACCTTCCTTAACCAAGGCTTCCAGTTCCTGCGCCAACTTTTCAGGCAACTCAACCTTTATCGCTTTCATTGGCATCACCCCATTGACACTGTTATTTTTCGCCCCAACCGAGCAAACGGTTGAGCCGGACATAAGCAAGGAGTTCACCACGCTTTTGCGCTTCTAAAACGCTTTCACGCCACCCTGCCCAGTTCGCCGCAACTTCAACGGCAATTTTGGCGCAACCGTCGTCAAGCAACAAACACCGGCTCAAAAATTCTTCTAACTCACTTTGCCAAACGAGCCATTCTCCGACTCCAATCTCGTTCAACCGATACCAGACCGAGAGCGCCCAAGCAATCGTAAGTGGATGGCAATGCCTTCTGCGATGAAAGGTTAAGCGCTTGCTCAATTCGCACCTCTCAATCACTGGTGGGTTTAGTCCCTTGAGCCAGTTCAAAGCGCCTCGGACGCTGTTTGTGCTGAATGCGACTTCTGCTTCGGAGATGCCGTAAAACTCGGCGCTTCGCTGAACTACAAGCCCAACGAGTTCTGAAAGAACTTCTCCCGTCAGTGCCACTTCCCTTCGTTCCCAAAGCCAATCGCAGATAGTCGCATAGGCGAAGGAGAAATGAACGCCGGAATTAAACCTGTAGGCAGTGTAAAGGTGACCGTGAACCGCTTCAGCCAAAAGGTCGGGACAGATTTGCACCAATTCTTTCAGCCGCTCACCAAAGGGCGCTAATGAACCGTCACGAGCCAATATGCCGAGTTGCTGGACAAAGGCTTTGCCTACTTTGTCCCAAGTTTTCATTGAGATGGGAAGGTTCGCAGGAATTTCTTCGGGAGATGAGACGATGGCGTAAACGACTGCTGGTGTGATGTTGTGCTGGATATGGAACGGCAAAGAACCATGCTTCAGTCGCTTCCGTTCCTTTTCCGCATATCGCTCCGCTCGCTCCATAACTTTGATCAACCGCTTGAGCAAGGGCGGTAAATCGTCGCGTTCCACCTTTACCTCACCGCCTCAGCGCTTTGAGGAACAAGTCTGGATTTTGAGCCCCATCCATGACGATTTGAACCGCTTCCGCAAATGCAACTAAGTTGTGAAGCACACGAAGCCAGCGAGACTTTGTGAGCACTGAATCCAAGCAGAATGGGCAATCGTGGCTGTTTTTCGCCTTGGCGTTCAAAAATCTGGAAAGCGCCAGAGGCTTGCGGGTTATGTGAAATTGTTGGCTTAGTGGCAAAAACACCTTCCCAAACCCTCCCGCCTTCCACCAGCCTGTGCTGTCAAAACTGGTGGGTTCAATGCCTTCGTTTTTGAGACGAACGAGGTAGGTTGGGTTGCCGATGCCGAAGATGTGGAACTTCATCCCAAGCGAAAGGGCTTCGTCTTGAAGTGCCTTCAGCAACTTTAGGCTGTTTTGGGAAAGCAAGTTCACGCTCCCGTCCCTTCCCGATGTCCCGAAACTGCCGAAAGCGATGTAACGAACGCCCAACTCGTGCCACTTTCGGACACCTTCCCGAATTTGCTTGACCGTCCGACCGTGAACGACACCAATTACCCGTTCAATGAATGGGACGAGGGACGAGGGGCATGGGACGGGAGGCGAGGGGCAAGGGACGGAACTGAGCCAGTTCAAAAACAACTCGCCCATCGTTAGTGTCTCCTTGATTTTGCGTTCCACTTCGGCATCGCTGTCTTTGGAAGTGGGCACATGGTCGGGTAGGACGAACAAGTCCGCCCAGTTTTCCCGCTCGTAAACTTGGCGCAACCGTCGGCAAAGTTCGTCGTAACTCAGTTTGCCCATCTGCACTTGATAGCCTCCGCTGTCAAAAAAGACGGTGGCAGGCGGTGAAGGGATCAGGAGCGGATGAGAAATGGGGGGCGTCCCATTCCAGCGCCATTCTTTGAGCAGGCGCAAGGTTGCGTTGGGAGTGAAAAGCGGGGAGACGAGGATGCGCTCAAAGGGATTGAAAGGCGGGATCGCGGAGGACTGGCGGTAGCCGTCAAAGAAGCGACGCATCAAAGCCCGAAGTTGGGAGGCGTCCCCCGTTAGCCCGATGAAAAATTGCCACTTCGGCAGGTTGCCCTGTTCTCCTTGTCTCCCGTCCCTCGTCCTGTCGTCAAGGGTTCGTTCCCAGATCGCAAGGTGGCGACGCTTGCCGTTTTCTACGGCGACACGCACGAAGCCGAGACGGGCATAAAAACCGTTGGCGGGCAAATCAACGGGGCATTTCAGGCGCAAAAGGGAGCAACCCTGCTTTTTCGCTTCGGCGATGACGGCATGCACCAACGCCTTGCCAATCCCTTGCTGACGGAAGGACGGATGGACAGCGATTTCGTAGATGGTGGCGTGACCGTCTTTGCAGCAACGAAAGTGAACGAAGCCAATAATGCGAGGGACACGGGACGGGGGACATGGGACAAGGGATGAAGGAACAACTGCGACGAACAGTCGGCGTTCTTGGATGGCTTTCTCAAGTGCGGCAAGTTTGACGAAACCCAATTCATGCCGATGTTCGTCTGCCAACGCTTTCACCTTAGCGACATCGCTTCCCCTTGCAAGGCGAACCACCACTGCTGCCATTGCCCATCACCCGTCAAGATTTTGGCGCATCCCAAAATCGCTGCTGTCGTGGCTGATCGCCTTTGATGGCATTTGTCGTGGCTGATAGTCTTTGTCGCGGCTGGTAGCCGCTCCAACAGGCAATCTCCGACTTGCCGACTGCCAACCTGCCTGCCATTTCCCGTCGTGGTTAATCGCCTTCGTCGTGGCTGATTGCCTTCGTCGCGGCTGATTACTTTTGTCGTGGCTGATAGCCACTCCAACAAGTTGCTAATCGCCAGTCGCTGCCGTTTCGCTATCGGCGGCGCCACCAAAGGGCGGTGAGGATGCCTTCCAGCAAAAGGCAAAAAATTGCCAACGCAAGGCAGAGGGGCGAAAGGTCACGCAGAGGCGTCAGGGTGAAGGCATCGCGAGGCGGTCGGTCGGCGGTGAGCAAGTCGCCTTGATGCTGGCGCAAAACATCGCGCAAGCGGATTCGGGATGGGAAGCGAAAATCGCTTTCGCTGCGGGGCGGGAGCGTGGAGCGAAGAAGCGTGGCGGTGGGCGGTTGCTCCGTCTCCTGCGGGACGATTTGCCCGCCATCGTAAGCGGCATAAGTGACGAGGCGGTAAAGCAGTGGAACGAAAGCGGGCGAGTGAACGAGGTTGCTTTCTCGTTCGTTCAAAGGGGCGGTCAGAAGGAGAAAGCGTCCGAAACCGACGGGCAATTCCAGCAGCAAGGGCGAGCCATCGTCCAAAGTCGCCAGCACAAAAAGGCGCAAGTCATCGCTTCGCATGGTGATGGGGCGAGTGGCGACGATTTGCAAGACCGAACCCAAACCTTGCAGCAACGGCGTCGTTTCATCTGTCCATCGGACGCGACGCATCGGTGTCGCATTGGGGCGAACGGTCACGCCCAAAGTTGCCCAAAGGGGCGAGTTGGGAGCGTCGGCGACGACGATGGCGTTGTGCCCTTTCCGAACCCACGCCAGCAATTGGCGGGCAAAAGTGACATCGGTCGGGGCGGAAACGAGCAAAGCGTCAGCATCCCATCGCCAACCATTCAAAGGTGTCAAGTTCAACGCCCGCAAAGCGGCGACGGCAAAGTTTGCGCCTTGACGAAGGACGACAGCGACGCGCAAACGGTCGGGGGCGCGAAAGAGGAAAGCGATGCGGTTGTCGGTCGGCAGCACATCGTCAGGCGATTGCCAGAGGACTTCGCCCCGCACCAGACCTTGACGGTCGGCGGAAGTCAAAGCGAGCCATGAGACGGGGAAGGCGAAGCGAGTTTCTTTGCCGTCTCCCAATCGCACCGTTTGCTCGGTGATTTTGCGGTTGCCGAAGCGGACGATGAGGCGTCCCGTCAAAGTTCGTCGGCTCACATTGCGCAATTGCACCCAAAGTTGCCCATCAACTTTCGGGTCTAAGGGCAACCGCAGTTGCGCTTCCAGACGGGCGTTTCCCGCATCGGGGTTTGACCGCACATCCACGACCGTGAGCGGGTGGCGCAAAGGCGGCAACCGAAGGGAGCGAAAGGGCTCGCTTTGCGTGTCGGTGATGACGACGAGGCGTTTGACGGCAGCGGGTTGGGTCGTTAGCAACGCATCGGCGGTTTGCAAGGCGGGCGTCAAGTCCAAAGCGCGGAAGGTGAGGCGCAAACCCGCTAAGGCTTGGCGGAGGCGTTGCTTGTCGCCCGTGAAGTTGCAAAGGGGTTGAGCGCTTCGGTCGGCGGCGATGAGGGCGATGTCGGCAGGCGTCGTGGCGATGAAGCCTTGACACCAACGGAGGGCGCGTTGCCACCAAGTTTGCGTGCCTTGTCGGGCGTGCAGGCTGAGGGAGTTGTCCACGACGAGGGCGATGGCTGTCGGGGCAGGGGGAAGGGGCAAGGGGACGACGGCGTAAAGGCGCAAGAGGCTGAGCAACGCAAATAACACTGCGCCCGTTCTCAAGGCGAGGAGCAGAAGTTCCCGCAGCCATCGGCGCCCTTGCGCTTGCAAGTTGGCTTCCTGCAAAAAACGGGTCATGGCAAAGGGCACGACTTGTCGGCGCCGTCGCGCCAGCAAGTGAATGAGGATGGGCAAAGTTGCCAAAGCGAGCAATGGCAAAAATTGCGGTTGACCGATTTGCATCGCAACGCCCTCCAAAAAGATGCGTGCAAGGATGCTGGCGGGCAAAGACGAAACGAGCCCGCTTTCAAGATGGCACGCTGCATCAGTAGAACTGACCGACGCTGGTGTCCAAGAAAGCGCCCTGGTTGGAAGTGCCGAAAAGTTGCTGGAAGATGGGGAAGGCTTTGACGACGAAGAAGAAGCGGAACTCCCGTCGCTCGCGGTTGTAGGAGAGCCAAAGTTGGTAGCAGTGGAAGTCGCGGGTGAGGCGGATTTGGGTGATGTCCATACGCCGCAGGATGCCACTGTAACCCAACAAAGTTTCCAAACGCCAATGACGGGAGACGCTCCAGTCCAAAAACAGCCGTGCCAAACCCAAGCGTCCTAAGGTGGGCGAATAGCGGAAGGTGAACTCGGAGCGGAAACCGCCGGGCGGTGGGGCGGGTCGCTCTTCGGCGAAGGGTGTCGGTTGGATGCCGTAGTAACTGACGAAAGTGCCGTAGATGGGGACGCCCAAAGTGGATGGCTTGCTCAAAAGCAATCGTCCCAAGATGTCCTGCCACTTTCCCCGCTCTATGCTGTAGCCCGTTGACAAATCCAGCGCTGCGCCTTGCGAGGGACGCCAGCGCAAGTTGAGTAAGGCGTCGCGATAGAAGTTGTTGCGGATGTCCAAGCCAGTCGTCAGCGACAGGAGGAATTTTTCGGACGGCGAAAGGTTCAAGCGCAAATCCAAGTTTTCGTAGTTGGTGCGTTGGTCGGCGTTAAAGGGCGTGAAACCTCGGTAGCGTTGACGCCAGTAATCCAAATCCAGTCGGCTGTTTTTGCCGAACTCCCAAGCGAAGTTGCCTCGGTAGCCGTAAAGGTATTGCGCCGTGTCGTTGCCGTAGAAGAACTGCTCAAAGAGGGCGCTGTGGGTGAAGGTGAAACCGCCGCCGAGGCGAAGGGTGCGGGAGGGCGTCTCCAAGCGTAAATGCAACCGTTCCGTCGTGAAAGTTTGGGCGGGTTGATTGAAGGCGATGAAGCGGGGCTCACGCCAGCGAGAGAGGCTGAGGGTCGCAAGGGGCAGCCAAAAGCGGGGTTGGCGGGGACGAAAGGAGAAAGTCATTTCGGGCAAGCGGTCTAAGGCGAAGGAGGTGTCGCCCAAAAATTTGTCGCGGTCTAAGTCCACCCGCTGTTCAAAGCGCAACGCCCAATCCCATTGCTCAGACAATCGTCGGCGAAATTCCACCCGCTCGGTCAACTCTTCGTCCGTCGCCTGTCCGGGTCGGCGAGATTGGCGCAAAGTGCCCAGCAAGTTGAGGGATTGGTTGAGGCTCGTGAGGTTGTGGGAGAAAGTCCAAAGGTTTTCGTCGGTGAAGCCACCGTAGCGGAAGGTGCGCAGGGAAAGTTCCGTCGCACCCCGCAGCCAGTTGCGCCGCAGGCTGATTTGCCGCTGGACGGTGGACGCCACTTGACCGCCCAGAAAGGGCGCATTCTGTCGGTCTTCCCAAAGGGCGGTCAACAGCAAGCCTGCAAAAAGGGTCTGCTCGTGGCGCCAAGAGAAAGTCCGTTCCCGCCCGAAGAAGGGGGAGCGTTGCAGGAAAAGGCTCAAGCCACCTTGAAGGCGGCGGAAGTTGTAACTATACTCGGTGCCGTAACCCGTCCCGCGTCGTTGGGAAAGGTCCAGCAACAAGTTCACTGTTTGCTCGCGGGTGTCCAAGAGGCTAACGGTCGTCTTGACGAAAGCGCCGCTGAGTTGGTCGTAGCCGAAATCGGGGGTGAAAGGCAGGCGACTGCGTTGGCGGCGGGGTTTGATGGAGATGGTGTAGCGTCCAACCCCGAAGATTTTTCGGTTGCCCAGAAAGAAACCGATGTGGCGAAGGATGAGGCGGTCGTTGGGAAGGATTTCCGCCGTTTGCGCCCGAAGGCTGTAATGGGGGGTCGGTCGGTCGCAAGAGGAGAAAATCGCTCGTTCTGCCGCCCAGAGGTTTTCCGTGCCGCTGAACCGCTCAATGGTCAAGTAGAGGGGTTCGGCGACACCTGCCCCGAAGAAACTCGGTTCCATCGTCGCTTTGCCCCCACCCATCGTCCATCGTCGCCGATTTTCGTCGTAAGTAGCCTGCCCACCGACGAACTCCAAGCCCCGTTGGGAAAGGAGTCGGACGCCTTCGCTGGCTTCCAGCAAGCGTTCCCTTTGTCGGTAACGCAATCGGCGGGTCGTGAGGGTGATGTCGCGATAGAGGAGGCGAATAGTCCCTTGACCGTCGGCGGTTCGCCACTCTTCCGCTTTCGGGTCGTAAAGCAAGGGCAACTCACTTTCCACCCGCACCAAGTTTTCGGGGGACGACGGTCTCGCCCCTTCGTTGGGTTGACAAAAACAGGGCGAGGCAACGGCGAGGCTGAACAAAAGCCAGAGGACAAACCTGACGGTCATCGCACCCGCCACAGCAACCAGACCCCCATCAAACTGAACAGGAAGTTTTGCGACCAAGCGACGAGGAAAGGCGCAAGGCGATACTTTTCGCCAATGACTTCCGACCATCCCATCGCCCCTTGATACAGGAAGACGCCCAAGACAGCGATGAAAAGACCGGCGAAACTGCCGCTGCGGGCGAAGTGGATGCTCAAGGGGGCTGCCCAAAGGGTCATGACGACGGTCGCTGCGGGGACGGAGAACTTGAAGTGATAGGCGACTTGCAGGTTGTAGGTGTCCATGCCTGCCTTCTCAAAGACGGCGATGCGGTCTTCCAACTCCCGCACCGAAAGTTCAAAGGGTTCCCGTTGGTCTGCCCAGAAGCGTTGCAAATCTTCCTGCAGGTTCAAGATGAGGCGGCGCATGGGTCGTTCGGTGTGGACAAGCAAATCACCCTTGCGGTCGTAAGTGTGGACGATGACATCGTGGAGAACCCATCGGTTGCTGGTCGGGTCTTTCTCGCCCCATTGGGCGGTGATGACTTGCGGGAACGCCCAGTTGCGGGGGTCTTTGCGGTAAATCAAAACGCCCCGCAAGGTGTTGCTGGCTCGGTCCACTTCGCGGACATAAAAGTAAAAGTCGCCGCCGACTTTGAAAAACTTGTCAGGCTCAATGAAGGGCGTCGGGTTGATGAGCAAGAGGCGCTGAAGGATTTCTTTGGCTCGTTGGTTGGCGACGGGGGCGATGCGGTCGTTGAGGAAGAAATCGCCGACAGAAACGAAGACGGAGACGACGAGGAACGGTAGCACCATCCGCTGGACGCTGACGCCGCTCGCCCGCAACGCCATCAACTCCATCTCCCGCCCCATGCGGTTGAGGGCGACGGAAGTGCCCAAAATCATCCCGATGGGGATGGCAAGGACGGCAGCATTCGGCACCAAGTAAACGACCATCAAAAGCAGGTCTTTAGCGGGCAAACCGCGAGCGATGTTTTTGATCGCCCAGTAAAAGTAGTGCCCCGTCAAGACGACGACGAAAAAGAGGACGCCCAGACAAAAGGGCGCTATCATCTCCCGCAGGAAGTAGCGGTCCATGCGGGAGACGAAGGGCACCGCTAAGTAAAGCCAACCCCATCGGCGCTCGCTCCCTTGCGTCTCAGGCAACGCCGACGCCAACGGTTGGGTCGGTTTCATCTTGTCCACCTGCCATGACGGCAGCGATGGGCAATGAGGAACTGGCGAACGGCAGCGGGTAGCGAAGGGCAAGGGAGGCAAAGGTTCTGCCCGCTACTCGCTGCCGACAAAGGTTAAGGGGGCGTGGGGCACGAGACCGCGTTCGGCAGCCCATTGGAGCAAAGTGACGATGGCTCGTTTGCCCCGTTCGCCCATGTCTGCCGTCAGGTCATTGACATACATGCCGACGAATTGCCCTGCCTTCTCCCTTCCCATCCCTCGCCCAAATTGTTGGGCATAAGCGAGGGCTTCCTCGGGATGCGTCAGGGCATAAGTGATGCTGGCACGCAAATGGCGGGCGACGGTTTGTTGCACTTCCGCTGGCAAATCTTTTCGGATGACATTGACGCCTAAGGGCAGCGGCAGCCCCGTTTCCCTTGCCCACCATTCGCCCAAATCCAACACCTTGACCAACCCCGCATCGGCATAGGTCAACTGCCCTTCGTGGATGAGCAAGCCAAAGGGCACTTCGCCAGACAACACCGCCTCCATGATGCGATCAAAAGGCAGGACGACGAACGGAAACGCCCCCAAGCACAACCGCAACGCCAAAAACGCCGTCGTCAAAGTCCCTGGCACAGCGATGGGCAATCGGCGCAGGGCATGAAGTGGGTAAGGCTTTTGGGCGACGACGATGGGTCCGTAACCGTCGCCCATGCTTGCCCCGCAAGTCAAGATGGCATAACGGCGGGCAAGGTAAGCACAAGCGTGGACAGAAGCGGCGCTGATGTCCAACATGCCCCGCAAAAGCATTTCATTCAGCGTCTGAATGTCGCGCAGCAAATGCTCATAGCGGATGGGCGTCGTGTCTATCTTGCCATTGGTCATGGCGTAAAACATGAAAGCGTCGTCGGCATCGGGGCTGTGCCCTAAGGTGAGCGTCCATGCCATCGTCGGGTCACCCGTCGCAAGTGTGCCACGCCCTTATCGCCGATGGACGGGACAGTGGACGAAACGGTTGCTCAGCCAGACGAACCCATGCCGACGCTCCACTCGGTGCAATGGCAACCCTTGCAATTCGGGAAGGAAACGGACATGGGTCAGGACATCCACGCGGTGCGGCGTGTTCAACAGGTCGGCAAGTTGGCGACGGTCGTCCACCCGCATCACTTTCCGATGGCTGTAAAAGACGACGCTGGACAAATCCCGCCGATAGACGACGAGCAAATCGCCCCCTCGCAACTGCCGTGCCGATTGTTGGGCGAAATGCTTGAGGGGCAATTGGCGGTAAGCGCCGACGGAAGGGACGAGGGACGAGAAGGCAATGGCATGCCAAAGGCAAAAAAGGGCGCTCACGGCGACGACAAATTGATGGCGGGGAAGCGACACCAACGCCACAGACAAAAGCGCCAACATCGCCATCCCCCAAATGCCCCAACCCAACTGGACAGGTTCACCGCCCGCCAACCGCATCCGCCAGTCAGCGACGCTGTTGAGCAGGAAAGGGGCGAGCATCAACGAAAGGGCGAGCAACATCATCGTGACCGCCCAGAAATTTTTGCCGCAGCGTTCCTGAGAAGGCGAGGCAGTAGCAATCCATTCGGTTGTCAAGGCAGCGAGGGCAGGGGTTGACAACAGCACATATTGCGGGTTTTTCGTTTGGGA
>Ga0209741_1000478_pt1 | contig 10642 bp, 6 predicted proteins | sample OctOCTMetagenome_FD_184734 | JGI IMG/M metagenome (GOLD analysis project Ga0209741, IMG submission 184734) | Hot spring and microbial mat streamer communities from Octopus Spring Streamers, Yellowstone National Park, USA - OCT_B (SPAdes) (version 4) | ecosystem: Environmental > Aquatic > Thermal...
ATTAAAGGAAAGAAATGGTAGAGAGATAAAGAGGATAGGATTAGAAAGCGGAGGGAATGAAATGGGGAGGGAAGGAGGTACTCTCGCAAGAGTAGTGCAAAATTTAAGAAACCTAATACAGACCAGAAAAAAACTCAAAAAAAAATTGCCAATAATATGCATAAATTCTGTTTATGCTAAGGAGACAAAAGAAGATGCGGAAGACATAGTAAGAAATGCAATTGATTTAGGAGTAGATAAAGTAAAGTTCCAAAGGCTTGCTCCTGACGATTTTGGTGTTTTGCACGCACCTGATATAGATGATGTCTTGCACATAATCAAACTTAAGGAAAAATATAAGGATCAAATTGAAATTATTCCAGCAAATTTTGGATTTGGATCAGAGATAAAAGGCTATTGTTTTCATGGGCACTATATGGTTGCAGTAGATATTTTTGGGAATATATTACCCTGTTGTATGCCTAATATATTTGAGGATATAGGGAAGGCGAAGTTCGGGGATTTTAGAAATGGGGAAGGGATCGTAGAAGCTATTGAAAAGAGGGAGATTTTTATAAATAATTTCAGAAATAATCCCCCAGAATTTTGTAAGAAATGTCATCTTTATATTAGAAAATGAAAATTTTATTTTTATTCCATCCCGAGACCGCAGAATACATATTGTATTGCAATGTTATTGCTCTTAAAGATGAATTATTTTGAACTTATCTATTACAACAATTTTTTTCCCTAAATTTCTGAAAAAGATTTCACATTCATCAGTCCAGCAAAGTATATGTTTTATATTATTTTCTGAAATGAAGCGTAGAATTTGAGATTTATCTAATGATTTCCCTTTAAACTTACCTGCTATAAACGGAGAATAAAAAGGTTCCCAAGGGGTTCCTGTACCTACAAAATTTCTATTTTCAACTTTCGCTATTATGTAGGGTAAGATATGGGAATTGTAGAGTGGGTGAATTAATTTTCCTTTTTCAAATATATGTTTATCGCCCTCAACAAGAATTTTATCTTTATCATTTGTATTGTTTATTATGTATTTGATAACAGAGTTAACACTTTCTGGAAATCTTTCGGGTAGAGGTCTGAACCCGTAAATTGAGAGAAATGCTCTCGTTAAGAAGAAAAGTAAAGCTATAATCTTGAAATAATCATCAAATTTTATCTTTTTGATATATAAAAGGAAAAAAGTGAGAAAAAGTGGAATAAATCTTGTTGGATTTGGAGCAAAGTTAAGAATAGAGAATACTATTAGAAATTTTGGAATCAATACACCGGTATCCCACAGTTTGAAAATAATAATGTTAAGAAGAATAATAGAATAGTAAAGAAAAGCAAAGAGAATAAAAGTTCTTTTTGCTGTAAAAATTGACCTGAAAGCTACTATGTAAATCAAGGGAGCAAAAATAGAAGATAGTTTGAAATAATCAACGGTCAGGAATCTTAAAATTCCCATGAAATCTGCTGGAAGAAATAACTTGTCACTCAAAGTGAAATTCTCTTGACTAATTTCTTGTGAAGCAAAAATCTTTATATATTTCAAAATAATGACGAACGGAAAAAATTTAATCAAGCACGATGCAAAAGCGATTAAAAATATATCTATTCTCTTTTCTGTAAGAGAAAATATAACCGAAAATATCGCCAACGGAGGAGATATGAAATGTGCGATCCCAAGTATTATATAATCTAATGTATCAAGTTTTAATTTTTGGGAAAAAGAAATTTTTGAGCAGACAATTGTAAATAGAGAGCAACATAAAAGCCAATGCATATGACCTCCGACTACTGCAGAGATTCCAAGGAAGCAAAAAATAACCAATATATAAGCAAATCCAGGTATATGCGCATTATCACTGTGAATATTATTCTTATAAAAGCCTTCTATTTGTAAAATTTTTTTGTTTTTATCAAGGAAGAAGATTAATAAGAGGCAAGATAGTACGAAATAAAAAAGTGAGGTGAGATTATAAACTAATTCATCTGATTTTATATTAAAAATCCTTGATATAAGGAATGATGGTATGTATATCTCTGCTGATCCAAAAGAGAGCAAAGGCATAAATTCTTCCATGCTGTTTATATTCCCACTGGCTATCTTTTTTGCTACCATAAATCTTATCGGGTTGTCATCATAATAAAAAAGTGTATTTATATTTTTAGGGAATAAAATCAGAAGAGAAAGGCAAATAATTAGAATCCCAAAGAGTTTTTCATTTCTTATCATACATTATTATCTTTTTATTATAACATCCAAAAAATAAATCAGTAAAAATAAATTTGTATAAGAAATATTTAAATTTTATATGAATGCTGAATTTTGCAAAATTCATATTCAGCAGGATGCTTTTAGATTCAGATAAGTTGAGATTTGCTTTACCGAGAATGTTCCCTCCTTCTGATCCGAAACTTTCAGCGATAAGGATGAAAAATTTCATATCAACTTATCTTGCCTGGAAATATGGTTTAAAGCTCAAAACAAAACCTATAATATTACAAATCGAACCTGTAAAGGGTTGCAATTTAAACTGCGTTATGTGTGGCGCGGGACAAATAAGAATACAGAAACTTCCATTTGATGATTTCAAAATGATAATTGATAAATTCCCGGAAGCTATGTTTATTAACTTGTTCTATCTTGGGGAACCATTTTTATCAAAAGATACCCTCAAGATGATAAGGTATGCTCAAGGAAAATCTATTGTTGTAATCTTTTCAAACTTTACAGTACTACCTGACCCAGAAGATGTTGTAAATTCAGGGCTTTTTGAGATACATGCATCAATTGATTCATTCGATAAGCAAAAATATAATTTCATAAGAAAAGCCGGAGATATTAACCAGATTATTAATAAAATGATGTCGGATATAGAAAATTTTGAAACGGACGAAAAGGAAAAGATGAAAGCAGGCTTTGAGGAATTATATCAGGAAGCTTTGAGAAATCAGCTCATCAAGAATAAATATGAATACGAGAATATGAATGGAAACACATTAGATATAGTTGTCAAAAACCTGAAAAGTTTAGTTGAGGCGAGAAAAAAACTCAGGAAAAAATTACCTATAATAAGTATAAATTCTGTTTATGCAAAGGAGACAAAAGAGGATGCGGAAGATATAATCAAAAATGCAATTGAGTTAGGTGTTGATAGAGTAAAATTTCAAAGACTCCATCATGATATTCCTGGGGTTTTGCATGTTCCTGATATGAATGATTTGCAATATATAATTGAGTTGAAGAAGAAATATAAAGGTCAGATTAAGATTTCAATAATGAATTTTGATTTTAGAGGGGATCACCCAAAAGGTTATTGCTACTTTGCTTATTTTATGTCTGTAATACATGTGGATAAGAAAATATTTCCCTGTTGTATGCCCTACCCATATATGGATATATATAAATCTTTACTCGGTACAGTTGGATCAGAGGAGGAGATTAGCAGAGCATTAGAGAAGAGGCAGAAGTTAATATGGAGTTTCAGGGGATCTCCGCCGAGTTTTTGTCTTAAATGCCCGCTGTATTTTAGAAGATAAATTTTTGTGAAAAATTTTGCATACATCATTCCCAAAGTAAAAATATGAGTGAGAATAATATCGGTTTAGCTTTGTCGCAAAGAGAAAAACCCCATTTTCAGGGCGGCCCTGCAAAGCCATCAGGACCTAACCTTTTCTACATCCCCTCCCACTTCCCTTGCACCTTTAAGGCACAAGAGAGAAAGGTCCCTTATAAAAGACCTCTCAAGGAGGGGCATGTAGAAGGCTACCACCAGAACTTGCCAGGGTTTTTGGGAGCTTTTCTCCCCCCTCACAGGTTCCTTCCTTCGGTTCACCTGATATTGGGTCCCTGGCTCACTCTGATGGCTTCTTTTTCTTCTTTTCTTATAATCTATAATTATAGCAAGAAAAAAAGAGAAAGTCAAAAAAATAAATAAATTTTCTAAAAATAAAAAATGATTGCGACAGGGCATATCGGTTTTATAAGAGGGATAAAGGATGTATTATTTGATGTAAAAACTTTCAGAGAAAAGTTTCACTTTTTGGATTCAGTCAAAAAATTTAATTTGCAGAGGTTAAAAAACTTTATAGCTTCTCACCTTGCGAGGACATTCGGGATTGTCGTAAGGAATATCCGTCCAAGAACTCTAATTATTGAGACAGTAAAGGGATGCAACTTCAATTGCGTAATGTGTAGAGCCGGAAGATTGCCGAAAGAATATATGAGCTTTGATAGCTTTAAAAGAATTGTTGATATGTTCCCAGATTCTTTTATTTTACAACCTTTTTCAAGCAGAGGAGAGCCTTTTTTGAACAGAGAGATTTATAAGATGTTAAGTTATGCAGCATCAAAAAATATTTATATAACTGTTACTTCAAACTTTTCAGTGATAGATGCGGAAAAATTTTTAGAGACTCAAGCGGATGAAATTCAGGCATCAATAGATTCAATAAATCCTGATATGTTCAGGAAAATAAGGGTGAATGGGGATTTTAATTTGGTTGTTAAGAATTTGAGAAAGCTTATTGAGTTGAAAAGGAAAAGAAATTACAAGAAACCTATAATTTCTTTGAAGATGGTAGTAATGAAAGAGAATTTTGATGAGGTAGAGGATGTGATAAAATTTGGGATAAAAGAGGGTATAGAGAGGTTTTATATAGATACTGTCTTTGCGACTGAATGGTTCGGTTATGAAATTACAAGTTCTGATGGAAAACCTTCAAAGGAAGATATAGAGAAGTTGAAAACTTTGATTCAAAAATATAAAAACAGAGGATTAAAGATAAGATTTGTACCTAATGTTAGTTTTGAGAAGGGGGATTCCTTTTCTGGATATTGTCATTTTCCATTTCTTTCCATTTTTATAGATGTTCAAGGTAATGCATTTCCATGCTGCGTCCATATAGATCAGAAAAGTGCATTTGGGAATATTTTTGAAGATTTTGAGGGGGTTATGAGAAGAAGATATGAATTTTTGAAGGGGTTTAGAAAGAAGAGACCGGATTTATGTGAAGGATGTCCTCTATATTTTAAACCATGATTCTTGACGATTCTGTTTCATAGAGTATTATCTAACGATATGTACCAAACTCTTTAATTCCCATTTCTACCAGGTCAAATGGATTAAAAGTGAGCTGATTGAATCAGCTTGAATAGTCGTCCGAAACCTTGTAAAAACTGCAATTATACTGGTGAATGATTAAATTGAAATGAATGATAGATCTTGTGAAATTCATATTAAAAAAGATGTTTTTAGGTCAGGATAAGTTAAGGTTTGCTTTACCAAGAATATTCCCTCCTTCTGACCCGAAGCTTTCAGCGATAAGGATGAAAAATTTCATATTAACTTATTTCGTCTGGAAATACGGTTTGGAGCTTAAAACAAAACCTGTAATGTTGCAAATTGGACCTGTAAGAGGTTGTAATTTGAATTGTGTTATGTGTGGAGCAGGGAATCTAAAAATACAAAAACTTCCATTTGATGATTTCAAAATGATAATTGATAAATTCCCAGAAGCTATGTTTATTAGCTTGTCAGATTTTGGGGAACCATTTTTATCAAAAGATACAATCAAGATGATAAAGTATGCTCAAAAAAAAGCTATCGTTACTATGACTTCAAACTTTACGGTTTTGCCTGATCCGGAGGAAGTTATAAATTCAGGACTTTTTGAAATCTATGCTTCTATTGATTCTTTTGACAAGCAAAAGTATGATTTTATAAGAAGGGGAGGAGATATAAACTTGATTATTGATAGAACAAAAATGAAGGGGTTATATCAAGAAGCTTTAAGAAATCAAATTTTCAAAGGAAAGTATGAATACGAGAATATGAATGGGAACACATTAGATATAGTTGTCAAGAACTTGAAAAGTTTAGTTGAAGCAAGAAGAAAGCTCAGAAAGAAATTGCCAATAATAGGTATAAATTCTGTTTATGCGAAGGAGACGAAAGAGGATGCGGAAGATATAATCAAGAATGCGATTGATTTAGGTGTTGATATGGTTAGATTTCAGAGGCTTGAATTTGATATTCCGGGTGTTTTGCGGAAACCTGAACCCGATGATTTTAACCACATCCTCAATCTTAAAGAGAAGTATAAAAATCAAATTGAGGTTGTAATTTTAAAATTTGAGTTTGGAGGAGATTATTCCAAAGGATATTGCTACTTTGCTCATTTTATGACCGTGATAACTGCGCATAAAAGGATCTTTCCTTGCTGTATGCCATACCTATATATGTATATGGACGAAGCACTTTTGGGTTTAGCAACATCAGAAAAGGATATTGGAGTAGCGATGGAGAAAAGACAAGAGTTTATAAGGAACTTCAGATATTCTGTTCCGACATTTTGTCGTGAGTGTTCTTTATATTTTAGAAAATAAGTTTTGCTATTTTTATGATTGATAGAATTTTATGATTAGTAGTAGAGTGATAGAAAGCATCAAAAATAACATCGGTATTGTAAGAGGAATAAAAGATGTATTATTTGATATAAGGAATTTCAAAACAAAGTTTTATTCTTTAGATTCAGTTAAGAAATTTAATTTACAGAGGTTGAGAAACTTTATAGTATCTCATCTTGCGAGGGATTTTGGGATTGTAGCGAAAAATATCCGTCCAAGAACTTTATTTATTGAAACAGTAAAGGGATGTAACTTCAAGTGTATAATGTGTAAAGGAGGAACTTTCGCAAAAGAGTATATGAGTTTTGACAGATTTAAGAGAATTGTTGATATGTTCCAAGATGCATTTCTTTTATATCCCTATTCAGCATACGGAGAACCCTTTTTGAACAAAGAGATTTATAAAATGCTAAGTTATGCAGTAAAGAAAAACTTTTATACATTTGTCAATTCAAATTTTTCAGTGATAGATGTAAAAAGATTTTTGGAGATTCAGGTAGATCAAATTACAGTATCAATAGATTCAATAAATCCGGAAAGGTTCAAAAAGATAAGGGTGAATGGTGATTTTAATTTAGTTGTAAGGAATTTGAGAAAGCTTATTGAGTTGAAAAGGAAGAAAGGCTATGCAAAACCTATAATTTCTTTGAGGATGGTGGTAATGAAGGAGAATTTGGACGAGGTAGAGGATGTAATAAAATTTGGAGTGAAAGAGGGTGTAGATAGATTTTATATAGATACTGTTCTTGTAACCGAATGCTTTGTCCCTCCTGAGTTTGCAGATTCTGACAATCCGAAACTTTCAAAGTATGATATAGATAATCTGAAAGCATTAATTCAAAAATACAAAAGGAAGGGTTTGAAGATAAGATTCACACCTTTTTGTAGTTTTGAGAAAGGAGATTCATATTCTGGATATTGTCATTTTCCATTTCTTTCGCTCTCCATAGATGTTCGTGGTAATGCGTTCCCATGTTGCGTTCTTTTTGAAAAACCCGAAAGCACTTTTGGGAATATTTTTGAAGATTTTGAGGGGGTTATGAGAAGAAGATATGAATTTTTGAAGGGGTTTAGAAAGAAGAGACCGGATTTATGTGAAGGATGTCCTCTATATTTTAAACCATGATTCTTGACGATTCTGTTTCATAGAGTATTATCTAACGATATGTACCAAACTCTTTAATTCCCATTTCTACCAGGTCAAATGGATTAAAAGTGAGCTGATTGAATCAGCTTGAATAGTCGTCCGAAACCTTGTAAAAACTGCAATTATACTGGTGAATGATTAAATTGAAATGAATGATAGATCTTGTGAAATTCATATTAAAAAAGATGTTTTTAGGTCAGGATAAGTTAAGGTTTGCTTTACCAAGAATATTCCCTCCTTCTGACCCGAAGCTTTCAGCGATAAGGATGAAAAATTTCATATTAACTTATTTCGTCTGGAAATACGGTTTGGAGCTTAAAACAAAACCTGTAATGTTGCAAATTGGACCTGTAAGAGGTTGTAATTTGAATTGTGTTATGTGTGGAGCAGGGAATCTAAAAATACAAAAACTTCCATTTGATGATTTCAAAATGATAATTGATAAATTCCCAGAAGCTATGTTTATTAGCTTGTCAGATTTTGGGGAACCATTTTTATCAAAAGATACAATCAAGATGATAAAGTATGCTCAAAAAAAAGCTATCGTTACTATGACTTCAAACTTTACGGTTTTGCCTGATCCGGAGGAAGTTATAAATTCAGGACTTTTTGAAATCTATGCTTCTATTGATTCTTTTGACAAGCAAAAGTATGATTTTATAAGAAGGGGAGGAGATATAAACTTGATTATTGATAGAACAAAAATGAAGGGGTTATATCAAGAAGCTTTAAGAAATCAAATTTTCAAAGGAAAGTATGAATACGAGAATATGAATGGGAACACATTAGATATAGTTGTCAAGAACTTGAAAAGTTTAGTTGAAGCAAGAAGAAAGCTCAGAAAGAAATTGCCAATAATAGGTATAAATTCTGTTTATGCGAAGGAGACGAAAGAGGATGCGGAAGATATAATCAAGAATGCGATTGATTTAGGTGTTGATAGAGTAAAATTCCGAAGGCTTGCCTTTGATGTTCCTGGTATCTTGCATGTACCTGATGCGAATGACTTTCGTATATTTTTGAACTTAAAGAGAGATATAAAGATCAGATTGAAATTTTAATTGCAAATTCTGAATTCGGGGGAGATTATCCCAGAGGGTATTGCTATCTTGCTTATTTTATGGCTCTGATACATGAAGATAAAAAAATCTTTCCGTGTTGTATGCCCTACCCATATATGGATTTAGACGAAGCTTTTCTTGGGTGGGCTGCATCAGAAGAAAATATCAGATTAGCGGTGGAGAAGAGGCAGAAGTTCATTTGGGGCTTCAGAAACTTACCGCCTAATTTCTGTTTTAAATGCCCATTATATTTTAGAAAATAATTATGACAAATTCATGATAATAAAAAATTGATAATTAGCAAGAAATCTTCTTTCAAACTTGTTTCACAAATTTACTTTTTCCATTCTTTTTTATTGCTTTTACAGGGCGTAAAGAAATCCGATAAACTTGTTAAATATATTAGATAACCGAGCTTCTTTTAATAACTTGATAGTTTTTTCATTCCTATAAAAGAAGCTAGAAAGAAAGTAAAACAACATAAATCTTATGAAAATGGGAGAAAAGTAAAAAAAATAATAGGACCTAAAAGATAAAATAAGAGAATTTGGGTTTCCCTGCAGGATGCGAGAAAGAATTATTCCCTGATGAAGAGCAGAAGAAATTCCCTCACAACCAAAAGTCTCCACACCATACGAATCTCCTATAAAAAAAATGTTTCCATTTTTTAATCTGGTTTTTGGATCAAATTTGTTTATAACAAAAAAATCTTTATTTTTATTTTTTCCCCATATTCCTATTTCCTCTTTTATTTTTCTAAGATCTTTATTAATAGAAGCAAATCCTAAATTAGAAAATCCGTAGCCATCAAATTTCCAGAAGTAGCAAAATTCTTCTCCAAAATTTCTAATAGAAAATACCCATTCATCACCCACATTATGATTTTCAAACCATCTTACTGTCTTGTAAGAATCTCTTTTAAAATAAGAACCCATAGCTATAACAAGTTTTTTGCATTCTAAGGAACCTTTGTTTGTTAATACTACTACTTTCCCTTCGGACTCTTTGTATTCTAAAAATTTTACTCCTTCTTCAATTTTGACGCCTTCTGATTTTGCTTTTTTGAAAAGTGCAAAATCCATATCTATTCTTCTTGTTACCATAAAGTTCTTTTCAGAAACATCATAAGCTTTCTCACCGATATCAAAAGAAAACACAATCTTTTTTATCTTCCGTGCAGGAAAATCTTTACCAGGTGTAACTCCAAGTTTACAAAGTAGTTTTATAGATTTAGGTATGAGACCGCCACCGCATACCTTATCACGGGGGAAATATTCTTTTTCTAAAACCAGAATTCTATTTTTCTCCAGGAAGCTCAAAGCAAATGAGAGACCAGTAGGACCAGCACCAACAACACATATATCTGCTGTCTTCGCTAACATAAATTAAAAATTAAAAGCAATGAAATAAAAATGTAAAAAGCAAAAAAAGAAAGAAAAAAAGGAGGTGAAAAGGTATGAAAATTAGCTGACTCCCATATCTCTTTTGCTTCATCTCTGGAAAGGCTGAACAATTCCTCAGACAAGAAGGTATTCTCAAAACTTTTATAGTATTTTCCCAAACTTTTACAAAGAAAACCATAAATTTAGTATGGTGAGTACAGAGATAAAAGCTAGAAAGGAAGTTTCCTTAAATTTTCAGGTGGAGCCCCTTCCAAACTCTCTCATATGGGGTCAATATCTAGTTTTTGACTTTCTATATCTTTTGTTCTTATACTTAATTATGTGGGCAAATTTTTGAGAGGATTTATTTATATCGCCCTATATGTTTTGTTTTCATTTATTTACTGCTCGCCGGGTGGTGAAGTAAAAGACTTGATCCCACCTTCTGCCATTATTGACTTGCGCGTATCTTATATTGATTACTACGGTGCCCAAATTGAATTCACAGCCCCAGGAGATGACCTTATGAGAGGAACTGCAAGCAAAATTGAATTGAGATATTCGCAAGATGAAAGTTTTAAAACAAATCTTCAAGAAAATTTTGTTAAAGGTATTGAGTTCCCCGAAGCACCATTTCCACCACCTGCCG
>Ga0209741_1000479_pt1 | contig 10638 bp, 13 predicted proteins | sample OctOCTMetagenome_FD_184734 | JGI IMG/M metagenome (GOLD analysis project Ga0209741, IMG submission 184734) | Hot spring and microbial mat streamer communities from Octopus Spring Streamers, Yellowstone National Park, USA - OCT_B (SPAdes) (version 4) | ecosystem: Environmental > Aquatic > Thermal...
TAAAAGTAGAGCTTTTTTGTCCAAGGTATTTGGGAAGGGAGGGGGAGAGGTTTGGGGATTTTTACGTTCATCGCTTCTCCTACTTTTTCCCCAAGGGGGAAATTTTGGGATATAAAACCGCCATCCCAGAGCTTTTGAAATTCAACAGATGGGCAAAGTTCCTAATACCCTGATCCTCTCGGGAAAGGAAAATTACGATGTGATCCACGTTCACTGGCCCATACCCCTCTCCCTATTTTCCCTACCCTTCAAGGTTAAGGGGACACCTGTGGTGCATTCTTACTATACCGCGGAGATAAAACTTGCGGAAAGTCTCGGAATATTAGGGAAAGCTTTAAAAATTTTGGTTAAAACCGCGAACGTTAAAACCGCAATATCAAGTTATTCCGCAAAACTTTTAGGTGAGGAAAACGTTATAATACTTCCCTACTCCTCCGCCCTTGAATTTAAGGAATTTTTCCCACCAAAAGAAAAGCCGGAAAATCCGAGGATCCTTTTCGTAGGGAGGCTCGTGGAGAGGAAGGGGGTAATTTACCTGATCTGGGCTATGAGGATATTGAAAGAAAGGGGGATAAGGGCGGAGCTTAGAATCGTGGGGGAAGGTCCCCTTATGGAAAGCTTGAAAAATTCCGCAAAGGATTTAGATTCCGTTAAGTTCTTGGGAAAATTGAGTACCGAAGATCTGATGGAAGAGTACAAAAGGGCGGATATTTTCGTTCTACCTTCTATAGTGGATTCAAGGGGGGATACCGAGGGGTTGGGGGTTGTACTTCTTGAGGCTTTATCCTTCGGACTTCCCGTTATAGCGAGCAATGTGGGCGGGATTCCAGATATAGTTGAGGATGGCAAAACCGGGATATTGGTCCCAGAAAAGGATCCAGTGGCGATCGCGGATGCTATAGAAAAACTCCTTTCAAATTGGGAAGATACGAAGTTGATGGTATTAAGGGGACAGGATATGATAAGGGAAAGGTTCTCGTTGGAAAAAATAGCAGATAAACTTGTAAGGATATATGATTATCTTCACCGCGGTTCCCCCACCCTCCAGATGGGATGAGGAAAGGATAAGGAAGAGGGCGGAAGAGTTCGTAAGGATCTTAGAAAGTGCCGGCTTGAGGATAATGAATATTCCCGAGGTTCCCCAAAAGGTTTCACCGATTGAGTTCTCAAGGGTCATAAAGGGAATGAATGAAAATATGGATGTGATAATTGACAAGGTTGTTTCAAAAGAGGACCTTGAGGAAAGTTTCTGTGAGATATCCGAAATTACGGACAAGGTTGCTTTGGTTAACGTAGGTGAGAAGGAGGGGGTGGTTAGATTGGCAAAGGGATACTTTAGGGAGGTTTATGGAATAGCTATATTTTCAAGGGAAGGTGAGGATTTTAGGCTTTTTAAGAGAACGGTTTGGGGATTTGACGGATTTATTTCCCAAATAATATTTGAGACGGAAAGCTTGAAAAGGACCCTTGAAGGTTATTATGGGCTTTGCGAGAGGGAGGGGATAAGACCGGCGAAGATCTTTGTAAGCATCGCGCCCATAAGGGGGGAGAGGGATATAAATTTTTTGGAGGGATTCAGGGTGGAAATCCCGGAAAATGTTAAAATGGAAATTTTGGCTGGGAGGGGTTTGGATGTGGCAAAAGCTTTATCGGAAGAGGTATTATCCTTGAAGCTTGGAATAAACGTTGAGCACGTTATGATGGACAATTTGCTACTTGCCGGGGAGCTTTTGAGGTGGTTGGTCAATCGGGAAACTCAAAATCGTACCATTTCTTAGATGCCTCCCAAATTTCAAGGATCATCTCAACGAAGTTTTTGTAAAATTTTAAGGGTATTTGCGTGCTTGCATCGGATAGGGCTTTTCCCGGATCCGGATGAACCTCGGAAAAGATCCCATCAAAACCCACCGCAATGGCTCCCCTTGCCAAGTGTGTTATCAATTTCCTATAACCACCCGAACCCTCCGAGATCCCCGGCCTCTGTAAAGAGTGTGTTGCATCATATACCACTTTTGCTGTATAACCCCTCAACCAAACCGCATTCCTAAAATCAACCACAAGATCGTTATATCCAAATGTTGTTCCCCTCTCGGTTATCCAAACCTCACCCCCCACACTCTTAACCTTCTCAATCGCCTTTAACGCCTCATTCGGGGACATAAACTGCCCCTTCTTAATATTCACTATCTTGCCCGTCCTGCCCGCTAAAACGAGCATATCCGTTTGTCTTGAAAGGAAGGCGGGTATTTGTATCACATCAACAACCTCAGCAACCTTCGGTATATCGTGCATATCGTGAACGTCCGTTAAAATTTTTAAATTAAACCTTTCTTTAACCTTCGCAAGGATCTCTAAACCTTTCTCCAAACCCGGTCCCCTAAACCCACTTATTGATGTCCTATTTGCCTTGTCGTAGGAGGATTTAAAGAAAAGCTCTATCCTTAAATCTTCCGAAATCTCCTTTAATTTTTCCGCGGTTTCCATAACCAAAGCTTCACTTTCAATTACGCAGGGTCCGGCTATGAAGAAGGGTTTATCCATTGAGGTAAAATCTGGGCGATTTTGTCAAGGGATATAACTTATCCCCAATTCTCTCTATATCCCTTTCCGTTATAACCACTTCCTTATGAGCCTTCACAAGCAAAAATGGATATCCTCCTGGCGAGATATTTGCGATATGGGATAGGTAAATCCCTATCTCTTCCTTTGGGACGTTCAGGATCTCAACCTTGTAGGTTGAAACCGCCCCTGGCGTAAAGCGAACGAAGGTCTGATAAACTTCCACATCCAATATTCCCACAAAATTCGAGGGCAAATACTTCTTTTTTTCTTCAAGGATTGCGGGTATTGGAGAGGCATAACCGGGCACCCCTCTTGTACAAGTATTGAACATCACCTGATCCGTTAAAAATTCCTTTATCCCCCAGGCTTTTACGAAGTCCGAGGAGAAGGAATCCTTGGCTATGAAAAATATAGGGTTTTTAAGTTCAGTTAGCTTCCTTAAGGCGAGTAGGTATTCGTAATATAGGAGATTAATAACCGCGTAAGCCCGTATGGGTAGGCTTTCTTTTAAAAAGTTTTCTGCAAGATAAACAAAGGCGAAATCTTCCTTCCAAAAATTCCCTTCAATCTCTTCGGAAATCTCCGAGAGTTTTTCTTCGCACCTTTCCAATTCCTCCCTTTCAACCCCCAAGTGGCTAACCCATTCATATGTTGGTTGTGGGGTTATTACGTCGCTTATAAAGGAGCCATCCATAAGGATGATGTGATCGTCATTCGTCTCTCTCAAAATCCTCAAAAGGTTTTTTACCTCCGCCAACTTCATAAACATAGAAAGGAAGTCGGACAGGTGCTTCTGTCTGAAGATATTTTTTTCCATTATATCAACGAAGGATAGCCCCCTATCCTTTATCATTTCCCCATTCTGATATAGTGCAAGTCCCGTTATAACGTATATTAATCCAAAATCCCTGACTGCGCTCTTGTAAGAACCATCAACCGCTATAAATGGCTTTTTTATGTTTCCCTTTGGAAATTCAAGCCAATCAACCTCGAGAAATTCTTCGCTTAAAGAACCCGAAAATAAGAGCCCCCTTAAATTCCCCTTTAAAAGGTTCTCATAAACCGAACTGTGCATTACCTTACCCTTATGGGCAGAGGATAGGCTTTACCCTTTATCAAAAGCATTGTTGATGGTGGAACTGCATCCTGGATTTTCAAGTATTTCAGGGCGTTAATCATCAGGAAGGCACTTCCGGTATCGCTAACATAGGATGACGGTATGTAATAATAAGTTGCGGTGGGAGGTAAGTTCTTTATGTGGGGATCATTATCGTTGAGCTTGAAGAAAACCTGTATTGAATCCGCGCCGGATACGGAGCTCCAGGAAACCCTTATGGAATCCCCGACCCTTATCCCGGTATCAACCGCTATACTGTCCGGAGGATTTAAGGCGGGAAGGCTGAATTTTATGCTTTCATTGTACTTGTTGGTACGTATGGAAATTTCCGTTCCGATGGAAAGGCTTATGGGTTTGGGTATTCCGTTTGAATCCACAAGCATGTACAAACCCTTATCGGAAGAATAGCTTAACCTGGTTGAACCCACTAGAACCTCCGCGTTTGGATCTTCTTGTCCATCCACCAAGATCTTAAAAATCGCTGTCTCGTATTTTATGCTGTCAAGGAAGGAAGGGAAAGTTGGTGGGGTTATGTTGGAGGGAAGGAGAGAGTAAAGGCTCCTCAAAGCAGGTCCCGTAGATCCACCTACGCCGAATACAGATGTATGGGGAACCTTGGATTTCTTACATCCGTATATTGCCAAACCCACTAAAAGGAGAAAATAAAACCTTTTCATAAGATGGTATTATATGCCCGCTAAGATATCTCGAACATTACCTTCATTGCGGAACCGTTCATTATAGCTTCAAAGCCCTCCTTGTACTCATCGAGGGTTATCCTGTGGGTAATAAGGGGTTCCAGATTCACCTTTCCGCTTTCAAGGAGGGCAGTAGTTTTTACCCAAGTTGAGAACATCTTCCTTCCCGTTATCCCGTAAAGGGTTATCCCCCTCATTATTACGGAGTTCATCGGGAAATCTATCCTGTTCTTCCCGTAAAGTCCGAGCAAACCAACCCATCCACCGTTTGTTAATAGGTTTAGGGCATTCTCTAAGGCGTTGGGATTTCCGGACATCTCAAGGACCACATCAACCCCCTTTCCCCCCGTTATATCCATAACCGCACTCCTCAAGCTCTCTATCTCGGGATTTATGGTGTAATCCGCCCCCATCTTCTTTGCTATATTCAACCTAAAATCGTTTATGTCCGTTGCTATAACTTTTCCAGCCCCAACAGCCTTTGCTATTGCAACCGCCATCGCTCCTATTGGTCCCGTTCCCACCACCAAAACATCCGCACCAACTATATCACCCGCAAGGGCGGTATCCACCGCATTTCCCATAGGCTCCATGAGGGGAACCCAATGTTTTGGTATTGATTCCGGTATCTTCCAGACATTTTCCGCAGGTATAGTTATATATTCCGCGAAGGCTCCATCCCTATGGAAACCCAAGATCTTTACGTTCTTACAAACATGCTTCTTTCCTATCCTGCACTGATAACACTTTCCACATGCTATGTGGGTTTCAATTCCAACAAAGTCCCCAACCTTTAAACCTTCAACCCCCTCACCTATCTCCACTATTTCCCCCGCGGATTCATGCCCTATGATCCTTGGGAACTTTGTTATCTCGCTTTGGGCAAACTCATCCCATTTGTATATATGCACATCGCTCCCGCATATTGAGGCATATTTTACCTTTATTAAAACCTCACCAAATTTGGGCTTCGGGACCGGAGCATCTATAAGCTGTAACCCCGGTCCCCCCTTCGTCTTGGCTAAAGCCTTCATATTCTACCAGAGTATAAAATCCTCTTTTGTTTTGCCCGAAATTTTCTTGGCAAAAGATAATATGAGCTTGATTGCCCCTTCAACATCCCTTATATCCACCATCTCGGAGGGTGAGTGCAAATACCTGCAAGGTATAGAAATTAATGCGGTAGGGATCCCTCCCCTTTCCATCTGTATAAAATTCGCATCCGTTAATGTTCCCTTAGGGGAAGCCTCAATCTGCACGGTTATTCCCTCCTCCCTTGCGGTCTCAAGCAAAAGCTCAAAAACAATCGGGTTTATGTTGGGTCCCTTTGCCAAAACCGGACCCCCACCAAGCTTTATATCCCCTATCGTTCTTTTATCAACGCTAGGATAATCCGTAGCCACCGTCACATCAACCGCTATGGCGATATCCGGATTTAAAAAGTAAGAACTGGTCTTTGCACCCCTAAGACCTATTTCCTCTTGAACCGTAGCCACCGCTACAACCCTCGTCTCCCCGGGATTTTGAGCGTAAAACCTTAGAGCTTCAAGGACAATAAAGGCTCCTATCCTATCGTCAAGGGCCCTTGAGACGAGCCTGAAATCTGTGAGGAATTCACCATCCCAATCCAAAACCCCATAATCCCCAACGGATATAACCTTCTCAAGATCCTCCTTTGTCATACCGAAATCCACCCATAGCTCCTCCATCTTAACCGCCTTATCCCTCTCCTCGGGCTTTAGAATGTGTATGGGTTTCCTCCCAATAACACCTTTTACCACCTTCCCATCCTTCCCTATGAACCTCACCCTCTGCCCTACCAGAACCTGTGGATCCCAACCCCCAACACCGCTTATATAAACAAACCCATTATCGTCGATATACTGAACCATTAAACCTATCTCGTCTATATGCCCCGCCAACATTAAAGTGGGTTTTCCATCCCCAAACTCCGCGTAAGTGTTTCCATGTGTATCCGTATATACCTTCTTTGCGAAATTTTTTGCTTCCTCCTGCCAAACCTTTGAAGCCCTACCCTCATCTCCCGAAGGTCCAACTTGGGAAAGGAGCTTTAAAAGAAATTCTCTGTTGATCATAAACGGGTATTATATGGATGCTCATCTAAGGATCCTTCTTTCAACGAAAAAATAGATCCCCCTTCTTGTTTCTTTTAACATCAAACCCAACTCTTATGCTATCAATTAAGAATTTTGATGTACCCGCAAAGTTTGTGGAAACTACGAAGAGAATTTGGAAGCTGTCCATATAGGAAAGGGAAATTCACAAAAGTTTGAACCAGAGATAAGGTGGATGTAAAAATCGGCGAGGGCTTTGGGGGTAGTAAAAAGTAAAACCTATTTTTTCTGTCGTAAATATTTCCGAAGATCTGGACGGATAAATTTCTTGAAGCCTTAACGGAATAAAGGTTGGTTTTTATTGAAGTATCAAATAATGCTGGAGGCCCAATATTCCAATATATGCTTCCCATCCCCATCAAAATCCATAACCAAAATCCCGTAATTCGTACTTGAAAGTATTACCAGCTTGTTTGATTCGGAAAAATTCCCCCCATTGTTAAAGTATATCGTTATCCTACCGTTCCTCCAGTCGGAAAGGGGAGATTTCTCACCAAAAATTACATCCACCCACCCATCCCCGTTTATATCGTAAACCTGGACGTTTCTGCAATCCCTTAAAGATAAAAATTCATGCTTGTTAAAAGGTGAATAACCCATTTCGTTTCCCCACATAACCACCCCATAACAGTAAGCGCACCCTATTATGTCTAAATATCCGTCGTTGTTTAGATCCGCAACCGTAGCACCATAGGTTCCTATAGAATCAAAGGGGCTATCCTTGAAAAATATTGCATCAAAAAACGTTGAATCGAATCCGTATCCAAAGTTTTTATATACCCGAGGTGGGTATATGGGGGGAAAGTATCCTGGGTAGTATAGATTGCCGACGAAAGCATCCAAAAATCCGTCCCTATTAAGCAAACCCTGTTTGAATCGCTCCAACCCTCATTGGATCCCCAATATACCCAAGAGATCGTTGTTAAGATCCGCAACATAAGGCGTTTCGTTTGATGAGGGGAAAATAGTAGGGAGGTTCTTGGGGACCTATTACTCATCGTCCCCATAACGAAATCCAAGTTCCCATCACCATTTATATCCCCCACCCAAACCGCATCAGTACAAAAGCTGTCTATTATCTCCGCAAATTGGAAAGTTCCAAAGGAAAACGTCCTATCGCCATTGTTGAGGAAAATGTGCGCGTAAGGATAACCATAATACCATTCGGAATTCATAAGGAAAACATCAACCTTCCCGTCGGAATTAAAATCCAGATCGTTCCCCAATATCCTCAACCCGCCTTTTATCCAAAAATGTAGTCCAGGCTTCCAAAATAAAGCTCCCAAATCATTCGTTCAAAAGAGCATTTTTTGCCGCCTCGTTCCTCGCCTCCTTCTTATTTTTACCCCTGCCCCAAAATACGCCATCTTTTATCTTTATCTCCGCCACAAACTCCCCGTTCTCCTCATAAAAAGAGACCTTTATTTTCCCCCTTTCCCTCTTCCTTAGCTCCTCCCAATAGTTCCTAAACTTTCCCTTGTTCCTTTCAAGGGCTGGGAAAACTTCCTCCTCCAAAAATCTGAAAGCACTTTCCAAACCGAATTTTAGGTATATAAGCCCCGTAATAGCCTCAAGCATTGAAGCGTAAATGTAATCGCTAACTTGGTTCATATTTGCCACCAAAAGCTCCTTTAAATTTAGCTCTTCAACCGCATAGTATAGAGCCTTGTTGCTTTTGTATTCCGATATCATAGCGTAGATTTCCTCGAGATTTCCCTTATCGTAAAACTTCAGAACTAGGTAAAGGTTCAAAACCGCATCCCCTATCAGGGCAAGCTTATAGAAATCCCTATTTCCCAAAGAAGAATGATAAACCGCCTTTTTAATCTCTTCCCCTTCTATCCCCTCAAGGAACCTCAAGGGATAATTTTAACGGCGTCGGTTGTATAATACCCGTTTGAAGAGGACAGTAGAGTTTATATCAAGCTTCAAGAAAATAGCGGTATTATCCCACGAAAGGCCCGACGGAGACGCGGTGGGAAGCGTTCTTGGGTTTGTAAATTTTCTGGAAAAAAGGGGATTTGAAGCCTTTGGTGTTCTAAAGGATGGGGTTCCGCAAATATTCAGATTTATAAACGGATGGGAAAAAATCGTGAATTTTCTACCAGATTCGGATATTTATATCTTGGTGGATGCGAGCGATTGGAACAGGACGGGATTTGAAAAGCCGGATAAGCCCATAATAAGGTTTGATCATCACCTAACGGGTGATAGGTATTCGGACAAAGACATTCTCTTAAACGGCTATCCAAGCGCAACATCGGTAATTTTGGACTTTTTGAGATTTTGGGATGAAAGTTCCATAGATTACGATGTCGCCCTGCCCTTATACGTCGGGCTTTTAACGGATACTGGAGGTTTCAAGAATAGGGAAGGCACAAAATCCTTTGAGGATGCTATATTTTTGGTGGGGAAGGGGGTGAATCCCAAGTGGGTTGCGGAGAAGGTATTTAGGGAGGTTCCCATTGAGAGTTATAAGCTATTATCCTTAGCCTTAAAAACCCTAACCGTTGTGGATGAAAAGATAGCTTATATAATAGTTAGGAGGGAGTTCTTTGAGGAAACGGGAACGAACAAGGAGCACAGCGAGGAGTTTGTAGAATATCCCCTATCGGTAAAGGGGGTTATTGTTGCCTTTAAAATGGAATGGGATCCGAGGGGTTATTGGAAGGTAGGTTTGAGAAGCAAGGAGGGGGGGCCAAACGTCGCAGAGATCGCACAAAAATTTGGGGGTGGAGGGCATTACTTTTCCGCGGGTTGTAGGATCTTTGGGACGGAGGAAGAGGTTTTAAATGTTCTCATTTCCGAGATCAAGAAACATTTATAAGCAGGTTCCAAACATAATAAGTCTCAGTAGGGTCATTTTTGGATCTTTTCTCATAAATTCCCTCCTCCATAAGGATCTCCGTTTATTCTGGCTTTCTTTATTTTTAACGTTTGTTTCGGATGCCTTGGATGGTTTCTTAGCCAGAAGGTTAAACGCGGTTTCCGATATTGGGAAAATTTTGGATCACGTCATAGATAAGGGGTTGATTTTATCTGCCTCATTTGTTTTGAGCTTGCTATATGGTCTGCCCAGATGGGTATTTTTTTTGTTGCTAATTAGGGAAATTTTAACCATTGTGTTTGTTCTGTACTTTAGAGTAAAAAGGGGTTCATTCCCTTCCTCAAATCCAATTGGTAAGCTCTTTGGACTTTTCTCAACCCTCGTTTTAATAACCTTCTTTTACGACCTTGAGGTGAAGTTCATTATTCTATACATAGCAATAATCTTTATGTTCGTATCATCGCTTGCAAACCTTATATCTTTACGAGCTTAAAATTCTCTATGCGCTTTTATCCCTTGTTCGTGATTTTTCTTCTTTGGTTCATCTTCTTCCTTCCCATATTTCAGGGTTCAACCCTTTTTGACGATACAATTGAAGAATTTTATCCGGCATTTTATTTCTTTACGGAAAGCCTGAAGAAAGGGCAAATACCCTTTTTTAACCATCACCTCTTCTCCTCCTTCCCCTTCCTAAACGAACCCCAATATCTCGCACTAAATCCCCTATTTCTACTTCGCCACCTTTTTGGAATCCTAAACAACTCCCTTTACACCTATAACCTATTGGTTTCCATAAACTACCTGCTTTCCCTAATTTTTGCTTATCTCTTTTTTAGGAAAAGGTTTGATGAAGGGATTTCGCTTTTCGGATCGGTAGTTTATACATTTTCCATGAACCACATTACCACCATAGTCCATCCCCACGTATTTGACCTTATCCCCCTTATCCCCCTTATCCCCCTAATTTTTTACTTTTTGGATGAAAAACCCCTGTTATCCGCAACGATCTTGGGGATTTCCTTCCACACCGGACACCCAAAAAAACCCCTATATCCTTATCCCCATAATCCTATACCTTGTTTTGGCTCGCAGGTTTAAAGTCCTTATCCTTTACATCCTAGCTTTGCTACCATTTATCCTTTCCTATTACTTCCAAGTAAAGGATCTTTTCGCTTTCAGCGAAAGGATAAACTGGGATTTAAGGTCCCTTCTTGAATCCTCTTATCATATTGATAAGTTTGTATCCCTCATAATTCCCAAGTTTTATGGCTCAATAGAGGAAGGCGCGGTGTATGTGGG
>Ga0209741_1000482_pt1 | contig 10606 bp, 8 predicted proteins | sample OctOCTMetagenome_FD_184734 | JGI IMG/M metagenome (GOLD analysis project Ga0209741, IMG submission 184734) | Hot spring and microbial mat streamer communities from Octopus Spring Streamers, Yellowstone National Park, USA - OCT_B (SPAdes) (version 4) | ecosystem: Environmental > Aquatic > Thermal...
AACGCCAAAAGTCTTCTGGGTCCAGCGTCTTCACCTCGACGGCGGCGTTGGCCACGGCGGCGTATCTCTGGATCTCGGCTATGGCGTTTTTTGTTCTTTCGTTTTCTGGGTCCACCGTGGCGAGCGCCATTTGCCGGGTCTGCACCTGTTGGCGGCGGCCATTACGTGGTGGTAGGCGAACCCCAGCGACGCCGCGAGCACCCGCATGTCTCTTGTGTTTCTCACGTTTTTATACTTGTAAAGAGGCGTCATCGCGTCTTTTTCTGCTTTACGTTTGATATCAATAGATTTAAGTTTTTGTTTTTGTCGACGTATGGCTGGGGAGTTGGCTGGGAAATACGTGGAGGAGTTTGGAGGCGTGTTGTCGTTGTTGAGGTTTCTCCGAGGGCGGGGCGCCTGGGCGAGGTGGACAAGTTCGCGTCGGCGCCCGACGCCGAGTCTGCGATAGAGGTGTTGAGAGAGGCGATGAGTCTTGTGTATAGGTCTAGGCGCGGCGAGTACTGCGTCGAGGAGGAGATCAGCGCAGACGATGTAAGCCGCTTCAAGTACCTCTGCGGAGAGAAGTGCGTCAAGAGGCGGGACGGCAAGTACGTCCTGCGGGTTAAGTGCCCCAGGTTGCCCACAGATGAGGAGCTTGCGAAGCTGTACGACGCGTTGAAGAGCGGGAGGCTGAAGCCCGGCGTCTTGGCGGCCCTCGCCTCAGCCAGGCGCGGGGGGAGGTCATGAGAGGCGGCTTCCTCTCCCTCTCCGCCCGCGTGGTGGTGAACGCAGAGGCGATGAACATGGTGGAGGCGATCGGCAACGTGGTGAGGCACAGGGAGGCGACTCTTGTGTACAGGATCCGCGAGGGGCGGAACGAGAGATATGAGATCAGGTCGGTGCTCGTGGTGTCCGGCGAGGCGCTCCGCCACGCCGTCCAGAAGGCCTTGGCGGAGGTGGCGGAGATGATGGGCCTGCCGGTGTGTAGCTGGTGTAGGCGGGGCGAGTTCGTAAAGCACGGCGTAGTCCTAGACGAGTTCTTCCACGACGTAAAGGGCGCTGGGAGCGTCGCAGGTTTTGAGAAGGTGGCGGAGAAGAGCATATACGAGGCGGAGAGGCTGATTCTGGAGTCTTGCGTCGTCGAGGACGTAGGCGGCTTTTTGATCCCGACGAGAGTTCCGGTGAAGAGGACGTCTGTTCTCGAGGTGGGCTACATGGTCCCGGCCGTGGAGGGGGGCCGGGTGTTGTACGGCTTCGACGTCCAGTTCCACGTGAGGCACGCGCCTGGGGCTCAGCAGAAGGCGCCTCAGTCCGCCCAGAACGTCGCTACGCCTCAGTCTGTCTTCAACATAGAGTCCAGCTCCGCGGTGTACGCCTTGGCCGTGAACGTAGAGCTGTGGCGGATCGGCATGTGGTTTGACGAGGGCTCGGGGCAGTACGCAGCGCTGGGGGACAGAGACAAGAGGGTGCACGCCGCGCTTCTGGCCCTCGCCGCCGTTTTAAGCGGCGACGTGAGGACGGGCGGGCATTGGAGTAGCTATAGGCCGTTGTGGTGGCTGGAGAGCGCCGTTGCGGTGTTTTCAAGGCCTATGCCCATCTCGGCCGCCCCTGCCGTGGACGAGGACTACCTCGACGAAACGATTAAGCTGGCCAGGGCCAAGACCGAGGCGTATAAAGACGCCGGCATCGACGTGGGGTACAGAGTGCTCGTCCTCAGGGGGTCTAGGTGGTGTCAGCTCTGCGGCTCAGGCGACGTGGAGGCGGTGGACGCCGCTTCGGACTTCGTCAAGAGGCTTGTGGAGCTGGGGCGGGAGTACGCCGGCGGCTCTCCCCCGGGGGAGGGGCGGCAAGGAGCTGAGCCGCAGGGGGGTGAAGGCGGGGAGGAACAGAGGAGGGGGCGTGGAGGGCGTCGATGATTCTGCTCAGCGTAAGGCTTTTGTTCCACTGGGGGTTTTGGGCCAGGCCGCTTTTCATGAGCGCCAGGCAGCCCACCATGACGGTGCCGCCGCCTACCGTCTTTGTGGGGGCCCTGGCGCGGGGTCTCGCCGAGCTTCTGCGGGCGCGGGGCCGCGGGGTTCCTGAGTATAGGCGGGCCGGGGGGCGGTACTTCGTGCCGCTTGCGCAGAGCCTGGGGCGTTGCGTTGAGCGGGTTTACTTCAGGCTTCTTAGAGGCGGAGTCTCTGCCGCGGTGGACAAGACGAGGGTGTTCCAGGGGCCTTACATACGGCTGGAAAACCTCCGCGACCCCACTCAGCGTTTTGCGGTCAGGGACTTGGGCAAGGCCTACGCGCCTGGCGCAGAGGCTGAGTTCGCGGCTTTGGTTAGAGAGGGGTGCGAAGTGGGGGAGGGGGACGCGCGCGTCTCGCTGGACGTAGCAACGCTTGTGGCCGCGGCGCACGCCGTCACTAGGCTGGGGCCTGCGGAGGGCGTCGTCGACGTCGCCGACGTAGCGGCGGTGCGGTGGGAGGACTGCGTCGAGGTTCACGACGTCAAGATCCTCGAGATGCCGTGTCCCTACTTCCTGTGGGGCGGCGGCGAGTTGCCCCCACCGTGGAGGACGACGCAGTTCCTCGACTGGCGGGACGAGCGCGTGTGGAGCGACCAACGGGTGCAGGTCGACGTAGTTGTATACGCAGTGCCAGAGAGCGAGTGGGCTCCGCTTAGGGTGGAGTTCCCGCCATGTTCCACCCTGCCGAAGGTTAAAATAGTGGAGTGTGGAGGACTCTGGTATGTTGATCCGCGTGTCTAGTCTTTCCTCTGGCGGGAGGTCGCTGGCCTACAGCACAGTTACAAAGCTCGCCGACGAGTTTATCCACGGTTTGAGGCCTTTAATGGGCGTAAACCTCGTCGCGGGACTTACTGGTAGCGGCAAGACTTTGCTGGGGGAGGCGTTGTGGGTCGGCGTTGCGCATGCAATCTACGCCCTACTCCGCGACGAGCGTTACTTCAACGCTCTGCAGGCGGCGATAGACGCATATGCGACCCGACCTCTTACGTTTAGGTTTATGGCGTGTTTCAGAGGGGTAGAGGTGGGGCGGGAGCTCTGCATCGAGGTGGATGTGAAAGATAGCCGTAAGGCCGACGTTAAGCTCCCCGCCGAGCTGAGCGGGGAGTTGCGCGTCCGTGCGTTGTACGGTCTGTTGCACATAATCTCTGTGCCGGATAGGGTGAAGTGGGGGGTCGCGCATGCCCTATGGGAGCTTAGGGAAGTCGGACTGCTTAAATTTGTCACGGACACCTCTCTCCCCAGGTACACGTGTTTGGCCACAATTACGTTGTTGCCTCCCGTAGGCTTTGATTTCGCTGGAGAGAGACATAGGCCGTGCTACATGCATATGCTGGGCGTGTCTCCCGAGGCTATTTACGAGTCTGAAGCAAAGAACTGGAAGGTGCGTATATTCACGCATATAAGCAATGGGGATCTGAACGAGGCGTTGTTTAAAACTGTAAATACCGTTGCAGTTGAGCTTTCTAAGTTGACTAGGGAGAAGAACATAGTTTCGGTCCTTCCCCTGATCTATCTCGACGACGGATTTGAGGGGCTCGACATTGGGCGCATAAAGAGACTTCTCGAAGGGTCGTTTGACGTCTCAATTTATGTTACTTCTCATAGAATTGAGGCTGGGATGTACACAACCCGTAACTTCGTCTTGAGCTACGGCACTAGGGCGTCTGAACTCGTCGAACAGCCTCGCGACTTCCGCTTTGCCCTTGTCGATGCCAGTTTGATAGAGAGACATAGCGACATCTTCAAGGATGTGTGTAAGGCGCTGACAGACGCCGAGTGTAAGTAGCATGGACTGTCTGGCGAAGCTCCGCGGGGGTCTTAGGCTCGCCGCAACTGAGGGCTCTGTTGAGCTGTTGGTGAAGGGTGATTGCGATGATGTCGCCTCAAACGCGCCGAAGTATTTCGAACAGATCGTGACTGGGACAACCGCGTCGCTTGGGCGGTTGCTGGCGCAAGCGGCGCGAAGTCTCAAGCAACGGTTCTTCAAGCGTAAATGACTACAGTTAGGTTGCCTATCTTAAACATGCTTGCGGTGGACTTCGCCGCGTCGCTGTTTAGGCTGACGCTGGGCGATGTGGAGACCGGCGATGTTGAGTCCGCGTACGTCTTCAAGGTGGTCAACTTGGAGAGGTTCGAGACTAAACTCAAGTTCTTCGCGGAGAGGTCCGACGACGTTCTTCGCGGCATTTTCAACCTCTTGGGCGGACACTTCGTGACGCGGGACTGTAATGTAAATAGCGTGCAGGTGCTGGCGAAGCTGGCGAGCCAGAGGCCAAGCGAGATGTTGCGCCACCTCTCGGCCGTTGAGATGAACAGGAGGGAGGGCGCGGTGGAGGTTCTGTGGGGCGAAGAGCCCTTTGTGAAGAACCCGCCTCCTCTTTTGCAGTCGGTGGAGTTTATGGAGGGGGTGCGGGCGTGGCCTGTAGATCAACTAGACGTCGCGGGCTCGGGGGCCCGCGCAAAGACTAAGTCCGGGTTTAGGCGCACCGTCCGCCCCAGCTGTATGGTGCTGGGCGCATTGGCGCTGGGCGTCTCGGCGACGTACGTGGCGGGGAACCAGAGACAGAGGAACATCCGCTTCCTCATCCCGCTTTGTTTTGTAGAATACGACGCGGTGGCAACCCGCTTAGTCGATAGGCTGGGAAGGCTCGGCTCGTGCGACTTGCCTGAGCCTTTGATGAGACTTATAATCTCTGCGCTGGCAGGGCGGCCTGCCGTGTTCAGGCTCGTTGACATCGCCTACTCCGGCGGCATAGATGTACAACGCGACAGCTCCCGGGAGCTCGTCGTCGATACGAAAAGCCTTGGGCGCCACCTCTCCACTTTGCACCGCCATGCAGACGCCCTCTTGAGACTAGCCGAGCAGTGGTGTCTATGCGACAGAAGAGGGTGGCCCGACGAGTGTAGAGACGTGAGCCGCGCAGGCGTTGTTGCCGCCGAGATCTACCTCTACGCCGAAACTGGGCGTTTGGAACACGCCTATGAGGCGTTGAGCGTCTTGTTACGTCTTTCGCGGGACGTAGGTGGGGGCTTAACGCGTCTAGTGGAGGAGATGGTATGATAGCAGAGCTGTTTCTGCGGGCTCTTGGCGACCTGGGCTTAGAGAGACGCGAAGCGGTGGTTAAGGCGGTCGAGTTGCTGGACGGCGCCGTCTCAAGGGAGGAGCCGTGCCAGGTGGTGCTCAAGGCGCCGACGGGCTACGGCAAGTCCTTCGCAAGCGTGGCGCTCGGCTACGCGATTTACGCCGCGTATAGAGACGGGGAGTGGGAGAGGCTTGGAGGCGTCTCTAAGGTCGTCCACACGTTGCCCATGGCGTCGATTGTGCAAGACCTCTACAAGAGGGCCCTCGCAACGCTTGCAGGGCTTGAGCCGGAGCAGGCGCAGAGGCGCCAGCTGAGGGAGCTGGAGGAGGCGTTTGTGAAGAAGTTCGGCGAGAGGTGGGTGGGGTTTCAGGCTTGGAGCATAGACGCCGACTTCAGAGACCCGCTGTTTATCTACTCCACGCTCGTCTACACCACCTTCGACAGCTTTGTGCTGAACTTGTACAAGGTCACGCCGCTGACCGTCAGGAGGGCGCCGTACGAGGCCGCCAGGGCCGCGCTAATGAGGTCGGTGGTCGTCCTCGACGAGGCTCACCTCTTGGCGGAGCCGGGAGGCGGAGAGAGGAGAAGCGCCGCCAAAGAGCTGACCGCGCTGAGGGCCGCCGTGACGTCGTTGGCCGAGCTCGGGGTGCCCGTGGTGGTGATGACTGCGACGATACCCACCAGCTTGATCAAGCTGGTGGTCCCCAACGCGCGCGTGGTGACCGCGCTCGCCGAGGGCTGTAGGCCGGCGGAGGGCGAGGAGGCGACGTACGACTACAAGCCTAGGGGCGTAGTCACCGCCAGGCTTGTGGGGCAAGTCGACTACGTTAGCGTCGCGGAGACCCATAGAGGCGGCGGGCTCAAACTCTTTGTGTTCAACACCGTCGGGAGGGCGGTCGGCGCCTATTTGAAGCTGAAGGAGCGCTTCGGCGACGTGGTGTTGTTCCACGGCAGGCTTTCGCTGGGCGACAGGTCTGCGGCGTTGGATAGGCTGGGGGAGTTGCAGAGCCGCGGCGGCGTAGTTGTGGCGACTCAAGTGGTGGAGGCGGGCGTCGACCTAGACGCCGAGCTCCTTGTGACAGACGTGGCGCCTTTGCCCAGCTTAATACAGCGCATAGGCCGCGCCGCGAGGAAGGAGGTCAAGCGGGCCGAGGTCTACGTTGCGTCAGACGGCGAGGCGCTGGAGGGCGCGAGGCGCGTCTACGGCGAGGCCGAGGTCGAGGCGACGCTGAAGTTGTTGAAGGAGCGCGCAGGAGCGGACGGGACGCTCGACGTGGACTGGCGCGACCCGTGCCCAGAGGCCAAGGGGAGCTATGCCGGCTTGTTAGAGAAATACGGCGAGGTGGTGTACCGCGACGCGCCTCTGGACACATCCCTCCTTGTGGAGCTCACCGCCCTCAACTCCCTCGTGACTATGCACAGAGAGGACGCAGAGAGGGCCCTCGAGCGCTTCTGCGGCTTCGTCAGAGACGCCGCGGCGGTCCCCGTGATAACCTCCCGGAAGTGCCTAGAGAGCGGCGACGTGAAGAAGTGCCTTGTGTTGTTGAGTCTCGACTACCTGTTGAGACAGAGAGACGGGGAGCCCCTCTACGCGAAGGTTCTGGACTGGGAGGGCGGGAGGGTCCGCGTCGCCGTGCGCGGCGGCGCGAGGGAGGACGTCTGTGAGCCCGTAGGCGACGACGTGTATATATGTAGCGTGGAGCTTAGGCTGGACCCGGGGAGCCTGGCGCGCTCCCGCAGACAAGTCCTGAGGCTGGAGTCGAGGGTCGCGGCGACGGTCGGCGGGGAGAAGGAGCGCGTCGCCGTGCTGGGCCTCTTGGCGAGAGACGGCGCCTACGTCGAGGGGCAGGGGTTCCGGGCGGACTATGAGTGAGGCCGTCTACGCGTGGTGCGGCCAGCCGCTTAGGGAGCACCTGGAGGGAGTGGCGCAGAAAGTGGCGCTCGACGCAGAGGCCCTGGACCGCGCCGCAACGCGGACAAGAGACGTCTTTGGGTGCCAGCTCAACGTAAACGCGTTGAGGAGGGAGGTCTTGAGCTCCGCGGCGAGGCTCGCCAAGACGCTTGGCGTTGCGCCTAGGGAGGCGCACGCGCTTTTGGCAGTCGCCGCATACCTCCACGACGTGGGGAAGGCCGCGGCGGCCTACCAGGAGAGGCTCCGGGCCGCCTCTGCCAGCGACCCTGCCCGTTGCCCAGCCCAGCTGAAGGGCCACGAGGTGCTTTCCGCCTGGCTTGCGTGGCATCTCGTCTACGAGTTGCTCAAGCCCCGCGGCGTTGTGGCAGAGGACGCGGCGGTGGCCGTTGCGGCCGGCGTGGCGCTTCACCACTCGGCTAGGAGGAGCATAGATGACGTGTTAGACGACGCCAAATCCGCGGCGATGGGGCCTAGGGATGTGGAGAGGCTAGCGGAGGCGGCGCGGGGCGTCGAGAGGTACTGGCCGTGGGGGGTGGGCGACGCGTTAGCCCTCGCCGCTGGGCGCATGAAGTGGGAGTACCTCCAGACCCTCGACGCGGCGCTCCTCAAGCTACGCGCCAGGTTGCTGAAGCCTGTGGCTGTGTGGGGAGAGCTGGTGGCCTACGTGATCATGATCGCAGACAACCTCGACGCGGCCCTCGGAAGAGAGGCCGGGGGGCAGGCGAGGCTGGTACTTAGGCCTCTCCTCAAGTGCGGGACATGAGCGTCGTGGTGGCCAGGGGGAGGACCCGGGGGGCCGTGGCACTGGCCGGCTTTTCGGGGACGGTGGCGCAGGCTGTGGTGCTTGAGCTCCTCGGCGCGGGGGAGCTCCACGGGGCTGTGCCGAAGCCGTTTGCCGTGTGGCCGCTGGTGGTGGGGGGCAGGCCTCTGCTGGATGGGGCGGCGTTGGGGGAGGAGGCGGCGGTGGAGCTTCGGGTGGGGTTTGCGGTGAGGGAGCTGGCGAGGAGGTTTGTGGAGGAGGTGTCTGCCCGGGGCGTGTTTCGGCTGTTTAGCGCTGAGGTGTCTGTGGAGGAGGTGGAGTTTTGGGAGGCGCCGCGGCGGCTTGAGGAGCGGCCGTGTTTCAAGGTGGAGTTCCTCTCGCCCACGCGCTTCGAAACCCAGCCCTACTACAGGCGGAAGACGCCGGTTTACGACTTCACGCCGAGGCCGCTTAACCTCCTCCTCTCGGCGGTGGCCTACGGCAGGAGGTTCGGCTTCTTGAAGCTGGGCACGCCGTTTCTCCGGTGGGTCTACACCTACGTGGGGCTGACAGACTTCGGCTGCCGGGGGCCTTGCGTGAGAACCGTGAGGCTTCTGGGGGGCGGCGTGGCTAGGGGCTTCGTGGGGTGGGCCCTGTACCGCGCCTTCGACGCCCGCCGCCTCTCCGACCTCTGGCGGGCCTTGGCGGTGGCGGAGGCCTTCAACGTCGGGACAGGCCGGGGCATGGGGCTCGGCGCCGTGAGGATAACCCCCCTCCACTGCCCAGGACAAGACGCCCAGACGCAGACCCCGTAGCTGGCGCACTAGCCGCTGTTGCAGAGCTACGCGTTTTCGTTGGCCTCACGTCTAGACACCGTAATGGAGCGTTCTTGACGGCGGCGGCTCCCGCCGGGCGCCGACGTCGGCAAGCTCTGCGACTGCGACGAGACGCAACACGTTCCTAACAGGAGAGGTTATTGCAACCTCTTTAAAACCGCCGTAGTTCGTGGTGTAGTGGGACTAGAATTGGGAAACCCTCACCTTTCCATTTTCCAACCCATCGCCCCACTTGACGCGGCCCCTCAGCGTCTCTACGCGCTTGACAAACACCTCAAAGCGGCGGCCGACAACCACAACACGTCCGGCCCCTCCTTATACTCAAGATTCTACAGTCCCCGTCGTGGCGGCTTCTGAAGAGGAGGAGGTTCTCCTTTTCGAGATTCTACGTCTTCAGCTCTCTGAGCACTCGCCGTTATCTTCTCCAATTTCATCCCTTCTTGAGATTCTACGGTTTCGTTGCCCCGACGCTGTTTCTGCTTACGGAGAAATGGGTTTCAACCCTTCTTGAGATTCTACGAGATGAACGCCGCGGTGCACAAGATCGTGCACAGACGCGCGTTTCAACCCTTCTTGAGATTCTACCAGGCTCGCGGAGAGGGTACTGCCCAACAGCGGCTGGACGCTTCCGTTTCAACCCTTCTTGAGATTCTACAATAACAAAAAACGCAATGATGCTAAACGGAAAGGAGATAGTTTCAACCCTTCTTGAGATTCTACTGCATGCCAAAAGGCCGTTCGAAGCATCAATGCAACTCGATTGGGTTTCAACCCTTCTTGAGATTCTACGCGGGGTCTAGCGTGGCGCGACCCCGAAGGCGAGGCCTTCATGTTTCAACCCTTCTTGAGATTCTACTACTCGTGTGGTTGGTTGTTGTGGGTTTTTAAGTTTTTCTTTGGTTTTTTGTCTTCTCGGCGGTTGGTTTGAGACAACGCTTTACATTCATTTCACACGGCGCTGGGTAGAATCGACGCGCCATTCTTCGGCGCCCCGCAAAACAAAAACGAGAAAAAAGGCGAAAAAGAACGCCATTCTTCGCAGTGCCGCTTGGCGTATTTCGTCGGTGCCGTGTCTGGGCCGTGGTGCTGGTAGCCGTGGTGGGTCTGCGCAAAAGTAATGTTGTATCTCGTCTCCTCTAGAGACCGCTCACCTTCGTCTCGTTCGTCGGCGTCCTCTGGGCTCTAGTTGCCTGCCCTCGTTATGCCCTCAGCTTCTCCAGCTTAAGCCGGGGGATGGCTACCGGTGGCGCCTTCCATGTCTAGAACGTGGCGTTGCAGGTGAGACCCCTCTCCAAAAGCTCCAACGTCAGCCTCTTCAAAGCCGCCAGAAGCTTAGCCTCAACATAAGCCGCGTCGGAGGGCTTGAGAAGCGGCTTTTAACTCTCGACGGCCGTGGGGAGTCCGTTGCCAGCATCTACTGTGCTCGCCTCGTCAGTTCCTGCTTCAGCTCCTCAAGGGCCTTCTCCAGCTCGCCGCTCCGCTTGACGCGTCCCTTAAGCACCTCTGCGCGCCTCGTCAGTTCCTCTAATGCCGACGTTATGTCGGCGGCCGCGTCCTCTCTGGTTGCGTATTTAGAGAGCTCGCCGCTTGGGTCGAGCCCGTGGTACTGGTAGTCGTGGAGGTCGAGGACGAGTGCCACCCAGAGCGGCATCCCCCCATGACCCGCCTCTTCGAGAAGCCGGGCTAGAGTCTTCATCCTCCCCGTCGGAACTCTGGACACAGCCGTCGATTCGAGCCAACGCCTCTCCTCATCGGTCTTGACGAACGTCTTCAGCCTCCTCAGCTCGGGCCGTAGCAATGCGGCGAGAAAAGCCTTCCAGGCCTGGAAGGCCTTTCCAGCCGCGTTCCTCGTAAGGCCCTCCTCAAGAAAGCGAAGCGCCAGCCGGGCCTCGCCCAGCGCCTCCAGAAGCCTAGCCTCTACATAGCCCTCGTCGGAGGGCTTGGGCAGAGGACGCTCCACAAACTCAACAACCACGAAAAAGGCTACATCTCTCTTTAAAACTTTTACACAGACGCCGCCGAGGTGCCTGATGTCAAGAAGGCGCCCCC
>Ga0209741_1000485_pt1 | contig 10585 bp, 3 predicted proteins | sample OctOCTMetagenome_FD_184734 | JGI IMG/M metagenome (GOLD analysis project Ga0209741, IMG submission 184734) | Hot spring and microbial mat streamer communities from Octopus Spring Streamers, Yellowstone National Park, USA - OCT_B (SPAdes) (version 4) | ecosystem: Environmental > Aquatic > Thermal...
CCGTCGAGGGCCCGGGCGGCGTTGACTACTACAGGCTGGCGCCGGGCGCCGCCGCCTCCAAGAACTACACAGAGACCGTACAGGTCCCAGGGGAGAAGACGCTGGAGATAAAAGTCAACTCAACCACATACAAGCTGAAGGTCTCCCTAACGCTGACGCCGCCCAAAATAACGGTAAAAGACATCTCTAGAATCGAGTTTACAGACAGCCGAAGCCTACTAGGCCTGAAGCTAAGGTGCGGGGGAGTAGAGGCCACCCTCGACATATTGAGGGTGACAGGCACCCTTACCTACACCCCTACGGGCAGAGCCGCGTCGGGACAGATAACGGTGAGGTCGGTGCTCGGCACAAACACAGGCGACTACAGCGGAAAAATCGAAGGCGGGAGCGGCTCGCTGTCTCTCAACGTGGCAGGCCACAACATATACGTGGAGTTCACCACCTCGCCGCTGAAGGTAACAAGGGTGCTCGTGGACGGCGCTCCGTATAGTTGCGACGTCCCCACAGAGCTCGCGCCGCCTATACTCTACAGAGAGAAGCCGACAGCCACAGACGAGCCAGCCACGCAGTACGTCTTCCACCTCCTCTCCGCCTTCGCCAGAGGAGACAGCGACAAGCCCCAGTCCATCACCTGGAACGGGGAGTACGTCGAGGCCGTCGACAGAGGGGGAAACACCCTCAGGATATACCTCGGGGAAGGGGAGATAAGGATCGAAGGATCCCTAACCGCCGCCATCGTTATATCCCAATAGAAGAGAAAACTTTTTAAACGATCCACATTCGATGAGTTATGCACAACCAAACAAAGACAATCCTAGCACTCCTAGCACTAACCGCCCTAGCGGCGGTGGCCTACGCCCAATTCGGGCCTGGTCAGGCTTTGCCCTCCGCCTTCGACGTGATAATGCAGATAAACGACGCAAGGGCGGCGGCTGGCTTCGGGCCTAGCTATGCCCTGTGTACGCCATGGGAGAAGAGCCTGGGGCACTTCCCGCCGTATAAATTCGCCGCCGGCAAGAACTTCACGTTGATTATCCGCGAGACTGCGTCTAGCCCCAAGTACCCGTCTGTATTCCAGGACTATAGGGTCTCCGCTGTGGCCAACGCCACGGGCTTCGTCGCCTTCAACATAAACGTCCCCGCTGGCATGGACGTAACTAAGCAGACCGACTGGTACGTGGCCATTGTGGTTGAGTGGCCAAGGCCGGGCTACCACTTCCTCATCTACAACCAGACCTTCACAGGTGCCAGGTTTATTGACGTCATCGGCAACCTCAGCGGCAGGCCGGAGCTCACTGGCACTAACATCTACACAGGCCCGTGGGGCGTGATAAAGATCACTAACGGCGCCGGCAGATTCGGCAACCTGTCTTCCAGCGTGATCCACACCTTCTACGTAGGCGTAAACACGATGGGCAGATTCTTTAGCCTAACGTTCACGAGAACTGTCACAATCGGAGGAACCACCATAACCCTTGACGACAACATAGGCCCGGCCAGAGGTCCCACTGACTACGTGAGGGGGTTTGACCGCATGATAACTAGCGTTTTCGGGCCCTTCACATATCTCGCCACCTTCGTGACGTCTTTTGGCACTGCCGGCAGGGCCGACCTTAGGTGGGACCCCACCAGAGTCCGCTATGACCACTTTGTCCACATCACAATTGAGGGCTCTAGAGGCGTGGTCATACAGAGCAGAAACGACCGGTTTGTCGCCAGTGGCGGGTTGAGGCATGTAGCGATTACGCTTAACAAGACGGCTGGCCCAGGCACTGGCGTCACGGTGCCGATGTCTTGCGGTTTGTTGATATGGAACTTGACGATGTATACGGTGACCATCACCGGCCTGCTTGACCTCAAGGGCAACGCTATCTTCAATCCTGAGCACTTCAGGTTCAAGATCCAGATGAAAGTGGGCGACAACTGGGTCACCCTCGACAGGGCGCAGGGTAGCTGGAAGCTAGACGCCGAGGGCGTTGCGGGCGCGGCGTTAGGCGCCTGGGGCGTTTTGAAGGCGTTATGTAATTTTGGTTCTCTCTCCGAATTATTGGACAACCCCACCCTCTTATTAGACTGCTTCAGAGGAATAAACATATCAGACCTCAACGTGAAGTCAGCTTTAACGCGGGGGGTGTTAAGATTTTACGACACAGTTAAGTTGGCAAGACTCGGAGGACAGCTCCAGCTGACTAACAACGAGGCAAAGGTGTCTGTGGCCGACATAACAACGAAGCTTGTGGTTGAGTACTCCTACACCGCTGGGCAGGATACGGTGAAGGCGATTGTGCTTGAGGTCGCTCTGGCGGAGCCGGCTAACTTCCAAGGCGTTTTGAACGTATCGGTGTTGCCCGTTCAGATCAGGCTTTGGAGGTGGAGCAACTTCTCTCTGCCGCCTACACCGCGTAATGTGACCAATCCGCGGGAGTACTTCTACACAGATCCACTTGACTTGGCCTCGTTGAGGTTCGTGGTGGAGGGCGATGCTATGTATGTAAGTAGGATGGCTTACGACGGCGTCATCTCCTACGACCCCTGGCTGGGCCAGGTGGTTTGGACTCTGCCGCCGTATCAGCCGGCGCCCGGCGTGGTCGGTAACGTCAAGCTCTCCTTATTGACGCTGTTTAACGCCAGCGGCTATCTGCCGATGCCGCCTCTAGTCGCTAACCTTACGAAAGTCGGCGGCCTCACGAAGATCCGGTATTTCAACTACACCGACGTCGCCGCCAATGCTAACTTCTTCAAGCAGTTCGCGATTGGGCTCGTCGGTAGCTACTCCTACAGGTTCAGAATATACAGCGGCGACACGCTGGTCGGCACCGCTAATGTAGCGGCGTACTACCCGGTAATAAATTCCAGCGGGTTGATGTACCACAGCAAGGCTGGCGACGCGTTGCAGGCCGAATATAGAGATAAGAAAAAGACCGACATGTACGCGGTTCAGGTCGTTAAGCCGGTTATTAGGATCTTTGATAATGAGGTTATGTTCTATGATAGAGAGCATGTGATTCACATTGCGATTGCTAGGGTGTTTCAGAACATCTTAATGAGGGACGCTTGTGGGAACCCGGTGGTGGGCGTCAGAGCTGGGCTTGCTGGCGCCAGTATTTCGCTTGTGATGGACATCGGCGGCAGAAACGTTACGATAGCCAGGTTGCCTGTGGGTAGTGAGGTCCCCGTGGACATAATGGTGCCCATCGACGAGTGGGGTGAACCGCAACTTGACCTAAGGGGCGATTCCATAAGTGCATACGCAGTGCTTAACTACTTCGGCTATACGCTCTACCCGGTAGACAACTTGACAAAGATACCGGCCTCCTCGCCGGTGTTGTTCAGAATACCGGTTAAGTTCGGCGTAGTGCGCAAGCCGGTGCTGTATCTGCCTATTGCGCCGCTGAACTTCAGAGTCTTGAGCCAGGTGGTGTCTGCTGACTACGACCCGTTGAAGGAGCCGTTGGTCGGCTTTGTGGTTAGGGTGCTCAGCACTGGCGGCACAGAGATTGCGCGTAGCATCTCGAACAAGGACGGACGCGCATACGCGCCGAACGTGCCCATCGGCGTTCCGATAAGAGTACAAGTGAGGACCATTGTGCCAAGCTCTGACCGGCGGTGGTCTTACACCTATGAGCAAATAAGTAGGAGCAACGACTACGCTTCTTATGCCAAATTCTTGGGCTTCTCGCCTTCTGATGACGTCTACACCTTGGGCACCCGTGGCGCCATAGACAGCGGGCTGGTGGTGTACGACTCCAGGCTGTTGCTGGATGCCTCCAACGCCACCAAGTACATCTGCACCAAGGACGTCATAAATCTGCCGGTTGAGGTCTACGACCTAGTGGTTAGGGTCTTTGATAAGACCGGCAAGTATCTGCTGAGGAGCCAGCCGGTGTTCCTCGGGCCTTATCCGCAAGCAACTAGGCCGTTCTTGCTAAACGTGACGCTGGTGCTCGCGGATGACTACAGCCCGTATGACAGAGCCTCGATGTGGAGAAACTACACTGTCGGAGACTTCAAGATTTTGACCGACTTCCGCGCCATAGGCATAACCGGCATGCGCAACATCTACCTCAGACTCGCCACGAAGTACCTTGACGACGCCAAGAATGCTCTTGGCTGTCCGCAGTACACAACTGCCAACTACTCACGTGCTATCAACTCCTATGCGCTTGCCGCCATGGCAGGCTTTGTGGCTAACGCCTCGACGGACAGATACGCCGCAGTATATCTGTTAAACTCGCAGCAGCCGAAGGACATTATTGATCTATGCAAGATGAAGCCGTCAGAAGCCGGTGCTGCCGAGATTGCTAGGCTGTTTATCAAGGGCCAGAGGTTTAGGTTCGTGGTGTGGTACATGGGCCAGAAGGTGTTTGACGACTACGTGACCATCGCCGGGCCGCTTGTTGACATCAAGGCTGATGTGTATCCGGTTAACGTAACTACGCACACTAAGAGTTTGAGGTTGCCGGTTGACACCTTCGTCGGCTTCACGCTGACCGACGTCTACGTCGGCCTTGCCTTGAACAAGACCGACGGTATGTTTGCCAACAAGACGCTGGTGCCGCAGTTGATCTCGCCGTTCGCATCCGTATACGGCACATACTCGCTGGCTTATCTACTGGATAACGAGCTGGCCAAGAGCACGGGCTACCCGTACAACGATCGGGTTGATGCTATTGTCGGCGGCACTACGCAACAGACGTTGCTGTATGGTCTCTACAAGCCTGTTAAGTTCGGCGGCGACTTTGCGTATCTGCCCAACATAGTTGTCCTCCGCAACGCCACCACTCCGAAGTACCAGTTCACAATCCTCAACAACTTCACTACAACCACCATGACATTTAGAACGCCTAGCGATACCAGCGCCAGCGGCTCTCTACAAGTGCCAGCTAACGCGTTCTTGATTATCACTCTTGTAGGTGCGCAGATTGTGCCGGATCCGGCTAACAACGCAACATATGTGAAACTCACAGCCTACAACGGCACGGTGGACGCAACAGTTCAGGAGCCGGAACTAATCTTGGAGGGCAGTGTAGTGGTGATAAACAACGAGTTAAAGACGAATTACAATGCCGTGATTGATGCCAACTATTTAATCGATTTGACCATCAACGCGAAGTGCGGAGATATAGGCATAGCCCCAGCCTTTGGCTTGCCGGGTGTCAGAATCTTTGTATCTGCTGGGATCTGTCCAGCAACTGTCAGCTTTGTTGCCACAAACAGAACGTTTACCGAAGGCACTATTGCTGTAACCTCTGCGCCGAGTAGTGAATACGCTGTTAGCTTCGACAGGTGGTTCTTGGTGCCTTATGACTGGGTCTTGGCGCGGTTCAACGTGCTGTACCACGCCACGGACATAGTTGAGAGAAATGATGTGCTACGGGTGCTGAGCCACAACGGCACAACGACGATATGCGCCAGGTCGACAGCCGTTATGCAAGCCGGTGAGGATGACCTGTACACCTTCGAGCTCACGCTGAGTGGAGTGAATGTCACTAACTACCGCACGTTGGAGGTGGTTCTGCCGTGGAAGACTGCAGGCAGCGGCAAGGCTATTGTGAACATAACAGCATACAATATAACAAGTAGCGGTAAGGCCGTGCTTCTAGACTTCAAGGTTTACAACCTCACGGACATACTAGCTGGCTCAAGAGGCACTAGGGTTGTTGTCACGTTGCCGCTGAACTTCGGCAAGATTGCTGCCAACGCCTACAACATCGTGACAAAGAAGTGGACGATTAAGTACGTGATCGAGTTCCAGATGTTCGACCCGAAGGAACGTCCCATCAGCGTCTGCGCCACTAAGCTGGTGCCTCTTGCCGCCAACTATACGACCGTTTCGATGTACGAATGTGAAGTGCCGCCTGCCCCCGGTGTGCCTGAGCGCATAGACCCGACGACAGTCGTATATGCTATCGACAGGGCGGCATCGATTCAAAACGGCTTTGACAGGTCCTACGACGCCTATGGCGGCTATGGTACCCCGATTACCTACGTGGTGAGGTCCGGCGAGATAGCGCTTCTGCCGTCTTGGTATTACAAGACCGCGGTCGCCGGCTCCCGCATCGCCAGGATGTGGATAATTGCGGCCAGCGACGACCCGTCCAAGGGCCCGGCTCTCGGCACTAAGTACTCCGTGTCGACGGTTAAGGACGACAAGGTGAGCATCAACATATACAAGTTCGAGAGGTACCTGGTGGTGAACTTCGTGCCCAACGTCTGCCCAGCTGGCTGGACGGCACAGACGTTCCTAGACGAGTTCGACGGCTCCGGCAGAATTATCGGCCTCGGCTTCGGCACATCGGGCACCAGCACGCTGGTGCTGAGCAACTACACCAAGGTGCCTATGTGGAACTCCACCGCCATGTGGCTGGCAGGTGGTGTCTTCAGACTGCCGACCGTCGCCCTTGACGCCTTGACTGTGCAGAACACCGCCGACTTCCCGATCGTGGTTGGTTCGCTGACTGTCAGATACCGCGACGACAAGTACTCCATACCTATGTCGCCGTTGCGCGTTGACTCTGGCAAGATCGGCACTGCTTTGCTCAACGGCTACGGCTTCGGCAGAACCTACATGTTCAACGTCACGGACGTGTGGGCGTTTAAGCTAGTGCAGCCCAACTACGAGTACAACGTAGCTGCGTACCACGCCGGCCTCCACGACGCCGCTAAGCACTTCGGCCTAGGCGAGGTTGATGTGACTAAGTACTTGAGGCCGCTTGAGTCTAAGTACTATGTGCAGAACGTGCTGTACGCCAGCCACGCCGAGACCTCCGACTGGACCTTCAGGATACTAAACGGCAAGATTACGGAGATCACCAGAGGCAGGTGGGGCGACTTGACTGTGAGGAGCAACGACACCGACTACAAGTACGTGTTCAGCTTCCCGACTCTGCCGCTGAGGGAGATACGTGACTGGAACGACAGGCCGCTGGCCAACCAGACCATTGCGCTGTTTGACAGAAGCGGGAGGCTGTACGCCGTGGTGTACAGCGACAGCCGCGGTAGGCTGGTGCATCGGTTGCCGGACATATCTGCCATAGGCCAGAGCAACGTGGTGAGGGTGGCTTGGTACAACGGCTACTTGGTGGAGTTGCTGAGGGGCAGGCCGGAGTTCACCATATGGATCTACGACCAGCTGATCTCCAGAGACGTCACTGAGCTGGGCGACGCCTCGGCCGCCAGCAAGATTAGGACCTACGTCTATCCGCTGACGGTGACGGTGAGGGACGAGGCTGGGAGGCCGTTGATCAACATGTTTGTGAAGGTGGTTGATACGCATACTGTTGGCCAGCTTGTGAATGCTGTGAACAGGACCGGCGCCGACGGCGGTGCGCAGGTGGTTGACTTGAGGGTTTCCAAGTACTCCAGCGGCGTGTTGTCGCAGATACCTGCTACCGACTACTACTACTTCGTCTATGACTCGTCTGGCGCCTTGGTGGCCACTGGCAGATTTACTATCGATCGCGGTGCTTCGGTGCCTGCAACGGGTTATAACGTTATGGCCACTGTCAGATACGCCACTGAGATACCTGTGAAGAACAGCGCCACCCGCGGCTTCATGCTTATAAAGGGCGTTGAGTTCCTCAACGGCACCAGGAAAGATGTGAGGATTCCGTTTACTGTGTCTGGCGGCGTGATGGCGCTTGGAGGCAAGGTGCCGGTGTCTGTGGAGTATCCGGTGGAGATATACGTAACTCACGTAACGCTTGGCGGCCAGGAGGTTCCGGTGAAGGGCGGGCAGTACCTAGCGTTTAGCGGCAAGACGACTGACCTGCTGTCCGGTTTGGACTTCGCCGAGCTTGGGCTAACTAGCCTGGTGACGATTCAAGCCGTCGACGCCACTGGCACGCCGAGATCTGACTGGACCGTCCGTGTATTATACGGTAGCATCACCGCGGCTCAGGGCCAGGGCCAGTTGCAGGCGGTGTTGCCTAGGACGGATGTGTTAGGCGATGCCTACAAGATCGAGGTTATTACTAACGCTGTCACTCCCGACGGCAAGGCGCTAGTCAAGGAGCAGGCGCTTACGCTGAACCAGAAGGCCCTTGCCATCCAGATACCGGTCTCCACCGTCAGGATGACTCTCCAAGCTGTAGACGGCTTCGGCGCAGTCCGCAGCGACTGGTCTGTTGTGATTGAAAACGTGGCGACTGGCATGGGTCAGATCACCACTGAGCTTGTTGAGGGCCAGCAGTACGTGGCTAGGGTGACCGGCCTAGGCTTCACCAACACCACCACCTTTGTGGCCAGGGGCCCGCAGATGGTGATCCGCGTTAAGATACCTACTGCTGAGATAACTGCACAAGTTGTCGACGGTTTCAACTTCGTGAGGAACGAGTGGAGCGTCCAGATTGTCGGTGTGGCTAGCGGCCAGGGCGAGGTCGGACCTGTTGAGGTGTTGGGCGGCCAGCAGTATGTCGTGAAGACGGTGGTGTTCGGCAGGGAGTTCAGCCAGACTGTCAACGTGCCGGTTGGTCAGCGTGTGTCTGTCCAGTTGCAGGTGCCTACCGCGAGGCTCAGCGTAACTGTGGTCGACGACGAGAGGAAGCCAATTGATAGATACGTCACCTCGGTGGAGGTGGGCGGCCAAGAGTACCCGAGCCCGCCGAAGAATTTGGAGTTGCTTGCCGGCACCTACGACATAAGGGTCAATGTTTTGGGCAAGCAGGAGACGAAGCAGGTCACGTTGAACGCTGGCGAGCGTAAGAACATAGAGATAGTCGTGCTGGGCACCGCCGGCCTTGACTTCGGGGGCACCAGAATACCGTTGCCGACGCTGGTGCTGTACGCCATATTATTGCTGGTGATAATTCTCATTTTGGCGATACTGGTAATTGAGTACAACAACTGGAGGAGGAGGCGGTTGATGCAGATACTGGCCCCGCCGAAGTAAAAACCTCCTTTTTCCCGTATTATTCCCCAACCTTTTTTAACTCCCTTCTCCATTTTTCTATGCTTGGTGCGGTCTTGATCTCTCACGTCCGTTCTGCCGTGGTCGCCAAGCTCCGCGGACTCCCGATCCCCGAGTCCCACCCCTCCCTCTCCGGGGTGAGAGCCGGCGTCTTCGTCACGGTGGAGGCTATCGTGCGTTCTGGCGGTTTCGAGAGGCGCGAGGTGCGGGGGTCTTTGGGGATTGTGGAGCCTTTTAGGGATCTGGCGTTTGACTCCGCCAAGATCGCGGCGAAGCTTGTCCTCTCCATACCTAGGTTTACGGAGTTTGACCTGAGGAGGTCCGTAGTCGAGGTTACTCTCGTCGAGGGGCTTCGGGAGTGGGACGGCTCGTTAGACGGCTTCGGGTGGGGGCGCGAGGGCGTGTATGCCGTAGCTGGGCAGAGGAAGCTGGTGGTGTTGCCGCAGACCATGGTCGAGAGGCGTATCTTGGGGGAGGCGCTGTTGCGCTACGTTGAGTCTATGGTTGGGCCTCCGGAGAAGATGTATAGGTTTTCCACCCGCATCTTCTACGAGTTGCATCCCGAGGGGGAGGTTATCGAGCGGGAGCTCTGGAGGTCGCGTGTTATTAAGCAATTTTTCGAAGTTACGCGTTAAGCTTTTATACAGTTGCGCCTTTTTAAGCAATGTATGTGGAGTTGTTCGTCGTAGCTGGTCAGAGCGTGGAGCTGGAGAGCTCCTTAAAGAAGGTGGTTGAGGACCTGAGGGGGCAGGTCCAGAGGCCCGACAGGGTGAGGCTCGCCACAGTTAAGATCCGCCCAGACGCTGTGGATCAAGTGCTTAGGCTCGTGGGGGAGCCGCCTGAGAAGGTGCCGCCGCACTACAGGTCGCTGGTGAACATGTTGAAGAAATACGGCATATCCAAATTCCCTGCCGTCGTTGTAGACGGCGTCAAGGTGGGCGAAGGCGACGTGAACCTCGAAGAGGTCCTCCGCGCGGTGCAGGCCAGAGCCAAGGCTGAGTTCCCCGAACTCGCCGCATTGGAGCTAGTGCCCCCCAAGCCCACGCCGGCTCCCATACAGCCGGTCATAAGCCAGCCTCCTCCGCCACCTCCGCCTCCTCCATCCCCGCCTCCGCCACCTCTTCCGCCGCCGTCTGAGGTGCGGCCGCTTGAGCCTCCACATATTGAGCAGAAGCCGGTTTTCGAGCTTCGGCCTTCGGCGGAGACCCCGCCGCCTACGCCTCCGCCACCTCCGCTTCCGCCTCCTCCTCCGCCGCCTAGGCAGATTACGGCGGTGGTTAAGCTGGTGTTGGGGAGGCCTGACAACTGCGGCGAGTGTGCGTATTTTGGCTCTATGACTTCTCGGTGCTTCTTGTTTGGCTTCGCCGTGACCAACTCTGCCTCTCCGCCGTGTAAGCAGTATGTTAGAGGTGGAGGTTAAGCACAGGGCAGATCTCTCAAAGGTTAGGGAGCGGCTTAAATCGCTGGGTTTTTCTCTCGTCGCGGCTCAGGAGGAGGTGGATATATACTTCCAGCATCCGTGTAGGAACTTCGCCGCCACCGACGAGGCGTTGAGGGTTAGGTCCGCGGGGGGGAGGGCCTACGTGGCGTATAAAGGGCCGCGGATGGGGGCGGGGGCCAAGACGCGGGTTGAGGTTTCTGCCGAGGCCACCCCCGGCATTGTGGAGGTTTTTGAGA
>Ga0209741_1000488_pt1 | contig 10579 bp, 9 predicted proteins | sample OctOCTMetagenome_FD_184734 | JGI IMG/M metagenome (GOLD analysis project Ga0209741, IMG submission 184734) | Hot spring and microbial mat streamer communities from Octopus Spring Streamers, Yellowstone National Park, USA - OCT_B (SPAdes) (version 4) | ecosystem: Environmental > Aquatic > Thermal...
TCCAAACCCATCAGCTCCTATTACTGCTCCTGCATGAATTATTGAATTATCGCCTATTTCCGTAAATGGATATATAACAGCATTTGGAAAAACAACGACTCCTTTCCCTATTTTAGATTTATCTCCCACGAAAACACCGGGGAACAAAATAGAGTTTTCACCTACTTCAACATCATCACCTATGTAGCAGAAAGGAAAAATAAGGCAATCTCTCCCTATTTTTGCAGATTTGGAGATAAAAGACAGATTTTCTGCACCTTCCGGAAAAGAAGATTTATACTCCCACAAAGACAAAAGTTTTATCATAGAAATGTAAGGATTTTCAACCTCTATGAAGTTCTTTGTCTTTATTTTTCCGGATTCTATTTTATCTTTTTTTTTCAGAAAAAAACCTTTCTCTACCACAAGACAAGTTGCAGATGTTTTTTCAAGAAATTTTTCATATTTTGGATTTACCAAAAAGGAAATATCTCCTTCTTTTGCTTCCTCTATATTTTTTGGTGAAAAAACTCTCTCATCTGGATCCCCTATAAGCTCGCCGGATAGGAAATTTGCTATATATTTTAAAGTAAAAGATTTTTCCATTATTTGCTCAAACCAATTTTAGTGATTACACTTACCAAAATTTTATTTCTTTTCCCTCTTTTCTTTTTCTTTTCTCCAAGATTTATTGTATTCATCTATTATTCTGAAAGTTATATCATCAGCGTCTTTAACATAAATTATTTGATTTTTTTCCAGCACAATATCGTATCCCTCTCTTTGAGCGATCTTTTCTACTATTTTCCTTATATCTTCTATTACGCCCTGGGTGAGTTTAGCGTCAAGGCTCTGGATTTCAAGTTCAGCCTGTCTTAATTTTTGCAAAAACTCGTTTTGCTTAGCTTCTATTTCTGCTTTCTTTTTATCTGCTTCCTGTTGACTCATAAACTTTACTTTACTCATAAAATCATCTTGCATTTTCAGAATTTCATCTTGCATCTTTTTTAGTTCTGCTTGCTTTCTCTCATACTCTCCTTGTAGCTTCTTTTTTGCTTCACGAGCAGCTTCCGCTTCTTGAATAATCTTTGATATATCAACATAGGCTATTTTCAGATTCTGCTTTTGCTGCTGAGCAAACGAAAGATTAGGACCAAAAGAAGAAAAAGATAGAAGACCAACTAACAAACTGAAAATAATAAATGAACTATCTAAAATCCTTCTCTCCATAGTAAATCTAATTTTTCAAATTTGAAGTTAAATGATATAATTTTTGAAACAATTACCAAAAAACAAAATAAAGAGGAAAAAACCCCATCTTTTCTTTTCCTTAAAATAGAAAATTTATCAGCATATCGGTAAAAAATTGAAAATTAACAATATTATTCTTCGAATATAAAATAAGATTGCTAATAATTACTCATTCCTTCTCTACCAGAGCAAGAAAAAAGTAGAGAAGGATGAGGAAAAAAAGATATAAAAAATAGGGAGAAAAAAGTAAAAAAGAATTTGAAAAGGAAAGAGAGGAGGAAAAAAGCCGTGGAGAAGTGGAATATACAAACAACAGGTTTTGTTCCAAGAAAGTTCTTCCTAACAAAAGGAGTAGGATATCACAAAGAAGAATTAGCTTCCTTTGAGTTGGCTTTACGAGATGCAAAAATAGGACAGTTCAATCTCGTAAATGTCTCCTCAATAATACCTCCCGGAGCAAAGTTAGTATCACTTGAAGATGGGCTGAAAGAACTAAAAGCAGGACAAATAGTATTCTGTGTACTTTCAAAAAACTCGGCTTGTGAGAAGGGAAGAATAGTAACAGCATCCGTAGGTCTGGCTATACCAGAAGATGAAAACATACACGGATACCTTTCAGAATTTCACGCATTTGGTATGACAAAAGAAGAGGCTGGCAAAAGAGCAGAAAGAATAGCAGCTTATATGTTAGCTACAATATTAGGATATGAATATGATGTGGATGAGGATATAATTAAAGCAAAGGAAGTTCTTAATCTAAACGGACATAGAATAAGAACATCTTATATATCAACGGAGGCAGAATGCAAACAGAACAACGAATGGGTAACGGTAGTCTCTGCCGCTGTATTCGTTCTCTGAACTGACAAATCAAATTATAGTGAATCTTAAATTAAACTGCCATGATAGAAAACTTTCTTGATATAAAGTCAGAATTTGACAAATCTGATTTTGTAATAATACCAGCGAAAATAGGTGGTTCATCTGTTGGAAGGAAAGGAGCTGAAAGAGCACCTGAAAAAATAATTCATGCTTCATGGCAAATAGAGGATATAGACACAGAATTAAAAATTAATTTCACCCACTGCGGCATACACACAACAGAAGCAGTAAATAATTTAGATGAACTTGAGGAAAAGGTAAAATATATTGTATCAAAAGGGAAAATACCAATAACCATAGGTGGGGAACATTTTATAACTCATAGGATATTAAAAGGTATAAACTCATTCTATGGAAAGGTTTCGGCAATATTTTTTGACGCTCATGCTGATATGTTCAGAGAGTTTGAAGGGAATAAATTATCCCACGCCTGCGCCTTATACCTCTCTATACCACATCTTGAAGACTTTATATGCATAGGAGTAAGAAATATATCTCCAAAAGAATTAGAGGAAATAGAAAAATTACGAATTGAAGATAAGTTCATCTTCTTTGAAGATTTTTTCGATAAAAATCCCTTCATACCTTCAATAGAAAGGTTAAAAGAAAAGATTGAAAGTTTAAGTAAAAAATCAGATCTCCTTTACTTGAGCTTTGATTATGATTTTGTTGATCCATCATCTATACCTCACCTAAGTACCCCGGAACCTCCTGGTTTTTCTTTTAGAGAAGCAACTTATATTTTAAAATTTGTAATAAGCAATTTCAGAGGTAAGATATGCGGAGCCGACTTTGTAGAGATGTGCCCAGATGAAGAAGGTAAGAGCTTCCACTCCGAAGTATCATCAGCAAAAATCATTACCAAAACAATATCTTACATCTACTTTTATAAACTGAGAAATAAAAAATAAAAGAAGTTCGTTTCAGTAAAAATTACTTTTTTTCCTTTCTTCTCAACTTTGCTTTATCTGAAATAAACCTACTCTGGAAATAAGGACAGTCTATTTTTATAGTTTCAAATGTAAGGAAAAGATTGAGCTTTTCACACCATATATTTTCTTCGCTTTTCACCATATTCTTACAGAATATACAAGAGGCTATTGGTCTGAACACTTTTCTTTCAACCACTTTTGAAATGAACCAAAAGAGAGAATTTAGAAAACTCTTTTTTTCTTCAACACCTGCATCTAAAAGAGAATCTCTCATTTGAGACGAAAATTCAAAAATATTCAAAGCTATCTGAATTCCTTTTTGTGTTAAGTTCAAAATATGTGATCTCCTATTATCTGGATTTATGGACTTTTCAATTATCCCCTTATCTATAAGATTGTCAACTGCACGAGAAATTGTAGGTTTTGATACACCAACGCTATCTGCTATAAAGCTTATATTTTTTTTATCATTAGGAGCAAAGAGAAGATGTGTTATAATTTGAGCTTGAGTTAAACTTATGTTATATCCCTTTATCCTCTTCCATATTTCAGCATTAATCATTTTACTTATTTTATCTAAAAGAACTATTATCTTGCTTTCAGCTTCGTTCTCATATAACAAAGGATTAAAAGGATGCCCCTCTTCCTTTAACTCTACACCTAAAATTTCCTTTTTCCCCCTTGCTTCCATAGTTAGTTAATCTTCTCAAAAAATAGCTTTTAATATCATCCTTAAAATTATAATTTACTATAAATTTTCCATTTTTCCTAAAAAATTATCACTTCTTTTAACAGTGCTTATAGAAAATTAAAGGTTTCAAAAAGTAATGGTTAAAAACCATAAAAAGGAAATGCCTATCCACATTAGCAATAACAAACAATACTATTAAAATTGATAAAAGATGAAAATAAACAAAACCAAAATAGAAAAAAAGAAAAATATAAAATAAAGAAAAAATAAATAAACCAGGAATTTCTGAATTGTTCAGAGTTCAGAAAGATTTTTATAAAATTTATATTATTAAATATGGGAATGCCTCCAAAAGAGATAAAAATACTTGTAGTAGATGACCACGCAATGATAAGGAACATAATAAAAGACATACTGACAAAGCTTGGTTATTCTAATATAAAAGATGCAGAAAATGGAATGCAAGCAATAGAAAAACTTAAAGCAGAAAAATTTGACCTGATATTCCTTGATTGGAACATGCCAGTTATGCAAGGTATTGATGTTTTAAGAGAAATTAGAAAAATTCCTGCATATAAAGATACGCCGGTAATTATGGTAACAGCAGAAGCCGAAAAAGAAAAAGTTCTCGCAGCTATTCAAGAAGGGGTGACAAATTACATAGTAAAACCTTTTAAACCTGCAACTCTCAAAGAAAAACTCGCAGAATCGTGGAAAGACTAAAAAAACAAACACAAAAGAAATAAATGGAAAAACTAGAAACACAAAAAATAAACAACAACATTCCATTATTTTCAAAGAAAGAAAGTAAAATAGCATTAGGATTAGAAAGAGTAGAAAAAATACTGGAATATTTTGGGAACCCTCAGAAAAAATTTGAATCAGTAACCATAGCTGGAACCGTAGGCAAAGGTCAAGTTACAACCGAAATAGCATTCGAGCTTTCCCGGATCGGGAAAATAGGACTTTATACATCCCCTCATCTTGAAAGGTTTTCAGAAAGAATAAAAATTGTAAAGGATAGAAAATCACAGGAAATATCAGATGAAGAGCTTTCCTATTTTTCAAACGAGGTCTGGAAGGCTGAAAGAAAAAAGGAGATAGAGCTTACATACTTTGAACACTCAACTGTTATAGCTTTTTTATTTTTTGCAGAAAATAAAGTAGATTTCGCATCCTGCGAGATAGGTCTTGGAGGAAGACTTGACGCAGTAGCCTGCGCAAAATCAAAAATAGGTGTAATATCAAGAATAGATAGAGATCACGAGGATGTCTTAGGTGATGATTTAAAAAGCATAGCTTACGAAAAAGCCCTGTGTGTTCCCCCAGAATCAACAAGGATTACAATTCACAAAAAAGGAGAAGTTCAATATGAAGCTATATCCGATGTTTCAAAGGGAGAAATAATAAACGATTTTTCATGGGAAATAAAAAAAGAAGAAAAAGAAAATTTTTGGTACAAGATTGAACTTTCAGCCTTTGAGAAAACCAAATGCAAAGAAGGTATTGATATTAATTTTTTCGGTATAAAGCCTTTTTTAGAAAACGCTGTTCTTTCTTCGTTTTCCTCGTTCTTAATCTTACAAAGATTTTTTGGTAAAGATATAAGAAAATTTGACTTTGATTTGAAACATATAAAAGGTAGGTATGAAAGCTTTGGAAACATAATATACGATGGAGGACATAACCCAATTTCAGCGAAAGCAATCTATCAAGCTCTTGACGATAGCATCAAAGACAGAAAAATTAAGGTTTTGGTCTCTTTCAGAAAAGACAAAAAATGGAGAGAATTTTTGAGAGTATTATCTCCTAAAATAGAAGAACTTCTGATTACAAAATTTCCAGATGAAAGGTGGGAAGAAGAAGAAAAAATAAGAGATTTTGTAGAGAAAGAAAAAATAGCTCCGAAAGTAAAAATCGTTCCCTATGAAGAAGCCCCGTTCATATGTGCTGATATATCAAAAAATGGAGATATAATTCTGATAACGGGAACATTTTATATTTACGAATTATTCAAAAAAGCAGTTCATCTTCTTTCAGCTCAAACTGATATGAACTCTGAAGGTCGCGAAAAGTAATTACTCCTTTCTCAACCTCGCTTTTTCCGATTATAGCTATGAACCTAAAATTTTGTGAATCAGCATATCTTACCTGTGATTTTAAGCTTTTTGTCCCCTCAACGCTTACATCAAACCTTCTTGCTATATGATCTCTAATTTCACCAACATACTGCTGTGAAAAGACTACCTTTCCCGCAGAAAATAAATGCATAGAATTTACAACTCTTGTAAAAAATTCAAAAGCTTTTTGTTTGCCCTCCGAGGTATAACAGATAAAAAGTCCTAAACGACTTTTCTCTGATGAGAATTCTAATAAATCTATGGTTCTCTCAACACCTACGGCAAAACCTAGCGCCGGAGTCGGATGTCCCCCCATAAATTCAACGAGCAAATCATATCTTCCGCCAGCAGCTATTGCATTAGAGAATTTCGTAGAGAAAACTTCAAAAACAGTTCCTGTATAGTAATCAAGTCCTCTAACTATTTTTGGATTAATTTCAAATTGAACCCCAAAGTTTTTTAGATTTTCTATAACTAAATCAAAATGACTCTTACATCTTTGACAAAGGAAATCTAAAATATTTGGAGCACCTTTCACAACTTCTATATCTTTCTTGCAATCAAGAATTCTCAGAGGATTTCTTTCTTTCCTTTTCTGGCAATCCTCACACAGAGTTTTTCCCTCAAAAAATTCTTTCAAAGCAGAGGAATATCTGGGACGGCATGAGGGACAACCAACTGAATTCACTTCAATTTTATTTTGAACACCTATATTCCTAAAAAATTCATGTAAGATAAAAATAATGTAGGCATCGCTTTCTGGCGAATCAAATCCGAACATCTCACATCCTATCTGATGAAACTGTCTATATCTACCTTTTTGAGGTCTTTCTCTTCTGAACATAGGTCCAATATAAAAAAACTTGGCTCTTGGTTTAACTGACTGAATCTTTTCTATATAAAACCTAACAGCAGCAGCTGTGCCCTCCGGACGCAAAACAACTTCTTTACCGTCTTTATCTTCAAAGGAATACATCTGATGCATAACAATTTCAGATGAGTCCCCAAGAGTTTTTTTAAAAACCCAAGAATATTCAATAATAGGGGTCCTTACTTCCTCAAATCCAAATCTTTTAAAATAACCTCTCGCGAAATTTTCCAAAAACTCAAATTTCTCTGCAACTTCACCAAAAATATCATCTGTTCCAGTAACAGTAGGCATAATTCTTTATTGATAATAATGAATTTTCTTTCCAATAAAGAATTTTCTCTTTTCCAGCTCAAAACAAAAATTAGAAGCTAAAAAGAGTTCTTCTTGTATCAACCGGTATCGGCATAGATTGAAATTTTATTTTATCTACGGTTTCTGAAAACTTTGACAAAATCATCCCAGGTTTTAGCCTTTATTACTTCTCTATTTATCTTCTCCAGTTGGTTCATATCATTTATCTTAACTAAAAGGCTTCTAACTTGCCTTGCCTTTGATGATCCAAACTTCAATTCTATACCCGACAGAATTGCTTTTATAAGTCCCTCTTTCAGACCCTTTACAATTCCTCTCTGTTCTCCTTCTTTCAATCCTTCCTTTTTTCCCTCCTCCTTACCCCATCTGTAAAGGAAAGTTTTCCTTATGTCAACCTCAATCGGCATGGGTTTTACCTTTATTCTAACATCAAATAATCCTGCTAAAAAGCTTATGCTATCTGTATATTTTATCATTCTTTCTTCATTTTTCACAATCTCTACAATTCTTTCCTTGACTTTTTCTATTATTTTGGGTTTATCTTTGAATTTGCCAGCTAAAATTCCTACTATAACCTCTTCTGGCTTTTCGCTTCTCAAAAACTCATCAGGGTCAATTTTTTTCATATCTAAAACGATGAATCTGTGTGAAGTGAATTCGTCCCTGAAAAAGGGGGGCGGAGGATTTCCTTTACCTACGAATAAAACTATCTGCATGGGTTTTTGACCAAATTTTTCCTTAATTGCCAGAGAATATACCAGCATCCTTTCGGGTAAATCTTTATCATGTTGAACCTGAATTTCAATATGAAAAATTTTTTCTTTTGTTCTGAATAGTAAATCTGGGCGAAGAGATTTAACAAATTCTATTTCAGATGTTATATCTTCAAGTTTTTCTTCAATTTTCTCGCCAGTAGCTAGGGATATAATTTTTCCGGCAGCTTTTGAGAAAATTTCTTTCAAAATCGGATCAAACCTTTTTAGCTCTTTCTTGTATCTAGATCTCTTCCTTCTTTTTGCCTTATTTATTTTTATCTTCTTTTTTCTTTCCTGTTCTTTCATTTTTCATACTAACTTGTTTTTTCATTTTTGTTTCAAATTGGAATTTTAATTATTTGCAGGCAAAACATAATTGGAATTCATAATACAACCTAATCTGATGAAAAGAGATTTACCTACGGAATACTAATAGATAGATTACTTAAAAAAAGTATATAGGGAAAAATTATCTATCTTCAACGCAATAAAGTATTTTTGATTTTTAAAATTATCAAATAATACGATTACAGCAAAACAAAATTACTAATATAAATAAAAGAAATAGAAAAAGGGAAAGAAAAGATGGGAGAAAAAAACTATACAAAAAATTCATCGTCAAACAACGGGAAAAAGATATTAATAGTTGAATCTCCAACAAAAAGCAGAAAAATATCATCAATACTGGGCAAAGATTATAAAGTACTTGCTACTTTTGGACATATAAGGGACCTGCCACAAAAACATATGGGATTTTCGCTAAAAGATGTAATATCTGGGGAATTAAAGATAAATTGGGAGATAATAAAATGGAAAGTTGTAAATTTCTTGAAAAAAGAAGCAAAGAATTCAAGTGAGATCATAATAGCAACAGACCCCGATAGAGAAGGAGAAGCAATAGCATGGCATGTAGCTTCAATTTTGGGTATTAAAGATGCAAAGAGAGCTGTATTTTACGAGATAACAAAAAAAGCAGTTCTTTCTGCTCTGAACTCCCCAAGAAAAATAGATATGAACCTCGTATCTGCTCAAATAACAAGAAGATTAATAGATAGGATCGTAGGATACACCTTATCTCCTGTTTTTTTTTCAATAAGAAAAAATTCGTCCGCAGGCAGAGTTCAATCAGCTGCACTTCACCTAATATCTAAAAGATGGAAAGAAGTAAAAGACTTTGTAAGAAAACCTTATTTTATTGTATTTGCTGATTTTGGTAAAGTAAATGCTCTCTTATACGAAAATTACGAAGATAACGGAATAAATAAATCAAGAGTAAAACGCTTCCTTTCAGAACAAGAAGCAAAAGAAATTTGTGAAAGGGTAAATGAATTAATAGTCTCATCATTTAGAAGGAGTAAAGAGCCAAAATATCCCTTCCCACCATATATTACTTCTTCCTTACTTCAAGATTCAAAAAACATTCTTGGTTTTTCTTCTGATTTTACGATGAAACTAGCACAAGAACTCTTTGAAAGAGGTCTTATTACATATCATAGAACAGATTCCGTTTCTCTATCAGAAGAAGGAGAAAACATAGCAAGAGAATTCCTTTCAAGATATTTTCAAGATATAGAAAATGCGGGAAGAAAATGGAAAACAAGAGTAGCTAATGCCCAGGAAGCACATGAAGCTATAAGACCAACAGAGGAAGGAATCAAAGTATTTGAAAAACTATTCTATAATATAAAATCAATAAAAGCAATAAGACAATCCAATCTATCTCCCTATGATAAACTTCTAATGCTGATTTCTTTTAGGTTTTTAGCTTCTCAATCAAAAAACGCAGTATTTGATACAATAGAAGTTATTTTCAAATCTCCTCAACTACCAGAAAAATTTTTCTTCAAAGTCAAAGCTAAAAAACTAAAAGAAGAAGGTTTCCTTAAAATATGGAACAACGAGATAAAGGATGAAAAAGAAGACGAATACGAAGGAGAAGATGCTTTCTCTTTCCTTCTTTCTTTTGAACTCCAAAACAAAATTTTAGTTTCACCTGCTAAAAATTATCCCAAAATATCTTATAGAAAAGAATTCACAAATCCACCACCACTTTATACCGAAGCTTCACTTATAAAAGAGCTTGAAAGATTAGGTATAGGAAGACCTTCAACATATTCAACGATAATAAAAACATTGAAATCAAGAGGGTATATATTTGAGGAAAACGGCAAACTCATCCCCACAGAAGATGGATTATTCCAAGATGAAACGCTAGAAAAATACTTCCCGAAGATATGCTCACCTGAATTCACAGCAAAAATGGAAGAGGAACTGGATACAATATCAAGAGGAGAAAAATTTTGGAGGCAATCACTCGCAGAAATGACCAAAAAGTACCTTGAAGAATTTGAGAAGTTCAAGGAAAAAGTAAAAGAACATGTCCAATCACTAAAACAAATTGAACTGAAAAAAGGAGAAATTACAGATATAAATAATATAGAAAACGCAAACTCAATTACGAATCAAAACAGACAAAATCAAAAATCCAAAATTCATAATACAATAAAAAAAAGAAAAAAAGCATACAAACAGCAAAATCAAAATCAAGAAAATTTAAAATTAAATCGTGGGAAAGGAAAAACAAGGACATAAAATCAAAATAGAGTTCTTTCACGATGTTCTTTGCACATGGTGTTATGCTATATCTCCAAGAGTAAGAAAGATTGCAAAAGAGTATCCGCTTGAAGTAATTCACAAGAGCTTTGCCCTGGCTCCTACCCCAGAATCAATAATTGAAATTTTTGGCTCAAAAGAAAAGGGCAAAAAAGAGATACTAAACCACTGGA
>Ga0209741_1000493_pt1 | contig 10523 bp, 13 predicted proteins | sample OctOCTMetagenome_FD_184734 | JGI IMG/M metagenome (GOLD analysis project Ga0209741, IMG submission 184734) | Hot spring and microbial mat streamer communities from Octopus Spring Streamers, Yellowstone National Park, USA - OCT_B (SPAdes) (version 4) | ecosystem: Environmental > Aquatic > Thermal...
GTCCTTCTGTAGAAGCCGACGTTCCCCTCGAGGATCAGGACCTTGGTCCCCTCGAAGGACCTGATGCGCTCGAGCTGGTCCCAGAGCCTCCCCTTCAGGCTGCTCAGGAAGTCGGGGACCCTCTTCCGCTCTACCAGGACCGACCCGAACTGGCCCGTGAGTAGGTAGTCGCCGGCCTCCAGCTGCCTTACTGCCACCTCAGCGCCTGTCCTGAGGATCTCCGCGATCGCCGGAGCCTCCGCTGCCTCGTTGCTGTCGACGACTATCATCCCTATTCCGGTCGGGCCCGACGACCCAAAAACGTTCGAGTTGGTTACCCATTAACAAGTTGTGGGCGTCTCTTCTCCGGGCGGGGGTTTGGCCTGGTCAGAGGTGCAGCGTTAAGGTCTGCACCGTAGGATTCGTGGGTTCGTCTCCCCGCCTCCAGCACTTCACGCGGTTCCGTCGAAAGTTGCGGCTTTCGCAATTTTTGCAACACAAATTTTGCGGAACAAACAAAGTGCACCAGGTGACAAAAATACAGCGAGATCTGCCTTATAAACCCCTTATAAAGAGGCGAAAAGATATATCCAAATAGTGGTCTTAGAAATCACTTGTGCGAAGAGGTGCCGCGGCAGAAAGCCGCGGAGAGCCGAAAAATCCCGGAATCGGGCTCGGTGATCCCGAGAGAGGGAGTTGAGAGTGAAGCGCGTGATCCGCGAGAAGGAGGGAGGAGGCGTGAGGTGATCCCGAGAGAGGGAGTTGAGAGCTTCAACAAAATTGGGATTTGTCAAGAGCTCGTATGGTGATCCCGAGGTGATCCCGAGAGAGGGAGTTGAGAGAATAAGCGGCTCAGAAATTCTCTGAAGTCGTTGGACGTCAGGAAGTGATCCCGAGAGAGGGACTTTAATGCGCCTTCCTGAAGTAGGGCAGCCAGAAGCCACCCACGTCCACCGGCTCGAAGACCACCTCGTCGCCGATCGAGACGTCCTCCGGTCTCGCATAACCCGTCACCCTCGCGAGGATCCTGACCCCTTCCTCGAGGTCAACCATCGCGATGGCATAGGGCATCTCTCCCTCGAAGGCCTTCATCTCGCCGATCACTACCCTCGGTACCGTGACGCTGTAGATCCTCCCCCTTCCCGAGGACTCGACCCACTCGAGCTCCCTTGAGCCGCATGAAGCGCATCCGGGCCTCGGGTAGTGCTGGTAGCTGCCGCAGGCCCTGCACCTCTGAATCAGAAGCTTCCCCGCCTTCACGCCCTCCCAGAAGGGCTTCGCGTACTCGGAGACCCTGGGAAGCGGACGGGACGACATCGATCCCATTTTCCCTTCCGCTCTTTATAAAATGGACGTGAAAGACGGCGAAGACGTTGCTCAAATGTGAAATGAGTGAAGGCGGTCAGCCGCTGTACCCAGGAAGCTTCGATATCACGCGTGCCACCTCGAGGTTTCTCCTCCAGCTATCCTCATCCCTGACCGAGACGATGATGTTGCTGACCCTGTCCAGCATGACCGGCTTGTAGCCCGTTATCCCATCGACCCTCCGCTCGAATTCCCTCAGCTCCTCGAAGGTCGGCGAAGCTTCCTGCGGTAGCCTCTGCCTCGACTCGCCGAGCCACGCGTAACCTTTGAACTCGGTGAAGTTCGGCCTGAATCTCTTGATCAGCTCCGCGTATCCCTCTGGGTCCTTCATGTTCAGCCCCTTAACGAGCGTAAGCCTGATCACGGTCCTGCACCCGCGCCTCTCGAACTCGCTGAGCAGCGATAGGCTCTCCAGGACCCTCTCGAACGCGTCGGGAATTACCGACTTCGTCACCTTCACGTAGTCCTCGGGGTTTGTGGCGTAGACGCTGACGAAGAGGTTCGTCGGTATCGCGTCCTTCTCGAGCATCTCCCTCAGCCTGTGCGGCATGGTACCGTTCGTGACGAGGAAGGTCGTCATCCCCTTGGCGTGGATCGCCTTGATCAGCTCGGCAATCTTCGGGTAAAGCGTCGGCTCGCCGTCGAGGGAGATGGCTACGTGTGCGGGCCTCAGCGCCCTCCTGTAATACTCCTTGTCGGTCTTCGGGTTGCCTCCGAAACCTGAGATCAGCTGCCTCTGGGCCCCTACCATCTCCTTAACGATCGTCTCCGGGTCGCCCCATTCCCTTCCGTGGGCCTTGTGCCTGTAGGGGCCAAAGGGCCTCCAGCACCAAGGACACGCGAAGTTGCAGAAGTCCAGCGTGGGCGTCATCTGTATGCACCTGCCCGAGTCGATGCCATAGATCGACTTGTAGCAGTTCCTCCCTCCCCTCAATCTCGACCTGGTCCAGCGGCATATCTCGATTGCCGAGTGTTTGAACTCGCCCACCACCCTGTAGCCAGCCTTGTGGTAGCGCCTCAGGTCCAGCTTCACGAACTGGACGCCCGCCTCCGCTCCGTCAGCCATAACTCCCTCCACTGACGTCCGTGAGGTCCCTTGAGAAAAGCCTTAAACTGTCACACTGAACGGCAAAGAAAGCCCCATAGAAGGAGCTGAAAGAATGGGGCTCATTCCCTGCGCTCCGGAATCCTAAGGTTCCGCTTGATCTCCTCAGGGAGGACCGAGTAGATCCTGTCGTAAGAGGCCTCGAGGAGCTCCGGGAGCACCTTGGTACCGCCGATGACGGGCATGAAGTTCGTGTCGCCGACCCAGCGCGGAACCACGTGGACGTGGAGGTGGTCCTCAATCCCGGCACCTGCTGCCCTACCGAGGTTCATCCCTATGTTGTATCCGGAAGGTTTGTAGGCTTTGTTCAGGAGCTCGACGCAGAGCCTCGTCAGCTCGCTGAGCTCGTAAAGCTCGTCGCGCCTCAGGGCCGTCAGGTCACCCACGTGCCTCACAGGTGCTACCATGAGGTGGCCGCTGTTGTAGGGGAAGGCGTTCATGATCACGAAGGCCCTCCTTCCCCTGACCAGTACGAGGTTCCTCCTGTCGTCGCTTTCCCTGTACTTCTGACAGAAGATGCAAACCTCCCTTTCACCGCTCTTCAGAGCCCTCTGGATGTAGCCCATCCTCCAAGGAGCCCAGAGCCTCTCCAACGCCCGCAAATCCTCAGGCGTCAGTAATAGCGGTTGAGGCGCTCAACCCGTTTCCCTCTTTCCGGTCAAAGCTTCCATCAGCTCCCTCAGCAGGGCCTCATGCTTCCTCTCGTCGAGGTCCACCGACATGAGGAGGGCCTTGACCAAAGGGTCGTCGCTCCTGATGAGTTCGCTCAAGTTCTCCGACTCCGCCTGCTCCTCGAACGCCAGCATCTCCCTCAGCACCCCGTAATCTCTGACCTGTGATGGGGCTCCTCCCTCCAGCGTCCTCAGCAACGTGGTCAGGATGTCGGCGTGCCTCATGCTGTCCGATGCGATCTGCCTGAGCAGCATCGAGAGCAGAGGGTCGTCGCTTTTGCCGGCGAGCTCGAGCACCTTCGCCGCCGACCTTTCCTCCAGCTCTATCCGCTTCAGGACCATGAAACGGACCGAGTCCTCAAGCGGCCTCTGGGTAGGTGATGCCTTCATCTCGCGCAGCAGGTCCATGACGAGCTCCTCGAGCTCCCCGCTCCAGGACCTCGTGAGCCCGAACCGGATCCCCTTCGCCACCTCCTCCGAGAAGACCTCAATCCTGCTCCAGAGCGCCGGGTCTCGTCTCAGATGCTCGACCTTCCCCGTCCTGCCCTTGAGGTACTGCGTCACCGTTGCAGGGCTCACTCCCAAAGCCCTGGCCACGTCGGAGGGCTTGATGTTGTGCTGCCTGACGAGGGTTGTCGCCATCGCACTCCTCACTGCCGTCAGCAGCTCCTCGAACTTCATCCTGCCGTGCTATTGGAGCCCTCATTTTTGCCCTTCCCCTCGACCGGAGAACCCGTCAAATACCGTCGAGGCGATCCGTCCCCGGGTTGGGCAGGACCTACTTAGTAGTGAAGTGTCAGCGCTGCGGCAACGTGATGGCTATCCTCTCCTCGAAGCGGTTCACTTGCAGGTTCTGCGGAAGGGAGAACGAGCTGGCCGAGGCCTCGGTCCTCTTCACCACCGACGACGCCAGGAAGGCTAGAAAGATGGTCGCTTCGATCAAGGAGAGGATGAGGGAGGGCTCCTGATCAGACCGAGTGGAGCTCGACTATTTCGCCGTTCAGCTCCTCACCTTTGAACCGCGCAGGGCTGTACTTCACCTGTTCCTCGCCCTCAACCGCCTTCAGCGCGAGCTCCGCGATCCCTGCGGCCCTCATCAGCCCGTACCCGTCAAGGCCGTCGACCAGGTAAGCGTTCTCGAGTCCAGGAATCCTCCCAATTACAGGGTATCCGTCTGGCGTGATGCTGCACGGACCCGACCAACCGCCTTCGACCCTGAAGTCTTCGGGGTTGAAGACCCTCTCGGCCAGCAGCTCGGCGATGTGCTGCACGTACTCCTTCTCGAGCCCGTCCATCGCGTCCTCTGGGACCTCGACGACCTTTGCGTATCCGTTCCCGGCTATCGACGTCCCTCCGACGTCAGGCCGCATGTAGAGGTGCTCCCCCATCGTGTAGAAAGGCACGTATTCGCCTATTCCGTCAGCCCTCACCCTCACCACTTGACACTTGTATATTGTGAGGAAAGACGCTTTAATTCCGATCTCCCTCAGGACGACCTTGTTCCACGGTCCAGCAGCCAGCACATAGCTCTCCCCCCTCAGCTCCGTACCTCCGTTGACCGACACCCTCCCGATCCTCGTCCCGTCGAGGAAGAAGACTGTATTTCCGTTCCACTGGTAGAGGTCCACGCCCATACCGCTCAGCACTTCACTGAAGGCCCTCCCCATCTCAGAGGCGTCGACGGTCATGTCATCGAACGTCAGAATTCCTACTTCGTGGTCGTAAATCTTGAGGAACGGGACGTACCTCTCCACTTCGTCCGCCTTCAGCACCCTAAAGGTGGTTCCGTTGGCTCTTAGCGGTTCCAGCGACTCCTCGAGGGTCCTCTTAGGCAGCACCGTCAGGAACCCGGTCTTCTTGTGGAACGTTATGCCCGCAGCTTCACTCATCTCCCTGAAGACCTCGATCGTCCTCTTAGCCATCGCAACGTCCTCAGGCAGGCTCAACTGGACGGTGACGATCCCTGCGCTCCTTCCCGTCGCCCCGCTGCAGAGGTGCTTGCTCTCGACTACAGCCACCCTGTACCCTCTTGAGGCTCCGAGGTACGCCAGAGAGAGCCCGACCGCTCCACCTCCGATGACCACGATGTCGTAGATCGCCATTTTCCCACCCGTTGTTTGGTGTATGGTCTCACAATATAATTGTGATTTGATATAAAGCCTCGTACTATAACATCCTGCCAACTTAAAAGTGCAGCTTGTTATTATAAAAGTGCCTGTAATAGGAAATCATCCATCAGATATGCCTTGCTGAATTCAGTGATTCTTCTATGTTAAGTATTCGGAGCAGCTTTTTTACTACGTCAACAGCGTCCTCACCAAATATGGTTATCATCGGTTCTTTGCCGAAGTCGCCCATGTGGTAAACTATGTCCGTCACTTTACCGGCCTGGTTAAATGCCTCCCGAACGCCCCACCTGATGGTCATGCCCTCCACGTTTTTGATCTCAGGGGGCTCCCTGGACCTGTCGTAGCTCGAGACGCTCATGCCGAGCCTGACCGCGGACTCGAGTATCCGCTCGTCGTACCTGACGTTCATCGCAGCCCTGACCCTCCTGTCCAAAGAATGGGCCACGAGGACAGCCGATGCCACATGCCTCGACCCTCCAGGCCTGGGGCACGAAGAAGCCCTCAACCTACCTCCGACGTTCACTATTCTCCCAGGTATGCCGACGACGTCGTCGTTGGAGGACCCGTATGGCACGACTTCCGCCAGGTTGATCATCGATTCGGGACAGATCCAGCCTACGCCATCAACGCGCTCGAGGACCTCCGTCGCAACCCTTACGTTCTCGATCGCCTCGTAAAGCCATGCCTTCCTCAGCGTCGCCCAGAGAGGGTTCACCGGCCCTGATCCCTTCCCCAAATCGAGCCCATATCTTATCGCATCCGTGACGAACTCCTTCGCCTTCCTAACTGCCTGCACGATCTCCGTTCCGTGAGCCAGGTGCGCCGCGATGGCTGAGGCGAATGTGCAACCGGTACCGTGGGTGTTCTTCGTCTGTATTCTCTCCGATTCGAGAACTATATAATCGCCGTTGAAGTAGAGGACGTCGCGGACCACAGGACCATCTATATGACCTCCCTTGACAACGACCGCTTTCGCTCCAAGCTCAGCTATCTCCTTAGCAGCCCTCTTCTGATCCTCCAGCCCCTTCACCGGTATCCCCGTCAACCTCTCGGCCTCCCTAGCGTTCGGCGTAACGACGTCGGCAATCGGTATCAGCTCCTCGACCAAGGTCTTGATGGCGTCTTCCTTTAGGAGAGGCGCACCGCTCTTCGCGACCATCACCGGGTCGATTACCTTCGGTGCCGAGATCTTCCTGAGCTCGTCAGCGACTGCCATGATGATATCTGTCGTGTGAAGCATCCCGGTCTTGACTGCGTCGACTCCTATGTCCTCAACGCAGACCCTGATCTGCTCCACCACCATCTCGGGGTCGAGGTCCACGACCCTCGTGACGGAGTAGGTGTTCTGCGCGGTTATCGAGGTGATCGCCGACATGCCGTGGACGCCTAGGGCTGCGAAGGTCTTTAGGTCCGCCTGAATCCCAGCACCGCCGCCCGAATCGGAGCCTGCAACCGTGAGGGCCCTCGGTATCCTCACCCCACCTCACCCCCGTCGACCACACTCCCCTCTCGACGGACAATAAACGGTTTCCTCAGCACCAGAACGTCGTCGACCCTTCCCCTCAGCTCGTTCAGTCTAGTCCTCTCGATTGCCGTGATCCCGGAGCCCTTGTCGTCACTCAGGAGTTCCCCCTCGTAACAGGTGGCGACGAACGTCTCAGCTGCCTCCAGCACCTCCTCCAGCAACGAGGAATCGCCTGCATGCAGGTAGATCGTGAGGTCGTTGACCAGCAGTATCCCGGTGGGCCTCTTGAGGAACTCGTGCAGTAGCGGCCTGATCAGCGATGCGTTGCGCTCCGCTAACTTGAGGACTTCGGTTGCATTCCTGCCAGCGAGGCGAGGCGGCGCTATTCTGTCGTCGGTCAGGTACCTAACCCGCTTCACCGATTCCGTCAGTTCCCTAAGCTTCCCTCCGATCCCCGAGAACCTGAACGGTGCCATGTCTATCACCGTGATCTCTTCCGGACCGAGGGCCTCCACCATTTTCTCGAGGATGCGGGCCAAGAGGTGGGACTTTCCGGTGCCTGCCTCTCCGACGATCAGGGTCTTCCTGCCCAACAACTTACCGATCTCGAGGCCCTTCATCACCTTCTATCCTCCGATCCCGGAAAGATGTCGGGGAGCGCTCTGCTTAGGACCAGCGTCACGACGTAGCCTATCGAGGCGCCGACGAGGGAGCTGACGGCCCATCCGGACCAAAAGGTGAGCAGGGCCGCTACGACGGTCTCCCTCGAGAGGAGGTTGACGATCGAGGGGACGTTCAGCAAAGGTCCCATGATGAGGAGCGAGAGCGTGCCTCCTATCAGGACGGTACCTACGGGCTCCGCGAAGGCCGAGAGGTACCTGATCCTCGGGTCCCTGAACCTACCTGTTACGAACCTGTGCAGGAGGCCCACCATGACAGTCCCAGGTATGCCTCCGGGGTAGGCGAAGACCGTCCCTATCCCGAGCGTCAGCCTGACCGTTCCGACGATGACCGGTACAGGGATCGACCTAAGCGGCCCCAGCAGGACTCCGGCGAGGACGTTGACTATGTGCTGACCGGGGAAGGCCCTTGTCCCGAGGAACGGGAACCAGAAGAACGGCGCCAGCACTATGCCGAGGACCGATAGGGCGATGATCACCGCGATTGTCCTCGCGCGTTCGGTCTTGCTGACCATTCCGAATCAGGTGGTAGTCCTCTCTTAATTTAACCAATTTCATAACCTGGTTATTGGTGCGAGGCGAGCAGGTCCTCGACGGCCTCGACGAGGTCCTCCAGCTGCTGCGGCAGCGAGTAGACCTTCCCTGCTAAAACGGCGTGGGTCCCTCTTCTCATCCTGTGGAGGAGCGAGAGCGCCAGACCCTTGAGGCTCATCGCGTGAACCAGCTCGACCTGGAGGTCCGGGAAGAACCTGATGAGCTGGGCCACCGCCTCGGCGGCCGCGGCTACTTGAGCCCTGACCTCTTCAGGGTACTCGGAGAGCTGCGACTCGAGCGTCCTGAATCCGGCAACCCCAGCCGGGTCGCAGACCGCCTTGCATCTCGTAGAGAAGACCGTCGGAAAGAGCCCCACGATCGAGACCTTCAGCGCCAACCTCACACGATTTCAGCACGGTACAAGATTAGATTTGCCCGACCACCACCAAGTGACTTCCGAAGTCCTCTCCCGCATCGAGGCTAGGGACTCGTCTGGCTAGCCTGACGAGCTTCTCACGACCTGCCTTTTGCCTTACCACTACTCCCTCCCTCTCGAGGACCTTGAGGATCGTGCTGATCGTCTACTTGGAGAGCCCGCTCTCCTTCACGATCTTCGACTGAGCGACCGCGCCACCGTGCCTCCTGATCACCTCAAGGACCCTCCCGACGTCGTCCGAGGCATACGCTGCGCTCCTCTTGTTCCTGCCATGGGTGAAGGCTACAGCACCGATCGCGATGACGGCGGCTGCGACCCCGAAAGCCGCAAAGACCCATAAGTCCAGGAATTGGGACGGCCTCTCTGAGGAAGGTGAGGGCCCAGTGAGGGGCCCCTGTTGGGTCTGCATGCTTGGTGCAAGGACTATCAGAGGCTCTCCGTCTTGGAAGACCTTCCTCCCAGCCCAACCCACAAATCCAGGACCGCTCGTGTCAGGTTTCGGAAAGACCTCCGCTATTGACAGGTGCTCGGGAAAGACGAACCTCAGCGACTCGCCGTCGAGGAGGACGAGCCCGCCGATGAAGACGTCTCCAACCTCCAGCTTCCCGTCGACGAGCTTGGCGAAGCCCTTCCAAACGAAATCGATCCTGATGACGCCGACGCTCCCCGTCAAAGTCTCCGTGACCTTCGCAGTCATTGTCAGGTTCTCAACCGACGTCGGCCTGCCCAGCTGGGAAGACACCCTACTGACCACAGATTCGAGCCTGCTCCTGTAACTCTCCGTAATGCTTCCCAAGCTCCTGCTGGCCTGATCGAAGAGGTCCGACGAGTCCTTCTCGCCGAGCGGATATCTGTGCACGACGGTCCAGAGGGCCGATCCGTCTGTTCTAGGCTGAATTTGATAGACCGTGATCCGTGCTCCCTGACCCGCAACCACAAGAGCCAGCAGCAACAGGGTCAGAGTCGTCATGCGCTGTTCGACCCGATCGTCTGTATTTGATATGGGCTTTTGCACTTCATAAAAGGCCACCAATCGTTACGGTCTCGTTCAGGAGCTAGAACTGCGTTGCTCAATCGTTATTGCCGCGTCCGTGTCCTCGATTGCGCTGTCCACGCGACTCAGTAGTAGTGGCGGTCGTCTCACTCGAGTGTCGGCCCCCTCTTTCATGCCTCCCACTAGCTGTAGTGGTCGTTGTCGTCTCTTCATGCTGGCCCTGGCCTCTGCCCTGACCGCGGCCCCGTTCGGTGTTGGTGCTCTCGCTCTCGGCGTTGCCCATGCCCCTTCCCCTGTGTCCCGTCTGGGTCTGGTTGGAGGTCTGGTCGGTCTGCTCGGTCGTGGTGGTCGTCTGACCCCTCTCGCGGGCCCTCTCCCTCATCTCCTCGCCTACCCTCCTAGCCTCTTCCGAGACCCTTTGACCGAGCTCCCTGTTGACCTCCCTAAGCCTCTCCACCTTCTCTTTGACAGCCTCCTTGAGCTCCTTCGTCAGCTCCCGCATGAGTTGCACGAGCTTCTCAGACGTCTTGCTCAGCGCCCTGAGCTCGTCCTTCAGCCTCTTCAGCGCCACGAGGTACTCCTCCTTCGTCATGTTTCCTGACCTGTAGAGTTCCTTCAGCCTCTCCATCTCATTCCTGATGGTCTCGGTCCTGTTGAGCTGCTCCTCGAGGAACTGACCGATCAGCTCAATCCTCCGAGCGGTTATGTTCTCGAGCTTGAGCTAGAACTCGAGGATTATCGAGCGGACGGCCTCCTTGTGCTCTTCGATTATTGCCCTCAGCTCCGATGTCAGGTCGAGGCCCGGTGAAAGGGCCGGCTCCTCCGAGCTCCCGTTGCCCTCCTGCGCCAGGACATGCGGCACTATACCAGCGACCAGCAACGCGACTATCGCAGCTCCTATCATGCCCTTCACGAGGTTCATTGTCCCATTCAGGTAGAGACCCGCTGATGAGCCGATTTGGATAGGAATCCTCCAAATTCCAGCTCCCAAAGGTTCCCAAAGGTTCAAACGGTCCAGTGCCCTAAACGGATCCTGATGTCCCGCGTCGGGCGCTTCAATTATTTTAATAACGTACGGGGGTTGACTTTACCGAAAGGGGTAAGTCATGACGAGTCAGCCCAGCTCGACGAAGTACGTGATCGAAGCGAGGATAGAGGTGGACGG
>Ga0209741_1000496_pt1 | contig 10487 bp, 8 predicted proteins | sample OctOCTMetagenome_FD_184734 | JGI IMG/M metagenome (GOLD analysis project Ga0209741, IMG submission 184734) | Hot spring and microbial mat streamer communities from Octopus Spring Streamers, Yellowstone National Park, USA - OCT_B (SPAdes) (version 4) | ecosystem: Environmental > Aquatic > Thermal...
CAGCAGAATTTATCTTATCAAAAATGTTTGACGGAGAAAATCTATATCACTGCTTCAAAGACGGAAAAGTTTATATCAAGGGTATGTTAGATGATTGGGCTTTTTTACTACAAGGTCTTTTAGAACTCTATCTTTCAACACAAAAAACAAAATTCTTGGAGCTATCAGTTGAAATCGCTGAAAGATTAATTGAAAAGTTTTATGACGAGTCAAAAAGTTGTTTCTTTATGCAAGAAAAAGGGAATTCAGATTCCGTTTTATCAAAAATCAGAGATTTATATGATCTATCAATACCATCTGGAAACTCTGTGGTTATAATTTCCCTTTTGAAGCTATACAAGATAACGGGAGAAGAAAAATTCAAAAATTTAGCTGAAAACACCTTGATGAGCATTATTGATTATGTTGAAACTTCTACATTTGGATTCGGGAACACACTCTGTGCATTAGATTTTCTTGCAGGTCCGACATACGAGATAGTAATAGTTCCTCCAAAGCATGAAATAAATAATAGTAAAACACCAAAAAGTGTAGAACCATTTTTTGATAAGTTGAGAGAAACATACATTCCAAACAAAATCGTAATACTATACAACGAAAGAGTAAAAGATCTGACTTTTATAAAACAGATTGATATTTCGCCACAAGATGATGTAAGAGTATATGTATGTTCAGAGTGGATATGCAAGGCTCCATCTCACACCCCAGAAGACATGCTGATGAGAATAGAGGAATAATAATAATGAAATCAAAATCAGAAAAGCTTTTCAGAAATTACGATTTTAGTTTGATTATTTATTTTTTGAGCTTTTGTTTTTTGAATTTAAGTGTTTGAGAACCTTGATAAAATCTTCCCAGGTCTTCGCTCCTATTATTTCTTTCTTTATCTTTTTTAATCGGCTTATATCGTTTATCTTATCTAAAAGGTTTTTTATTAGTTTTGCTTTCTGACTTCCAAACTTTGCTTGGACAATTCCCAAAATTCCTTCTTTAAGACCTTCTTTAAGACCTTCTTTCAATCCCTCTTGTTTTCCCTTTTCAAAACCTCTCTGTTCTCCCTCCTTTTCTCCCCATTTATAGAGGAAAGTTTTCCTTATGTCTACTTCAATTGGCATAGGTTTTACCTCTATTTCAACATCAAATAAACCAGCTAAAAAGCTTACACTATCTATATATTTAGCAATTTCTTTTTCATCTTTCACAATTTCTACAATTCTTTTTTTAACCTTTTTTATTATTTCAGGTTTATCTTTGAATTTCCCTACTAAAACTCCAACTAAAACCTCTTCTGGTCTATCACTTTTTATAAAAACATCCGGGTCAATTTTCTTCATATCTAAAACTATGAAATTGAAAGATAAGTTTTGCATTTGAAACTCATCTTTTAGTTCAAATTTGCTCGGTGGAGGATTTCCTTTACCTACGAATAAAACTATCTGTGTTGGGGTTTTACCATATTTTTTTCTTATAGCATAAAAATATTCAAGCATTCTTTCAGATAAGGTTTTGTCTTGCTGAACCTGAATTTCTATGTGTATTATTTTTCCACCGATTTCAAGCAGGATATCAGGGTAAAAAGATTTTACAAATCTTATTTCAGTTGGTAAAATTCTTGCTTTCCCATATATTTTTTGACCGGTCGCTAACCAAAAAATTATACCAACTGCTTTTGAAAAAATTTCTTTCAGAATCAGGTCAAACCTTCTTAACTCCTTTTTGTGCTTATATATCTTTTGTTCTGAATATCTTTGCTCTGTTGTTTCCTTCATTCCAAAATTTTGTTTTGTATTTTACTTTTTTAATAAAGCATCCAGTTTATTAGTTAATTTTACTTTTTTGTTTGATTGGATTTTTATATCATTTATTCTGTTTAAATATTTTATCTAAAAGGTTTTTGATTTGTTTTGCTTTTTAACTACCAAACTCCGTTTGGACAATTTCCAAAAATTCCTTCTTTAAGACCTTTCATTTGAAATTACAAAATCTGTGCAATTTTAACAGTAGATCGTTATTTTACCTTATAAGTTTTTTTCTTCTTGAAACGAAATCTAAAAGAACATATTTTCCAAGGTTTTCGGGTGTTGTAAAGAAAGCTCTTCCTTTATTTATCCTTACGACTTCTTCAACAAATTTTTGAACCTGCGGATTGTCTTCTATCATGAAGATATTTATCCTTATGTTTTCTCTTGTAGCTTCTTCAACTTCTTTTATAGTTTCTCGCATAGCGTTAGGAGAACATCCCATAATTGGCCATTCAACAAAAACCCTACTTCCAACACAATAAGCTGTCGGTTGCCCATCAGTAATCATTATTATTTGCTTTTCTTCTGATGGACTTCTTTTGAGTAATTTCCTTGAAAGCCTTATTGCATCCTGCATATTAGTAAATGGGTCATTCATATTAAGTTCAACAGATGGTAACTCGTGAGGTTTTATCTCAACTGCAACTGTAAAAAATCCTATTATATAAAGTTTATCAGATGGGAAATAAGATGAGATAAGAGAATGAAGAGCAATTGCAACTTTTTTTGCACATTCAAACTTTCCCCCCCAAGACATAGACCAAGAAGTATCAATCAGTAAAGCAGAACTTACCCTTGAAAAGTGCCTATTTCTATAAACCTCAAAATCATCTGGTTCAATATAGATCCTACCCTTTTTATCAAATCTCCCCTCCATTATAGCATTTTTGAGTGAAGAGAATATATCTATGTTTATATTGTCTCCAAATTCCCACTTTTTTCTCTCTTCATAATTCACCTCATAATTTCCCCTTCTTTTTGTAGAGTGAAGTCCGAACAATCTGCCCTTTACATTCACAAATATATCTTTTATTACTTTATCTCCTATTTTCCTGACACCCTTTGGAGTAAGAATTAGAGAATTGCCCTTCATCACAAAAAATCCTGATTCTTTCAGAACTTCAACAATCTTACGAATAGTGTTAAGACTCCTGAGCTCCTCCTTATCTAAAACATCACTTGCTATATCTTGGGGTATATCTTGAATTTCTCCTTGTTTCAGCTTCTCTTCAAGTTGTTCAAGTTTTTCAAACCTATCAATAACTTCCATAGCTTCTGGTAAGGTCAGAGGATCTCCCTCTTTGAAACCATAAAGGTGTTTTTTCAGAAACTCTCCCAGACGCTGTATATCGTTGAAGTTTTTAAGAAGCTCCTGAAAAATTTCTTTTGCTTTTTCCGAGATGAACCCTTTCTTTTCATCATAATTTTGTAATTGCTCCATTCCCTGCTTGAAAGACTTTGGTCTCTGAGATAACATCTCATTTCTTTCGGCGAGGTCTTGGGAAAGCTGATCAATTAAATCTTTGAGAGCCTGCATTTGAGCTTGGTTCTGACCTCCTGTTTCTTTATCGCTTTGATTTTCAGTTCCCTCATTTTGATTTCCTTCAGCCATACTAGAAAGCTCCTTTTCTATATTTGAAATTTTCTCAGGTATCTTTTTATTTACTTCTTCTAGTTCCTCTTCTCTTGCTCTATCTAAATTTGAAATTTGTTTCTGATATGTTTCAGAGATATTTTTTCTCATCTCTTCAAGCTTTTTCTTTCTTATCTGTCTAAGGATATCATTTATTCCCATAACAGATTGGTCTCCGAAATTAAAACCGTACTTTAACATATTCTCCATCTGAGAAGCAGGGTTTGAATTAGAAAAGAGTTTATCAAGAAATTTCGACATCTCATTACTAAATTCAAGAGAGTCGACAAAACCTTCTTCTTGCCACTTTTTATATAAAACTCTCATATAAAAAATTTTAGTGTTTAGAGGTGCAAAAAGCAAAATAAACAGGTAGAAACCAGATGATTGTAATTTAGACAAAAATTAAGCGGATTTGGATCAAAAATCAAAGAGACCTTACATAAGGATTTGAGCTATAATAATACCTTCCAGATATAACTTCTCTTGTAAGCCTATTATATATATATAATCCTTCAAGAAAGAATTCAAGATATGAAGCTAAAAACTCGGGCTCCCTTCTTCCACCAAGCTTTTCAGCCAGCTTGAAAAGACTTGGAAGCTTTTCAAAAACCATCACATATTCAGATGAAGGTTTCATGTCGGAAGTTTCAAACTTAAATTCATCTTTAAAAAGCAATATAAGAGGCTCAAACTCATGGACCTTGAAGTACTCATCAAAGATTAATTTCACAGTTTTTTTAAAAATTCTTTCAAGGATTTCTATCTCATTTTTCTCAGCTATTGATTCTATCTCAACCTTACCTATTGATGTGTAAATCATATAAAATAAGTCAGATATTCTTGGGACAGCGATTTTCTCCTTCAATATATACGCTCTTTTATAAGCACTTGCGAGCACTATATCGTAATTAGATATGGTCATCCTTACCGAAACTCCCGAATGCTGACTTATATCCTCTGACTTTCTTGCTTGCATAGTGAATTCAGAAATAATACTTCCCACAAAATGAGGAACCTCTATATTTATTCCATTTTTTACTTTTCGCAGATAAGATTCTTGTTCCGCTATTTTCAATTCTATTTCCCTTTTTTGCGGATAGTGTGTTCTTATCATAGAATTGAAACGGTCCTTCAGAGGAGTTACGATCCTACCACGAGCAGTATAATCTTCCGGGTTTGCCGTGGCAACAACAAGTATATCAAGCGGCAGTCTTATCTTATAACCTTTTATTTGTATATCTCTTTCCTCCATAACATTAAATAGAGCAACCTGAACTCTTTCTGGAAGGTCTGGGAGCTCATTTATAGCAAAAATTCCTCTGTTAGTTCTCGGGATTATTCCGAAGTGAATAACTTCAGGGTCAGATAAAGGTCTCCCCTGGGCAACTTTTATAGGATCTATATCTCCTATGAGGTCAGCAACAGTTGTATCTGGTGTTGCAAGTTTTTCCCCGAATCTCTCCTCTCTCGGAACCCACCTTATTTTCACATCATCACCCTTTTCATGAACGAGCCTTTTACATCTTGCACATATAGGTGAGTAAGGATTATCATTAATTTCACAACCATCAATTGCTGGGACATACTCATCAAGTAAAGAAACGAGCATCCTTATGAGGCGAGTTTTCCCTTGTCCTCTTTCACCTAAAAGAATTATATCGTGTCCTGCTATAAGAGCGTTTATGAGTTGAGGTATCACAGTCTCTTCATATCCCCACAGACCTTCAAACACAAACTCTCTTTTTTCAAGTTTATCAAGAAGGTTTTTCCTTATCTCATCCCTCACAGACAGAACCTTGTATTTTGATCTTCTGAGTTCCCCTATTGTTTTTATATCCAAGAAACTTTCTTTTTTCATCCCTTCCTATTTATTTTAAAAAATATGAAACAGATATATCTCACAATCAAAAATGTTAGATAAAAAACAACAGAGAAAAGAAATAATAAGAAACAAAAAATATAAATGAGAAAGAAGGAATATTAATAGATGTATTAATCAAGAATCAAAAAAAGTAAGAAGAGCGAATTTCGGAGGTATAAATAGTTCAATAAGAATGCGAGCTTTCTTTATATTTTCCCAGATACTTACAGCTCGCTTACCAAACTTCTCTAGATTATACGCTAAAAAAGATTCTAGACTCGCAAGAAATTTTTTTGCTTTCTCCCTATCATTCTGAACGAATTCATCTAAAATCTTTATAAATTTTATCTTATATTCTCCTTCACCAACTATAACACTTTCTATCATTTCCCATATTTTTTGTAATTCTTCACCATCTTGAATGATATCCGGGATACTTGGGTTAAGAAAGCTTATAATAGCTAACTTCTCTAAAAATTCTTTTGTATGAAACTTTTGTTTTATCTTTTCAGATATAATTTTTTGAAGATTGCGAGTAGAAAATCTAACCTTTATACATCTTGAAATGATAGTTGGTGGTATCATTTCTATCTTTGAAGTTATAAGAAAAAATGATGAAAACGGATTGGGTTCTTCTATCGTTTTTAGTAAGGCAGAAAATCCCTGTTGAGTCATAAGATGGGAATCGGAGAAAATAATAAACTTATGATGCGAAAAAGGTCTTATAAGAGAAAACCTTATAGCTTCTCTAACATATTCTACTTTCAATCTTTCATCTTCTGGTCTCCTTTTAACAACCATTATATCAGGATGTTCATGAAAAATACATTGGGAGCAAAAACCACACGGTGGCATAGTTCCACACAGAAAACTTCTGGCAACAAAAACAGCAAATTCCTCTTTGCCTATACCATCAGGTCCCCAAAAAATGTAAGCCCCCTTTATATTCCCTTTTTCTACTGCCCTGACAAAGAAATCAAACTGTTCAGGAAACAACTTCTCAAAGTCTAAATACATCAAGTAAGAAAGATAAATAGAAAAGTTTTTTATTTTTTAACCAAACTGCAAAAAAATTGCTAAAATATTTTTATGAAAGCCAGAGAAATTTCAGGAACAAGAGAGATAACGAAATCCTCACCTCCCCCGAGGAGGGAACCCCCACCACCCCCTCCTCCTCGGGAAACCCCTCCCCCCCAACGTCAGGCTCAAAATCCCGTCCCAAAAAGAGCCATAGATATTTTCGCTTAATCAAACCGATATTTTCGCTTAATCAAAACAAAACAATCCGAACTATTATATCCGAATTCCTCAAATTACAGATGTGAATTTTTCTAGTCTCAAAAATGCTTTCTCTTCAACCATATAAATTTTTCCAATAATATCTTTTAGTTCTAATAATTCACTTTTTGAAACTCCATTTCTTTCAGAAATTTCCTTGAACCTAAAAGCAAGATTTCTCCAAAGCTCAGCGGAAGAATAGATATCAACAGAAGATTCAGAAAGAATAACTTTATCTTTACCTGAAAATATCTCGGCTGAATCTCGTAGGAAATCAGAGTACATAAATCTAAAAGAGCCACCACCAGTACCTCTTCTTTCTATAACCTGATATGCAAACCTGAAAACCCAAGCTCTATCTTTTGTATCAGCCCAGAGTTCAATTTCATCATAAAATTTTTTTATACCGTTTATGCCCATAAAATCCAAATCAAATTTCAACATACGCTGACAAACTTTGTGAATTGACTTAACTACGCTATCTTTATTGAATCTTACTTCAAATCTTGGAGTAGGCAAAATATGGTTATGTAAGCTGAAAAACGCAATCACATTTTCGGGAGCCATAGCGTGAGAAAGATCTTCACGAGAAACTTCCTTCGGTTCAGGGAAAGAACTATCTGACACAATAAAAATACTCTCTTTTTTTTCTCCGGAGCTTTTTTCCTCGTACCCAAAGATAACTAATTCATGCCCCGGAAAATGAACTGGTTTAGGATAATAGGGAAGATAGAAAAGGTCAGTTCTTGCAAGTACAGGAATGCCAGAATTTATACTTTCCTTTATTATATCTTCTGGGAAATTTTCATAAGATTGCCATTTCCAATCTAGTCCAATATTATCAAAAAAGTCTTCCACCAATAAAGGGTTTCTTCCTCCTATTCCATATGACGCACCTCCAAAGCCCCCCTTCATGTAAAAGAAAAGAAGTCCGGAGGAAAGTCCAAAAATAACATGTTCTGGGTATCTGTTCCCATAAAATTTAGATATATTCCATAAAGATGTAGAGCCACAATTTTTCCCTGGTGAATGCTCAAAGCCCCTTATCATCATACCAATAAAAACGATTCAACCAAACAGTATAGAAAAGGTTAATTCTGCTTTATATCGCTTACCTTTATTTTTTCTTCTGATTCTGTAGTTTTTAAGTCTGATGATTCGGCTTTTTCATATTTTAATTCAGAATCTGAACCTTTAGAATTTTTTTCTTTTTCTGGTTCATCTTTCATTCCTTTTTTGAACTCCTTCATAGCTTGCCCTAAACCTCTCGCAAGCTCTGGTATTTTTTTCGCTCCAAATAAAAGAGCGATTATCAGAAAAATTATAAGAAGTTCCTGAAAACCTATTCCGGCCATAATCATTTTACCTCCGTATTAAAAAGTTTAAATCACAAAAAATGAGTTAAAAATTTACCAGAAAAAAGAAAATGTTTATTTTAGATGTGGAAGGGATAATAAATAGGAGAGATAATTAATAGGAGAATTCATTTATTTTGGTTAGTTATTTGAGCATATTTTCTATATCTTTGAATTCTTCTTTTGCACTTCTGAATAATTCAAGAGCCTTCCTGTACATCCCTTCTATATTTCTTGCACTTTCAAGTAGAGAGAGTAAATTTCTTGATATTTCGTCTGTGACTTTTGACTCTTGTTCTGTAGCTGTTGAAATTGCGGCACTTTCAGTGTTTATTTTAGCCGTTGATTGATATACTTCATCAAAACTACCTTTACCCTGCTGAACGATTTCTACTCCCCTTTTAACAATTTCAAAAGCCTTTTCTATTGCTTCGTATGTTTGGCTTACACTTCCTATAATTGAGTTTATTTTTTCAGATATATCACGAGCGTACTGATATGTTCTCTCAGCAAGCTTTCTTACCTCACCAGCGACAACAGCAAATCCCTTCCCTTGCTCCCCTGCTCTCGCTGCCTCAATAGCGGCATTTAGAGCAAGTAAATTTGTCTGATCAGTTATATCTTCTATAGTTGAAACTATATCTGATATCTCTTTTGTTTCGTTCTCGAGATTTTTAGCCAAATCTCTGACTGCATTAATTGTTGATTCAACTTCATTTATTACTTTGACTATGTTATCCATCTTCTGAAGACCATCCTGGGAAATTTGAGCAGTCTGCTCAACCATATTTGCAATTTGGACTATCCTTGAAGCAACCTCGGCAGCAGAAGCAGAAAGTTCCTCGGAAGCTGTTACTATTACATTTATTTTGTTAAGCTGCATATCATTTTCTTTGATAATATTCATATAATCTTCCTCAAAGGATTTGAGTTTCTCTAAAATTACCTTCAACTTTTCAGATATTTTGCCCTTCTCCTTAGCTAAAAGCTCATCTATAACGGACTTTATTTTTTTACCCTCTTCTGTCAAAAGAGAACCGGAGATGACATCATCAATAATGGAATTAAATCTCTTTTTTTCTTGTATTCTGTTAAGAATGAAAACTAATACAACAGAGACTAACCCAATAATAAAAAATGCAAAAGCTCCCCACGAGAATCCAGCTAAAAAAGAATATACTATAAAACCTATAATTAATAGAATTAGACCCGCTACAAATCCTATCATAATCTATATTTTATTCATAAAAATTAGATTTTCAAGTTTTAATTGATTTTTTACATTTTTTTCTACTATATAAAAAATGGGAAGTCAAAGAGATAGAGAGAGAAAAAATGATGAAAAGAAAGTAGCATCACTAGATAAAATTGTAAAAAAAATGAGAGAGTATGGTCAGATTCTTTTTTCAAAAAATCTAATAGATACACGGTCAGGTAATGTTAGTGTAAAATTAGACAAAAATAAACTTTTGATAAAAAAAACCGGTGCATCTATGCCTTATATGACAAAAAAAGATGTCATAACTTTGCCGATCTATGAAGAAACAGAAAAAGATAAGTTAGCATCATCTGACCTGAAAATTCATCGGCAAATCTATATAGAATCAGAAAAGCGGAATAAAAATATAAATGCAGTACTACACTGTCATATGCCAGAAGCTGTTGCAATATCGTTTTTTGAAGATGAAATAATACCTCCTGATTATGAAGCTCAATACTTTATAAAGAAAATAAAAGTATCAGAATACGACAGGGTTCCAGAATATGTAGCAGAATTTAAATTATGCATTGCAAAAGGTCATGGAGTTTTTGTTGGAGGCAAAGACCTTGATGAAGCACTATTTTTAACCTTGGCACTACACAACTCACTAAAAATATTCCTTCTGAAAACCCTACTTGAAAAAATAAAAGTTTAAAAACAAAGGAAAAAGAAAATGACTCTACCCTTTAAGTTATCGGAATTATTGAGTGAAAAAATGCTTATAAAACAACAAGAGTAAATCTGATTTTTAAGATTTTGTTCAGAGGGTAATTTGTAGCATCCGATTTCCGATCGCTCAAATGCATAAGCCAAGAAAATAAAGGAAAAGAAGCAGATAAAAAAAAAGAAAACAAATAAAATTATAAGAAAAAAAATTTTTAGGAGTGGATAAGGGAAAAACACGAAGTGAGAAAAAAATAAAATGAGAAAAACCGAACTCACAAGAAACAAACTGAATCGGAAGCAAAAAATTCAAAAAAACAAAAAATTGATGCAGAAACTTTAATATCAAAGGATATGAAAATAGGCGATGGAATAATAGACTTTAAACTTCCGGGAGTAGACGGTAAAACATATTCTCTTTCTTCGTTTGAAAAAGGAAAACCAATAGCAGTTATTTTTTGGTGCAATCACTGTCCATATGTCAAAGCGTGGGAAGATAGAATTATAAGATTGGGTAGAGAGTATGAAGGAAAAGTTCAGTTTGTTCTTATAAATGCAAACGATCCTACAAAGTATCCAGAGGATTCTTTTGAGAACATGAAAAAGAGGGCTGAGGAGAAAAAATATCCGT
>Ga0209741_1000508_pt1 | contig 10411 bp, 9 predicted proteins | sample OctOCTMetagenome_FD_184734 | JGI IMG/M metagenome (GOLD analysis project Ga0209741, IMG submission 184734) | Hot spring and microbial mat streamer communities from Octopus Spring Streamers, Yellowstone National Park, USA - OCT_B (SPAdes) (version 4) | ecosystem: Environmental > Aquatic > Thermal...
TGGATTCACCCATAAATGTAAAACTCTTCGTTTGGATCTTGGGTTTAATTGCAGCCTTTTTAGCAAGTAGGAAAAAGTTTTACGAGATACCCCTATGGTTACTCTTCTTCCTTATGCTTATCCCCGTTTCCTATTTCTACCTACAAAAGGACATATCATCCAACTTTTCCTTAAGGAAGGACAATCCTTATAGCGAGATACTGGGCCTTCTACGCAGAGACCCACAACTCGCCTTGAAAGAGATAAATTATTACCTCTCAATTGACCCTTGCGATTTAAGATTTGCGAACTTAAAGCTCCTTTCCTTCCTTTACAAAAACTCGGATAGCCTTGAAAGGTTTTACGAAAAATTAAAAGGTGAATGCTACATTGACGATAGGACGCTTTTGATAGTTGGGGCGTATTATTTAAGGTTGGGGAACTTTGAAAGAGCAAAAGAGATGGGAATAAAGGCTTTAAGGGTGGGTAGCGTCGATGCCCTCGCATTTTTGGAGTTAGTTGAAGGCTCACTGAAAAATTACGATGAAGCCTTAAGATATTCAAAATTAGCGAAAAAGTACAAGGCGAACTATCCTTTCGTTTATTCCCTCCTTTCAAGATGATGGAAGCTTGGATAAAACGTAGGCTTTTGGAGATGGGATTTGACGATGTTGGAATAGTCTCCCTTGAAAATTTTCCACCCGAAGAAGATAAAAGGGTATTTTTAAACTGGCTTGAGAAAGGTTATCATGCGGATATGGAATATATGGAAAGGGGTAAGGATGCCCGCCTAAATCCCAACCTTCTCCTTGAAGGGGCAAAGAGCGCTGTCGTGGTTATTTTATCTTATGGTTCAAAAAGGGTTGGAAAGTTGAAGTTTGCGAGGTATTCAACGAGGAAGGATTATCACAGATTTTTCAAGAAAGCTTTGGGGAAATTTGTTAAGGAATGTAAGGAAAAATTTGGGGGTGAATATAGGGTATTTTCGGATTCTTTACCGGTTTTGGAGAGGAGCTTGGGTAGGTTGGCGGGTATAGGTTGGATAGGGAAAAACTCAATGCTCATTTCACCGAAATTCGGTTCCTATTTTCTGATAGGCGGATTTTTAACCACGCTAAATTTAAAACCCGATCAACCCTTTATATACGACTTTTGTGGAAGGTGCAATAGATGCGTAAATTCCTGTCCCACGGGTGCCATCCTTGAAGGTAGGATAATAGATTCAAGGAAATGTATCTCATATTGGACGATAGAATACAAGGGTGATAATATACCCATCGATACGAAGGGTTGGGTCTTCGGATGCGATATTTGTCAGGAGGTTTGTCCTTGGAACAGGAAAGCACCGGAGGAGAGCAAGCTTTTACCAATATTAAAGGTCTTTGAGGAAATTGATGCGACTGATATCTTAAGTATGGATGAGGAAAAATTTAAAGAAACTTTCTCGGGGACTCCGATTATGAGGGCTAAGCTTAAAGGTTTAAAAAGGAACGTTTTAAAAATTGCGGGGGCGGGATTTGAACCCGCGACCTCCGGGTTATGAGCCCGGCGAGCTGCCAGACTGCTCCACCCCGCGGTGTAGGTGAATATTATAAGGCCGTTTTGTCACCCCTGAAGATACCCCTTTACCTCTTCAATTGTATTTTTTATCGCCTCCTCATTATCCGGGCGAAGGTTCAATTCCCCAATTTTCCTATCGACATCTTCAATAATTAACTTTGCCTCATCAATCTTCCCATATTTTGCTAACGCGAAAGCGTAAAGTGCTTTCACCATATAATATCTTTCTTCAAAATTCTTATACCTCAAATCAAAACTTCTCAAGGCTTCCTCAAAGCTTTGTATGGACTTTTGATAATCTTCCATACCCAAATAAACATATCCCAAAAGGCTCATAGTATCCGCATATTTGTTTCTGTTTATATCCTTGGTGATCTTTACCAACTCGTTAATCTGCCTTATTGCATCATGGTAATTCCCAGTATTTGCCAATATCGCCGCAAAGTTGTACCTAATCCCGAATTCCCCTTCTCTATCTTTCACTTCCCTCAAGATTTCTATCCCTTTGTTGAAGTATTCCACAACTTCACTTAGATCGATTGGATTACCATAAGGTGCCAACATATAAACAATTGCCAACATATTACCAAGCGCCGAAAATAAAACCCTCCTATCCGTAGACTTTTCTATCAAGCCCTTATAAATCTCATATGCCGCTTTTAGGTTCCCTTTCTTTATCTCTAAGGAGCCAAGATTCACAAGAGCAATATCCCTAATCACGCCTTCTCCCCTATTTACAACCTCTTTTAAATAATACTCCGCCTGATTAAGGTTGCCTGCATAAAGGTTCAAGAGCCCTAAAATGTTGGTAATTTTAAGCTCCTCTTCCAAATCCAATTTTCCCCTAAACTTTTCCAAAATATACTCACCATCCATAATTCCCAACTTTACATTATCATCAAACCCAGAGAATATATCCCTGTAACCGATTAAAATTTTGTAAGGTTCCCAAACTTCGCCCTTTTCCTTTACCAAATTTACCGCCCAGGTTATTGCAATTTCCAAAGCCTCCCTTATATCATCGTTCATAACAAGAAAATACCTTACCCTATCGTGCAAGTTTTTGGCAAGGAGATAAAAGGGTTTATAGTTGTCAGAAAGTCTCTCCATAACTCCCAACATTCTACTTTTGCTCCAATCTTCGTTAAATATAGCATGTAGTTTTCCAACGTTGGGTAATATCTTTTCTCCTTCCACCTTCGCAAAATCACCAAAATTTAGATCCCCTTTTATCCATTCCCTCCTTATCTCATAGTTTCCCTCATATATCCCGTATGTTATCATATCAAACAAAAGTTTGATGTTAGCTCTTACTTCCGTGTCAAGAGATAGGAACTCCCTCTCGGTCTTTTCTATCAAAGATCTATACTCAAACCTGGCATTTACATACTGTATCTCCTTAAAAACGTCAGGTACCTTCAATCCAACCTTATCGAGCTCTGCCATCAAAAACCTTAAATCCCTGTTTTGATCCATTATTCCAATTAAAACCGCATTCTCATATTTGAGGGCATTTAGAAAACTTTGAAGGTTGAAGTTTAGAGGCGTTGTCACAACATAAACCCTTCCTTTTGAACCTTTAAAGGCATCCAAGAGGACAATATCCTTCAAGTGTTGCTCCAAAAACTTTAAAACCTCAACATGGGTTATGTATGGTGGGTATAGATATAGTGTATCAATCCCCCTTAAAGGTGGAGATACATCAAGCATTCTTGGAATTTTAACGGGGAAAAATTTCCACCTTAAAATACACAACACGCCCGCGTAGCTCAGGTGGTTAGAGCGCGTCCTTGGTAAGGACGAGGTCGGCGGTTCGAGTCCGCCCGCGGGCTTTTAATGAAGGTGGGGATATTGGGTTTTCAGGGGGATTTTGAGGAACATGCACAAATTCTCATGCAAATAGGGGTGGAGTACCTATACGTAAAATATCCTGATCAGTTGGAAAGGATAGATGCCCTCATATTGCCCGGAGGTGAAAGCACGCATTTTGCAAGGATTTTAACAAAATACGAGCTTGGGGAAGCATTAAAAGATTTTAAAAAGCCGATTTTGGGAACCTGTGCGGGTATAATACTTTTGGCAAAGGAAATTGAGGGTGGATTTCCGGGGTTTTCCTTAGAAAGGCTCGACATAACGGTCTCAAGGAACGCTTACGGTAGGCAGAGGGAAAGCTTTGAAGATGACGTATTTGTTGAGTTTGATGGGGAGAAAGCGTTGATAAGGGGGGCATTCATTAGGGCGCCAAAAATAACGAGAATAGGAAAGGTGGATGTGGTTGCAAAGTTGAGGGATGGGGAAGTGGTGGGGGTAAAAAGCGGGAACGTTATAGGTTTGACCTTCCATCCGGAAATTATGGGGGAAACCTTCTTCCACGAAAAACTCCTTAAGTTAATCTAAGCATACCTCTACGTTGTTATCCAAAAGCAAGATCTCCCCTTTCCCATTTAAACCCATCTTTACCGCAAAGATCCTATCTTTTAATCTTCTTAAAATTTTCGGGATTTCTGGGTCATCGTAAGAGGGTTTGAATTTTTCCGCCATAGTATGCCCGACGACAAAAACAACCCACCCTCTCAGCTTTGCGAGCTTTTCCATCTGCCTCCTTCCCCTTAAGGTTATGGTATCCGGATATCTAATAATATACCGCGCTCTTCAGCTCCACAAATATTTCCATTCCCTCCTTCCAAAATAGGAAATCTATGACCTCACCCTCAACTTTTGGGTTCCTCTTTAAAAGTCTAAAACCCTCCAAAAAGGGTATTAAACCCATCCTCTGCGCCTCAAGAAATGCTCTTTCCTGAAGTCCCGTATCAATTAATGTAAAGTATTCCGATCCCGTATCCGTGCCTACGATCCTAAATTTCAGCTTCTCTACCCTCAACCAAAAGATCCAAAAGCTTCCCCGTATTGTTTAAATGCGCCCTTGAAATTTCACCTCACCACATACGGAAAGCCCCACGCTTCGTAAAGGTATTCGGCGTCTGATGTATCAAAAGAAGGCCTTGTTATTACATCAGCTATAAGGTTTTTCCTCGTTGCGCTTGATGGCATTGAGAATCCCCTAACCATATATACCGTATCCACCACCATGGCATCCCTATGGTGGGAGTTGTTCCAGTAGTGTATGTATCCGTAGGCGGAGCTTGTAGGCCTCAGATAAACCTTTACATCCACCATCTCCCCTGCCTGATAGACTATCTGCTAGGTATCAAGGAAGGTGTTTAGGGGATCCGTAAAGGTTTTCTTTCCCGAGGATGAGCCGTTTATAACGACGGAATCTATGGTGAAGGAAATGGTACCGCTTACTGGAGAAAACTTTACACCCGATATCTTTACGAGCCTCCACCTCCTTCCTATCTTCTTACATATCGCATACCTTTCCGCTTTATCGTAAAGGGGTTTTACAGAGTAGGTAAAGGTATCCCCGGAGATACCAGTTATTATTCTAAACTGACCCTTAAATGTCCAAATGGCATGGACAAAGGCGGAATCGCCAACGACGGTTATATTGTAAGTTTTTATAACAGAGTCGGGAAAGATGTACCTGTACCAATTCTGGGGACCCATGGTGGATCTGAAAGATCCCGTGGTAGGTTTTCCCGAGAACGTCAAAGTTACCTGAAATAGAGGATCGCTCTCAAGGAGAGCCCTTATCTCATCCTCATCCGAGATTCCCCTCCTACATCCCACCACCGCTAAGGCAATAAACAAAAAATATAGCCTTTTCATAGATACGTAATATTCTATATCCGTTTATAAATAAAAAAACCGCCCCCTTTTCGGGGGCGGTGGATTTTTAGGTTATTTTTTTCTTAGAACTCGTCTAAGTCGTGGGAATGGCCGGGAGCGCCGTTCTTCTTGGGTTCCTTGACCTCAACGACTACAGCCTCGGTGGTGAGGAGCAAGCTCGCGACGGATGCAGCGTTTTGTATTGCCGTCCTTACTACCTTTGTCGGGTCAATTATCCCAGCCTCAAACATATCCACGAACTGACCCCTTAGGGCATCAAACCCGATGTTTCCTCCCTTCTTCTTTATCTCCTCAACTATAAGGTTGCCCTCATATCCGGCGTTTTCCGCTATGAGCCTTGCGGGTTCATGCAAAGCCCTCTTTACGATCCTAATTCCGAGCTTTCTGTCGGGGTTAGTCTCCTGATTTTCAAGCTCCTCAAGCTTGGGAATGACCCTAAGGTAAGCGACTCCTCCGCCGGGAACGATCCCTTCCTCAACCGCCGCCTTGGTAGCGTGTACCGCATCCTCTATCCTCATCTTCTTCTCCTTCATCTCCGCTTCCGTCGCCGCTCCTACGTATATTACCGCAACGCCTCCGGAGAGTTTTGCCAACCTCTCCTGGAGCTTCTCCCTGTCGTAATCGCTCTTGGTTTCTTTGATCTGCTCCTTAATTTGCTTTATCCTTCCTTCTATCTCCTCCTTCCTTCCCGCCCCCTCGATTATGGTGGTATTCTCCTTATCTACTATCACCTTCTTTGCCCTACCGAGGTCCTCAAGCCTTGCGTTCTCAAGCTTCATTCCGGTTTCCTCGGAGATCACAACACCACCCGTGAGGATGGCGATATCCCTCAGCATCTCCTTCCTTCTCTCACCGTAACCGGGCGCCTTAACCGCCGCAACCTGTAGGACACCCCTGAGCTTGTTCACAACCAAGGTGGCAAGCGCCTCTCCCTCAACGTCCTCCGCGATTACGAGCAAGGGCCTACCAGTTTGAAGTACCCTTTCAAGGATGGGCAAAAGTTCCCTTATTGAGGAGAGTTTCTTGTCGGTTATAAGGATGTAAGGCTCTTCAAGAACAGCCTCCATCTTGTCGGGGTTCGTGACGAAATAGGGAGAGAGATAACCCCTATCAAACTGATAACCGTTTACAACTTCTACATAGGTTTCTGTGGATTTACCCTCCTCTATGGTGATGACCCCATCCTTGCCCACCTTATCCATAGCCTCCGCTATCTTCTTACCGATCTCGGGGTCGTTGTTCGCGGATATGGTTGCCACCTGTTCTATCTCCCTAGTGTCGCTCACCTGCTTGGAGAGCTTCTTTAGCTCCTCAACCACAACCTCCACCGCCTTATCTATCCCCCTCTTCACCTCAACGGGATTGGCTCCGGTTGCGATCATCTTAAGGCCCTCACGGAAGATAGCCTCAGCGAGGACGGTTGCGGTCGTGGTTCCATCTCCCGCGACGTCCGCGGTCTTGGAAGCTACTTCCCTGACGAGCTGGGCACCTACGTTCTCGTAAGGATCTTTTAGATCTATCTCCTTCGCCACGGTAACTCCATCCTTCGTGATGACGGGGATTCCGAACTTCTTCTCAAGTATTACGTTCCTTCCCGCAGGTCCCAGAGTTACCTTAACAGCATTAGCAAGCTTTTCAACTCCAGCTAAAACGCTCCTCCTAGCTTCATCGGTGTATTTAATATCCTTTGCCGCCATATTTCACCTCCTTTTTACTCCTCAACCACAGCGAGTATATCGTCCTCACGCATTATTAGGTACTCTTCTCCTCCAATCTTAACTTCACTTCCCGCGTACTTGGCGAATATCACCCTATCTCCAACCTTCACCTCCATAGGGATCCTATTTCCCTTCTCATCAAGCCTACCCAGACCAACCGCCACAACGATCCCCTTTTGGGGTTTCTCCTTGGCGGTGTCCGGGATTATGATGCCAGCAGGGGTCTTAGCCTCTTCCTCCTCAAGCCTCTTTACCACTACCCTATCTGCCAGGGGTTTGATCTTAACATCAACTTTGGTCTCCGCCATATCTTCACCTCCTTTTAACTTATGTTAACCGAACCACTCAATAATGCCGAAATTCTCCCCCTTTGTCAAGTTATACCCACCCCTCCAAGCTTATATCCCCCAAAGACCTTACGTATTCTACGGTTTCCCTCACGCCCTCCTCAAAGGACCACTTGGGTTCCCAACCCAAAACCCTTTTTGCCTTTGAATTATCCGCTATTAGGTTAAAAACCTCCGCCTTTTTTGGACGTTTGAATTTTTCTTCCACCTCAACCTTCAAATTCTTCCCCAAAACCTTTGATACCACCTCCACCACCTCCATCACGGAAAAACTTCTCCCAGTTCCAAGGTTTATTTCATCCCCTCCCTCCGTCTCCTTTTCAAGCGCTAAAAGGATCCCTTCCACCGTATCCTTAACGTAGGTGAAGTCCCTTTTAGGCTCCAAGTTTCCAAGCTTAACCTTTTCCGACATTAGTCCTTGATATATTATCCAAGGTATTAGCGCCCTGATGGATTGCCTAGGTCCGAAAGTGTTAAAGGGTCTTAATATTAAGGTGTTTAGATCGTATGTGTAAAAGAAGCTTTTGACCATGGCATCCGCCCCAACCTTTGATGCGGAGTATGGGGATTTCGGGATCCTTAAGGAATCCTCATTTAGTGGTTCATCGCTTCCCCCAAAGATTTCGCTCGTTGAAGTATAAACGAACTTTGATATTCCGCATTCAACGCTCGCCTTCAATATGTTCGTAGTTCCAACCACGTTGTTCATGGCAAAATCTATGGGGTTTTGGAAGGAATATGGGACGGAGATCTGAGCAGCAAGGTGTATTACATAATCCACCCCCTTAACCGCCCTCAAAACCGATGTATAGTCCCTAATATCTCCCCAAAATATCTCAATCTCCTTCAGTTTCTTACCCAAAAACCTCAAGTTCCCAACATAACCCGTAGAGTTATACCTCAGGAACACCCTAACGGAATATCCCCTATCAAGGGCAGATTCTACGGTATGGGAACCTATGAAACCGCTTGCACCAGTTATCAAAACCTTCTTCATTCCCTTTTAAGGGCGGATATTTGCGCCTGTAAATTTGTAAGAAAGGCATGTAAGGGTTGTTTGAGCTCGTGTTTTTTATAAATTTCTTCAAGAACAACCCCCTTTATCCTCTCCCAATCATCCCCAAATTTTGAGATAAGTTCCCTCAGAAATTCCGCATACCAAAGGGTAGTTTCGTAAGAGTTTTTCAAATACTCCCTCACATTTTCCCTTCCGAATATCAACATTTCATGGGGAAGGCCAAGTGCATCTATCTCTAAACCTGAGATAAATAGGAGGCTTTTAATGTAATCGGAATAGCTTGATAGGAATTGGGGAAGTATGAAGGTGTTTTTGTAATTCGGAACCCCTGTGGATTCTCCGACTATTGCTATCCTTTCGGGTTCTATTAAGAAAGTGACGGAATCCCTTGTGTGCCCAGGGGTGTAATAAACCGTTATTGTGTGATGTTTTAGATCTATCATCTGACCATCTTCAAGGGGTAAAAATTCAAAGGGTTCAAATTTGTAGCTTTCATCGGAAAAATTTAAAAGTTCCATTTCCTTCTTATTTAGTTCATTTATCAAATTTAGAGCCTTTTCGCTTGAAAGTACCTTTTCAAGGTATGGATGGGCGAAGATTTGTGGGCTTTGGGACTTTAAAATGTAGGGAAGCCCACCAAGGTGGTCGTAATGCGAATGCGTTAATAGAAGCATCCTCAACCTTATCCCCTTCTCCTCTAAATATTCGCTTATCTTCTTTCCCCAAAATCCCGTCCCGGTGTCTATAAGAACATCCTCAACGAGATAAACAAAGGCGTATGGACCCCCAATGATAAATATCCCCCCAAACTCCCTTTCGGAAAAATTCAAGTCCCTCATTTCAGAAGTTCAAGTCTATGTCGTATTCTAACCTGTAAAGAATCTTAACACCCTCAAAATCAAGCTGGGTAGATCTAAACAGATCCTTCAGGTTTTCCAAAACCCCTTTCTCCTTCGGATACACCACGATCTCGTAATCATCAAGTTTTGCAATGTTCTTAACGAAATCTATGGCATCAAGGAGACCGCCGAATCCGTCCGCGAGCCCAATTTTAACCGCATCAACACCACTCCAAACCCTACCCTGTGCCAAAGAATGTACGGAATCTTCCGAAATTTTCCTACCCTTTGCCACGTGCCTTACGAACCTCCAATAGAAGTAATCCACCATTTCTTGAGCCCTTTTAAGCTCCAAGGAATCCATCTCCCTCCAAAGTGAAAATGCGTCGGAATGTGGATAAAGCTTCACCACCTCCCTCTTCATACCCAGTTTTGAATAGAAACCACCCAAGACGAACTTTAAACCAAATACCCCTATGGAACCGGTTATTGTCCACTCATCAACGAATATCTTCCTTGCGGGGGCGGAAATATAATAACCTCCGGACGCCGCAACCCTTCCCATTGATACAACAACGGGTTTCTCCTTATCCGTTAATGCTATTTCCCTAGCCATTATGTCGGATGCGAGGGCACTTCCACCCGGCGAATTCACCCTTATTACAACCCCCTTAATATCCTTATCCTTCCTTATCTCCTCAAAGATCTTCCTTACGGTTTTGCTCCCTATGGTTTTCCCGCCTATTATCGGCAGAGGGTTATAAGAACTTTCCCCATCCACTATGCTACCCTCAAGGAGAACCAAGGCAATTTTCGCCTTCCCTTCCCTCCAAGTCCTTCCATCTACCTCATCCTTCTTGTAATTTCTACCCTTAACTATCTTCTTAACTTCGTCGTAATAAACTATGCTATCAACAAGCCCAAACCTTAAAGCCTCCTCGGCCGAAAGATAACCAAAGTTCCTTATTATATTTTCAAGGGAATCCCTGCTTAAATTCCTCCCCTTTGAAACCTTCTCAAGCCAAACCTCCCAAGTGCTTTCCAAAAGCCTCCTTATCTGTTCTCTGTTAGCCGAGGATAGGGTATCCTGTATTAAAGGTTCAACCGCGGACTTGTACTTCCCCGCCCTAAATACCTGAACCTTTATACCGAGTTTATCCAATGTACCCTTCAAAAACTCAACTTCAGCGTAGGGACCCA
>Ga0209741_1000513_pt1 | contig 10356 bp, 10 predicted proteins | sample OctOCTMetagenome_FD_184734 | JGI IMG/M metagenome (GOLD analysis project Ga0209741, IMG submission 184734) | Hot spring and microbial mat streamer communities from Octopus Spring Streamers, Yellowstone National Park, USA - OCT_B (SPAdes) (version 4) | ecosystem: Environmental > Aquatic > Thermal...
GACGGTGCCGTCCGCCTGATCCGTCTGGAGCCGAACGAGATCCTCGAGGCCCTTCGGGCGACTGAGGACTTCCGGCTGGATTTCGATAATGCGTATCCATACGTGGCGGCGGAGAAGCATGGGCTTATCCTGGTGAGTTTCGATACGGACTTCGACCGCACGCCTCGGGGCCGTCGGACCCCCGCTCAGGTCCTGGCCGCCCTCGCCGCGGGCGGCTCCTGAGGTCGATGGGGTCGGCTTCCTGTTCCGCGAAGAGGCAAGGCGATGCCGGCGCGCCGTGCGCTCCTGATTCTTCTTATCCTCCTGACCCTCGGGATGACCGCCCGGGAAGGGGAGACGCCCCTACTCCCTGCCCGCCCGGCGGCTCCGATGCCGGGCGGAGAGCCCCCCGCGAGCCCTCCGACAACGTTCCGGGTGTATCTGCCCCTGGTCGCCCGTCAGGGGTCGGAGGCTCCTCCCCGGGTGGATTTCGGGCTGGTCTTCATCACCTCAGCGGAGTGGCCGGCCGACCCGGACCGGTTCGATCGCGCCCGGCGACTGGGCGCCCGGTGGGACCGCTGGCCGCTCTACTGGAGCGGGGTGGAGATCTCGCCGGGCGTCTATCGGTGGGCCTCCGTCGACACCGCCCTCCGGGACGCTCTGGCCCAGGGCTTCGAGGTCTCCCTCATCCTCCTCGGCACCCCGGGCTTTTATGCGACCGGAGGCCTCCCCCTGCGACCGCCTGTGGGCGGCTCCATCCTGCGCCGTTCGGAGGCGCGCACACCCGGGGCGCCCATCGCCATTGCCGCGGCGAGCCCCCCGGCCGGCCTCTACGCTCCCATCTTCACCGACGGCACGGACCGGCCCGGCCCGGGCAAGACCATCAACCCGGAGAACCGATGGGCCGCCTTTGTCTACCAGGCCGTCGCCCGCTACCGGCCGGGCGGGGCGGCGAGCCGGGAGGTGCCCGGATGGCCGGCCGGGCGCGGCGTGCGTGACTGGGAGATCTGGAACGAGCCCGATCTTTCGTTCTTCTGGAGCGGAAGCGCGGCGGATTACGCTCGCCTGCTCCGGGTGGCCGCCATCGCCGCCCGCCAGGCGGATCCCCAGGCCCGCATCCTGTTCGGCGGGCTGGCGATCTTCGAGAAGCCCGACTGGCTGCGCGAGGTCCTCACGGTCCTCCGAAACGATCCCGATCCCCAGCTACGGGACGCCTTCGGCTGGTATTTCGACATCCTGCCGGTCCACAGCTACAGCTATGCCTGGCAAACGTTCCGGTATCTCAATCAAGTGAAGGGGACTCTCGGGGCCTTCGGCCTCATCAAAGAGCTGTGGGTCAATGAGAGCGGGCTGCCGGTATGGGACGATTACCCGGGCCCGACGTGGGATCCGAACAGCGGCTACCGGGGGACGAAGGAGGAGGCAGCGGCGTATGTGGTGCAGAGCGCGGCCTACGCGATCTGGAGCGGGGCGCGGGTGATCTTTCACTTCATGCTGCACGATGACTGCGGAAACGGGCCGGAGGCGCACGACGCCTTCGGCCTGTATCGCAATCCCAATCCGGCGCCGTGTTATCCATCGGACGCCGGAGCGCGACCGGCCGCAGCCGCTTACCGGCTGGTGAGCACCCATCTGCGGGACGCAAAGCCCCTCTGGCGCTGGCGCTCCACGAACGGTCAGGCCGACTGGGGGGCGTGCACCGGGCAGGTGGAATGGTTCGCCTTCCAGCGGCCGGACGGCGCACGGGTGTTGCTGGCCTGGACCCGGATGGAGACCCCGGCAACCATCACGGTGACCGCGGCGGCCCCTCGGGGCGTGGTTTACGACGTCCGGACCGGGGCGGCCACCCCGGTGACGCCGGTGGCTGGGGTTTACACCTTCTCGCTGCCGGGCGCCACCAACTACAACACGCCCACCTGGTGCAACCCGGACCGCCGGAAGCAAGGGGAGGCCGCCGTCGGCGGCCTGCCGCTCTTCCTGGTGGAAGGGCCATAAACAACGAAACGGGAGACGGACCGCTTTGCTGTCCGTCTCCCGTCTGAAGAAAGTCGGGATGGATCGACCGCTCAGCCCCGGGCTAACCCGCGGCGACGGAGCTCGGCGGTGAGGGCGGGGACGATCTTGAACAGATCGTTCACCACTCCGTAACGGGCGACCTTGAAGATCGGAGCCTCCGGGTCCTTGTTGATGGCCACGATGACCTTCACCCCCCGCAGGCCGGAGAGGTGCTGGATGGCCCCGGAGATCCCACAGGCGATGTAGAGATCGGGGCTGATGGTCTTGCCGGTCTGGCCCACCTGATACTTATAGGGGATCCACCCGGCATCCACCACCGCGCGGGTTGCTCCCAGGGCCGCCCCCAGGGCGCGGGCCAGCTCCCGCAGCGGCTCGAAGCCTTCCGGGCTGCCCACGCCCCGCCCGCCCCCCACCACGATGCGGGCCTCGTTCAGGCTGATCTCCCCCTCCGCCTCCTGGATCCACTCCAGGACCTGCGTGGGGAAAGCGGAGGGGTCCAGCGCCACGGCGACCGGCCGGATCTCCCCCTTCCGGTTTGGATCCGGGTCCGGCCGAGGGAACGCCCGTCCCCGAACCGTGAGGATGGCCGGCGTGCGCTCGACGTAGGTCCGGGCGAACAGCTTGCCCTCATAGATCGGGCGGACCGCTGTGATCCGCTGGTCTTCCACCGAGACCTCGATCACATCCACCAGGGCGGCGGTGCCCAGCTCCGCGGCCAGCCCTCCCGCCAGTTCTCGCCCCCGGGCGGTGGAGGGGAGCAAGACCGCCTGGGGAGCCCCTTCCCGGATGTGGGGGACGAGGGCGGCGAGATAAGGCTCCAGGCGGAAGTCCGCCAGGGCGGCGTGCTCCATCACCCGCGCTTCATCCGCGCCCATGGCGATGGCTTCCTCCGCCAGGGCGGCGATCCCGTCCCCCATCAACACGGCGGTCACCGCTGTCCCCTGCGCGTCCGCCAGGCGCCGGGCGACCCCGAGGGCCTCCCAGGCCACCGAGGGGATCTTCCCCTGGAACTGCTCCAGCCAGACCCAGATGCCGCTCATGCGGATCCTCCCAGCGGGTTCGTTCCGGAAGCGTGACCTGCCACAGCGCCTGTTCCCTTACAGCACCTTCTCCGCGAGCAGGCGATCCACCAGGATCCGGGCGATCTCCTCGGGGGACTCGCCCTGGATGAACTCACACTGGATCTCCTGCTTGGGGGGCGCGAAAACGGAGGGCCAGCGGGCGGCGGAGGCGGCCGCGCCGACCTGTTCCGGCGTCAGCCCCAGATCCGCGGCCGTCCAGACCGGGATCTGCATCCGGGCGGCCTTGCGGATGCCCATAAAGGAAGGATAGCGGGGTTCGTTCATCTGCATCGCGCTGAGGACGGCCGGGAGGGGCGCCCGCACCACCTGGCGGCCCTCCTCCAGGATCCGCTCCACCACGATGGTCCGCCCGGCGGGATCGATCTCGCGGATCTTCCCCACGTAGGCCAGCAGCGGCCAGCCGAGGCGGCGGGCGAGGGCGGGCGGGACCTGGGCGGAGTTCCCATCCACGCTCTCCTTGCCCATGAAGACCAGGTCCACCGCTCCCAGCTTGCGGATGGCGGCAGCCAGGATGGTGGCCGTGACCACCGCATCCGAACCCTCGAAGGCGGGATCGTGAAGGAGGATGGCTTCATCACATCCCATGGCCACCGCTTGCTTGAGGGCCTCCTTGGCGGATTCCGGCCCCATGGTGATCACGGTGACCTTGCCGCCGAACTTCTCCTTCAACCGCAGGGACTCCTCAATGGCGAACTCGTCCCAGGGGTTCACAATCAGCGGCTCATCCCCCCACGAGATACGCCCGGACGCATCCACCGTGAGGGTCGCGGTGGTATCCGGGGTTTGCTTGATCGGGACCACGATGTGCATAGAAGCCCTCCTGTGCGCCGGAGGATGAGAGAGCCTTCCCCGCTTCGCTTCTCAGGGCCTGAGGCGCTCCAACTCACAGCGCCCCGGGAGAACATGGCATGGATGTGTTCAGAGCGTGTTCAGGCCACCGCCGGCTCCGCACACCAGACCTCGGGGTCGTAGGCGGGCAGTTCGCAGCGCAGCGGACGGTCCTTTCGGTAGCCCAGGGCATATTCCGCCTGCAGGATGGTGTGGATCTGGCTGGTGCCCTCGTAGATCACCTCCCCCTTGGCGTTGCGCAGGTAGCGCTCCACATCGTATTCGTCGCTGTAGCCGTAAGCCCCGTGGATCTGGATGGCGTCCAGGGCGGCCTGGACGGCGGCCTCGGTGGCGAACCATTTGGCCAGGCTGGTCTCCCGGGTGTTCCGCAGGCCCATGTTCTTCATCCAGCCCGCCCGCAGGTAAAGGAGGCGGGCGATCTCGTAGTTGGCGGCCATCTTCGCGATCATCTCCTGGACCAGCTGGTGCTCCCCGATGCGCCGGCCGAAGGTCATCCGCTCGTTGGCGTATTTCACCGAGGCCTCCAGGCAGGCCCGGATCAGGCCGGTGGCCCCCGCCGCCACGGTGTAGCGCCCGTTGTCCAGGGCCGCCATGGCGATGTAGAAGCCCTCCCCCTCCTCCCCCAGGCGGTTCTCCACGGGCACCGGCGTGTTCTCGAAGACGATCCACCCGGTGTTCCCGGCCCGCACCCCCAGCTTGCCGTGGATCGTCCCGGTCTTCACCCCGGGGAAGGAGCGCTCCACGATGAAGGCCGACATGCCGCGGTGGCCCTTCTCCGGGTCGGTCTTGGCGATCACCAGGAAGTGATCGGCCAGGTCGGCCAGGCTGATCCAGGTCTTCTCCCCGTTCAGGATGTAGACATCCCCCTGGCGTTTTGCGGTGGTGCGGATGGCCGCCGCGTCCGAGCCGGCGCCGGGCTCCGTCAGGGCGTAGGCGGCGATCTTCTCCCCCTTCGCCTGGGGGACCAGATAGCGCTGCTTCTGCTCCTCCGTCCCCCACTGCAACAAGGAGAGGGAGTTCAGGGCCACGTGGACGGACATCACCACGCGCAGGGAGCTGTCGATGCGCTCCAGCTCCTCGCAAGCCAACCCCAGGGAGATGTAGTCCATGCCCGCGCCGCCGTATTTCACGGGGATGCAGATCCCCAGCAGCCCCAGGGCGGCCATGCGTTCGAAGAGCCAGGGGATGGGCTTCTGGGCGCGGTCATGTTCCTTGATGACGGGGCGGACCTCCCGCTCGGCGAACTCACGGACCATCTGCTGGACCATCCGGTGCTCATCGCTCAGACGGAAGTCCATGGGGTTTCCTCCCGAAGCGCACTTGAAGGTTCCCGCGGCTCGGGAAAGCCGCTCCGCGGACATTATACGTTACGGAGAGGGAGCGCGCGGAGGAAATTGACCTCCCGCGGTCCGGTGTTCCACCCGGGCGGCGGAACGAGGAACCATCCGTTGCGGAGCGCCAAGAGATCCGCCGGTTGGGTTGAGGTTTCCGGGACGCCGGTCGGTTCGAGGCCCCGGGCTACACCCGCCCGAGCCAGCGCAGGAGGGCTTCGGCGTTGAAGAGGGCGGCGCCGGCCGCCCCCCGGATGGTGTTGTGGGTCAGGGCGACGAACTTGAGGGTGAAGACGGGGCAGGGCTGCACCCGGCCCACGACCACGCTCATCCCCCCGCCCGCCATCCGATCCAGGCGCGGTTGCGGCCGGTCCGGCTCCCGTCGCACCACGATGGGCATCGGGACCGCGGTGGGGAGATCGGCGACCTCCTCCGGCGGACAGTAGGCGGCCATGGCCGCCATCGCCTGCTCCGGCGAGATCCGCTCCTCCAGCTCCACCGAGAGGCAGACTAGATGGCCATCCAGGGTCGGGACGCGGTTGGTCTGGGCGCTGAGGCGGATGGGGGCCTCCTCCACTGTCCCGTCCGTCAGCCGGCCCAGGAGCTTCCGGGGCTCCGTTTCGAGCTTCTCCTCCTCCCCGGGGATATGCGGGAGGATGTTGTCGACGATCTCCATCGCGGAGACCCCGGGGTAGCCGGCGCCGGAGAGAGCCTGGAGGCTGACCGGATGGACCCGCCGGACGCCGTAGGGCATCAGGGCTTTCAGGGGGAGGACGGCCGCGGTGGTGGTGCAGTTCGGGTTGGTGAGGAGGGCGCCGGTCCAGCCCCGCTCGTCTCGCTGGCGGGCGAGCAGGGCGAGATGGTCGAAGTTCACATCGGGCATCAACAGGGGGACATCCGGGGCCATACGGTAGGCGGAGGCGTTGCTCGCCACCAGGTAGCCGGCGGCGGCGAAACGGGGTTCGGCCTCCCGGGCGATCTCCGAGGGGAGGGCGGAGATCACCAGATCCGCCTCGAAGCCCGGCTCTGTGGGGAGGACGGGCATGCGGGCCGCCCAGTCGGGCATCGGCGCGCCGAGCAGCCAGCGGCACGCCTCGCCGTAGGGCCGCCCCACCGATCGATCGGACCCGGTGAGGGCCACCACCTGGAACCACGGGTGGCGATCCAGCAGATGGATCAGCCACTGGCCCACCATCCCGGTGGCCCCCAGGACGGCAACACGGAACGAAGGCTGGCGGCTCATCGGTTCGCGCTCCGTTCTAAGCGTAGAACCACAAAATTCAGTTGGAGTTACACAGCTCGATAGAGGGCATAGCAGGGATGGGCCAAGTAATGACGAATGGCCTCCCAGAGGATGGCCGCCTGGGCCTCATATCCCCTCGATCCCCCTATCCCTTTCCCTCCAGCTTCTTCCGCTTCTCCCCGTCATCCCCGGGTCGGCGGAATTTCCACTTCCCGAATCGGCCGATTCCCTTGTCCATCCGGATCCACCAAACGATCGCTCTTCAGTCGGGTCAGGAAAAACCAGCCGGTGGATGCGTGGACCTTGCCTCCTCCGGCCGGAGTGAGGTTGGGCAAGGGATCATGATGGCACAGAAAGGAAGGCACGGTCAACTGCGCAACTCCTAACTCTAATTAGGGCGGTGAGGTGAGTTCTATAATAAAATATCGGATGGGTCTGATCCCGTGAAGGGATCCGGTGGGCTGCGGGGGATCTGTTGCCCTCTTTATCATCATGCGCCGGGATCAGCGAAGGGCCTGGCTCCGGAAAAGGAGGTGGGCGATGGCGGTGACGACTCTGAGCAATGCGGAGCGGAAGATCCTGGCCTATCTGCGGGACCGTCGAGGGTATCACAGCCCGTATACCATCGCGCGCGATCTGACGATGAACCCCAAGGAGGTCATCCAGATCCTGGAGGGGCTTGCCGCCCGCGGGCTGGTGCGTCAGAGCCTGGCGAACCCAGTGTATGGGATCACGGATCAGGGGCGAGCGGCCATTGGGGAAGGCTGAGCCCTTCTTCACCGGAGAAGCGATCCATATCGTTTCCCCTCCCGGCCGGGGGGATGGGAAGCGAGCGTTTTTGCAAGGGTTCCGGCTCCCCCGGCGAGCGTGCGCCCGGCATGCCGGCGGGGCGAAGCAGGCGGCCTGGGCTTCTGCTTCGCCCCGCTTCTCTCTTCGATGAGCCCTTATGCGGCCGCCTGAGCAGCGCCGCCGAAGGTCTGGTTGAACTGTTGCATCAGCCGGGACTTCAGGCGGGCCGCGGTGTTGCGATGGATCACCCCCTTGCGGGCCGCCCGGTCCAGCTCCCGATAGGCCTCCCGGATCGCCTTCTGCGCGGCCTCCAGGTTGGCCTGGGCGATGGCCTGACGCGCGTATTTCACGAACGTCCGCACCCGGGTGCGGATGGCCCGGTTGCGCTGCCGCCGGCGCTCCGCTTTCCGCAGCTCCTTGAGGGCTGAACGCGTGTTCGGCAAGGATGCACCTCCGCCAGGGAATTCCTCATGCACGCCAGTCATTAATTCTATGGAGGTTCCCGGGATTTCGTCAAAGACCCCATATGTTGCGTGTTGCGGGTTGTGCTCGGAGAGCGCTTCCTGCGCGCAAAATTCGAGGGGAGGGGGCTAGCCTTGTGAGATGCTGCAGGCTGGGCGGGGCGCTTCCGTTATAATCGCAGTTGGATGCATCCTTCTCCTCGCGCGGCGGACGGGGCTATCATCATGGATGGAGGCGGCGACGATGCCGACGGTCTGCCTGCGGTTCCGATTCGAGGAGCATCCCAAAATCCGCGCCCGGATGGAGGCCTGCGCCGACATCCAGCGGCAGGCCGTCGACTACGCCCTGGAAAACGGCAAAACCGCCACCTTCACCCTCATCAAAGCCCTCTATCCTTCCCTGCGCGCGCAGCATCCGGATCTCCACGCGGTTTGGGTGCAGTCGGCCGTCCGCGCCGGGGCCGCCGTCGTCCACTCCTTCCGAAACCGCCAGCGGAAAGGGAAAACCCAGCTCCAGAAGCCGGAGATCCGGCGGCCCTTCGTTTATGTGCGCCGTAATCTGCTGCGGATCGAGTGGGACGGGGAGCTCCTGACCGTCACGATCCCGGTCTCCCCCCGGGATCCGGAGCCCATCATCCTCACCTTTCGCCCTCACCACAAGTATCGTCGGCTGCTGGACGAGTGGAAAGCAGGGCGGGCGCGGATGGGGGAGCCGACGCTCACGGCCCATTCCCTCTCCATCCCCCTGAAGTTCCCCGACCCCATCCCCTATAAGCCGGAGGGGGTGATCGGGATCGACAGCAACGAGGGGAATCTGACGGCCTTTGTGACCTCCACCGGCGAGATCCGGGAGATCGACACCGGTTATGTGGGGAAGGTCAACCGGGACCATCTGCGGCGCGAGATCAGAGGGACAAGAGGGAAGCACAACCCGAAGGCCAAGAAGAAGATCGCCTCCAAGCACCGAAGGATCCGGAAGCAGAAGGTGGAGAACTTCTGGCATCATCTGGCCCTGGCGCTGATTGCCTGGGCCATCGGGATGAAAGCGGCCCTGGCGCTGGAGGATCTCAAGGGGATGAAGGAGCGGATCGGGGAGGGGAAGTCCAGGAGGATGCGGCAGCGTTTGCTCCACTTCTGGAGCATTATGACTTTCCATCGGATTCTGGTTCACAAGGCGAGGTTTTATGGGGTTCCGGTGATTTTTGTGGATCCGGAGAACACGTCCCGGGCGTGTCCGGTATGCGGCAGGGTGGGTGAAAGGCGAAGGGGACACGTCCTGGCGTGCCCTTGCGGGGCGAGGATGGGCCGTCATGAGGCGGCGGCGGTGAACATCGCCCGCAGGGGGGTGGAATTCCTCGGGGGCTTGGGCTCCCGGGGCAGGGGTCGGTGGGCGACCCCGGTGGCTGGTCCTCTGGCCCTGGGCTAAAACCCAAGGCCACGACCGGAATACGCAGAAAACGGCGTAAGTCCTAACTGCATGCGCCTGCTCCCCTTCATCGTGCCCCAGATCCACGCATGGCGCCGGCGTCTGCTCCGCGAGCGGGATCTCACGGATCTGCTGTTCTGAGGGCGCGGGATGGCGGAACCCGGCGGTCGGATCCTGGTGGTGATCCGGGAGGCGGAACCCCTCGGGCTGGCAGACCTCCTGGAGGCCCTGTCGCCGGAGTGGGAGGTGCTGGCCTGCTCCCCCGAGGAGGCGGACTCCCTCGCCCTCCCCGAAGGCTCCCTCGCCGCTGTCCTGGTTGCCGCGGAGGAGATGTCGGAGGCATGGGCGGCTCAGTGGAAGCAGCGCCCAAGGCCCCCGCTGGTGATCCGGGTGAGCCCTCAAGCGGCCCGGGCGGAATCGATCCCGGAAGGGCCTTGGGACTGGGTCCTCCCTGCTTCGTTCCCATGGCCCCGGCTCCGGGAGCTGCTCTCGCACCGGTCGATGGATTCAAAGCCTGCGGTTCCGGTGCGCAAGGTGCTGCTGGCCGGCGAGGCCACCGTCGGCAAGACCTCTCTGGTTCACTGCTACCTGCACGGGGCCTTCGAGCCCCGCCGCCGGATGACCGTGGGGGTGGACATCCACGTGTGCCCGGTGGAGGTGGAAGGGATGGCGGTCCGGCTGGTGGTCTGGGATGTGGGGGGACAGCGGCGCTTCGCGGCTTTCCGGGATCTCTTCTATCGGGGCGCGGCGGCCGGCGCGCTGGTGTTCGATCTGAGCAACCACCTCTCGTTCTATCAGCTGATCCGCTGGTGGCAGGAGCTCCGCGCCCACGCGGGGTCCATCCCGCTGCTCCTGGTGGGGAACAAAGCGGATCTGCCACGGGAGGTCTCCCGCCGGGAGGCCGAGGCCCTGGCGCAGGCCTGGGGCACCCCCTACGTGGAGACCTCGTGCGTAACCGGGATCGGGGTGGCGGAGCTCTTCCGAACCCTGGCCGGCGCCGCCCTGCAAGCCACCCGCCCCGAACCCGAATAGATGGAAGACGCGAAGGCATCCGCTCAGGCGATCCATCCCTGCTGGCGGGCGAAGGCGGTCACCACCGGGATCTCGAAGTAATAGCCCTGGTAGGCCTGGATGGCGTAGTAGATGAAGAGCGCGAAGGCGGCCAGGCCGAGCAGCGGCG
>Ga0209741_1000514_pt1 | contig 10333 bp, 10 predicted proteins | sample OctOCTMetagenome_FD_184734 | JGI IMG/M metagenome (GOLD analysis project Ga0209741, IMG submission 184734) | Hot spring and microbial mat streamer communities from Octopus Spring Streamers, Yellowstone National Park, USA - OCT_B (SPAdes) (version 4) | ecosystem: Environmental > Aquatic > Thermal...
ACCTTACCGGGGCTGACGGCAGGATGAAGGTCGGGCTGACGACCCTACCTGACGAGCCGAGAGGAGGTGCATGGCCGTCGCCGGTGCGTGCCGTGAGGTGTCCTGTTAAGTCAGGCAACGGACGAGACCCGCGCCCCCAGTTGCCAGCGGCCGAGAGGCGCCGGGCACTCTGGGGGGACTGCCCCCGAAAGGGGGAGGAAGGAGCGGGCTACGGCAGGTCGGTATGCCCCGAATGCCCCGGGCCGCACGCGACGTTCAATGGCGGGGACAGCGGGATGCGACCCCGAAAGGGGGAGCCAATCCCTAAACCCCGCCTCAGTAGGGATCGAGGGTTGCAACTCGCCCTCGTGAACGCGGAATCCCTAGTAACCGCGCGTTAACACCGCGCGGTGAATACGTCCCCGCTCCTTGCACACACTGCCCATCGCTCCACCCGAGCTGGGTTCGGGTGAGGCCCGCTCAAGTTGGGCAGGTCGAGCCCGAACCCGGTGAGGGGGGAGAAGTTGTAACAAGGTAGCCGCACCGGAAGGTGTGGCTGGATCACCTCCCCAGCCCGCTGCGGGGGTCCCACAGTGACCCGGCCCGCGCCCCCAGTCCAACCCGGTTCTCAGCCCCTTCCTCTCCGGCACAGACGATCATTTTTGAGAGGCGCCGAAGCGCGGGTGAGGGAGATGTCGACGGCGGGCAAGAAGAAGGATTACTACGAGATACTGGGGGTGCCGAGGAACGCGACGAAGGAGGAGATCAAGAGGGCCTACAGGAGGCTGGCGCTCCAGTGGCACCCGGACAGGAACAAGTCGCCGGAGGCGGAGGAGAGGTTCAAGGAGATCACGGAGGCCTACTCGGTGCTGATCGACGACGAGAAGCGGAGGCTCTACGACCTCTACGGTCACGAAGGCCTCTCAGGCCAGTACGCTTCCCAGCAGGAGTTCCAGAGGGAGACCTTCAGGTCCAGCTGGAGGGACATCGAGGAGGTACTGAGGGACCTGGGCTTCGGGCCCTTCGACTCGCTCTTCGAGCGCCTCTTCAGGGACGTCGGGTTCGGCTGGTTCGGCTTCGGCGGCGAGAGGGCACCGGAAAGGGTCTACGAGGTGAGGGTGGGTTTGAGGGAGGCCTTCAACGGAGGGAGGGTGAGGCTGAGGGTTCCGGTGGAGGAGGTCTGTGGAAGGTGCAACGGCACAGGTGCTGAGCCAGGCCACCTGAGGATCTGCAGGGACTGCAACGGCTCGGGCCAGGTCGTCTACAGAAGGGTCTCGGCCGGCGTCTTCATGACGACCGTCACCACCTGTAGGTCCTGCATGGGAAGGGGGAAGGTGATCGAGAAGGCCTGCAACGCCTGCTCGGGAAGGGGAGTGGTCCGGCTGGAGAGGGAGGTCGAAGTGAGGATGCCTAGGGTGATCGAGGACGGCCAGTTAGTCGAGGTCGACGACAGGAACCTCGGTCGCGTGAGGCTTCTGCTCAGGATAGACGGAGGCAGGCACTTCCGGAAGGTCGGTCAGGACGTCCACGTGAGGGTCCCGATAACGCCGAGCGAGGCGGTGCTGGGGACGGAGGTGAGGTTCGAGTCCTTCGACGGCACCGTGACCGTCAGGATACCGCCCGGTACCAGGTCTGGAACCAAGTTCGTGGTCAGGGGAAGGGGCTGGTGGGGAAGGGATGACGGAAGAGGGGACCTCGTGGTGAGGGTGACTGTCGTGCCTCCTGAGGGCATGCCGGAGCTGAGGGAGCGCTACGCCGAGATCTTCCGCATCGAGTCCTCGATCGGAAGGAGGATGAGGGAAGGGATCAGGCCGACGTGAGTCGGCATCAGGCCCTCGACGAGACGGCCCTGAGGTAGATGAAGTAGGCGTCGAGCTCGTCTCCCTTCAGGTCCTCGGGCACCCTGAGGTCCCTCATCGGCCCCTCCGGAACCATCACCACCTTCGATCCAGGGAAGTGGGACCTGAGCAGATCGACCAGCTCGGCGGCCGAGCCGTTCGACGTCGAGCCGACGTAGAAGACTTTGGGGTCCTCGCCGATGGAAACTGAGACGGAGCGGACTGCATCGAGCAGCTCGGCGTTCCCGTTGAAGACGCCGGAGCAGAGTATCATGCCTCCTTTGACGAAGACCGCACCGGACCTGCTGCCCGGATCGATCGCTACCTCGAGCCTTCCCGGCCTCCTCGAGGCCACGATGTGGAGGGCTCTGAGCAGGGCCTTCTCCGGATCGTCCTCTTTCCGCACCGACACGCCGCTCAGAACCGGAGGCAGACCGACCGGGCCTTCGTGGATTACGACCTCGGTCCCCAGCGGGAGATCCTCCGGCGAGAGGACCCAGACCGGCTTGAAGCCGTGGGACCTAGCAGCCTCGACGACCCTCCTGGCCAGCGCAGGGTCCCTCGCCAGCACACCTATCCTCAGACCCCTTCCGCGGATCCTCAGCAACCGGCCAAAGTCCCTCGGCGCGCGATTTTACCTTCCCGCAAAGGGCCCTCATGCGGTCTCGGCTCAGACCAAAATCGCGGAGGTCATCGGTCTACGCGGGGTTAGGAGTTGGCCGTGTGGGACCTGCTATTCGTGGCGCTCTCGCTGCTGATCGCGCTAGGCTGGGTGGTGGTGCTGGTGGTCTCGAGGCGCAACGTCTCGCTCGTCCCTTCGCTCGGCCGCTCGGAAGGGAACGAGGACCGCCTTACAGTTTCGGTGATCGTCCCGGCGAGGAACGAGGCCAAGGTGTTGCCGGCTACGTTGGAATCGCTACTGGCACAGAGGGGCCTGAGGAAGGAGGTGATCCTGGTCGACGACCACTCGACCGACGGGACCGAGCTCATCGCCTCCCTTTACCTCGACAGGGGCGTTGTCTACGTTCGCCCTCCGAGAACGCCGGAGGGATGGATGGGGAAGTCCTGGGCGTGTCACTTCGGATACCTCAACTCGAGGGGCGAATGGTTGGTGTTCGTCGACGCCGACTCGAGGATGATGGACGAGAGGCTTTTGGGCGACGCGATCGGAACCGCAGTCGCAAAGGGCATCGACGCGTTCTCCCTGATCCCGAGGCTAAGCACCGACCGCATCGCCTCAAGGGTGGTGCTCCCGACCTTGCTGATGCTGATGTACTTCTTCGCGCCGCCTAGCAAGTCGAACGACCCGTCGGAGAGGCTAGCGTTCTTCTTCGGAGCCTTCATCGCGGTGAGGCGGAGCGCCTACGAAGCCGTAGGAGGCCACGCTTCCGTCAGGTCCGAGCTCCTCGACGACAAGGCCCTCGGAGAGCTGCTGAAGGCAAGCGGCAAGAGGACGGCGCTGATCGACGCCTCGGAGAGGTTCGAGGCAGAGTTCGCGGGGACCTTCAGGGACCACCTCGGCGGGATGATGAGGCTCTTCACGCAGTACGCCCTCGACGAGGCGAAGAGGAGAGGCAACCCATTCCAGCGGCTCTCGAGGTACCTCGTCGGAGGCCTGCTCTTCCTCGGAGGGCCCATAGCCCTTCCGCTCCTTGCTATCGCGACGGCCCAGAATCCGCTGGTCGTAGGCGTGAGCCTCACACCTCTGCTCGCATTGCTCGCCTCACAGGCCCTCTACCTCAGGTGGATGGGAGAGCGGGTGAGGTACGCGCTCCTAGCACCCTTAGCCCACCTTGTGATCCTCTTAGCGCTCATCAGGGTCTCGGCCTCGACACTCAAGGGCAAGGCAGAGGTGAGGTGGCACGGAAGGACCTACGTCGCCGACCTGAGGAGCGGGACCCTCAAACTGGGATGAGGTCGACGAAGTGGAATCTTCCGTCCCTGACGACGACGTCTCCGGTCTTGAAGGCCACGGGCCTCGAGAAGGCTGGGCCGTCGTAAACGAAGGTGTGGTACTCGCCCCTCTCGCCCGCAGGATCTTTCCCTGAGGCCGACAGCTCCTCGATCAGCTCGAGGGTGATCGTCCTGCCGAGGAACCTCAAGGCGTCGAGCTGGGACGCGTCGACGACGTTGATCACGGCCCTGTATCCGAGGCGCAGGAACTCCTCCACCAACCCAGCGGGGTCCTCGCCCCAGAGCGGGAAGAGGGGCTCCACACCGGTCCCGCGCATCCTCTCCTCCCTGTACTTCCTCACGTCCTCGAGCCAGATGTCTCCGAAGACCACACCGTCCACGCCGTGCCTCTCCCTGAGCTCCGTAAGGGCCCTGCCCATCCTCTCCTCGTAGACCTCGTTCGGCGCGTTGGGAGGTATCCAGACCTCGAAGACGGGAAGGCCGAGGGACGAGGACTGGGCGTGAAGCAGCTCCCTCCTGAGGCCGTGCATCGTGACCCTGTTGTACCCCTCCGTCAGCGTCGTGAGGAGGCAGACGACCTCTTTCCCTGAGGAGAGGGCCCTGAGAAGCGCCATCAGGCTGTCTTTGCCCGTCGACCAGGAGACGGCGACCTTCATCCGCCTCGCTGCGAGGCGCCTGATCCTTGTGATAAAGAGTGGGGATCGTATCACCAGAAGGAACCTCTGTTCAGGTGTCCGGAGCACGCGATCCTTTCCAACCGGGATCGTTTATTATCGGGTCGGATTTCTGAGAAGTGCCAGGGCTTTGAAGGCCGGAACCCTCGCGCTGGCGCTGCTGCTCCTGCTGGTCCCGCACCAAGCGCTGTCCGACGTCGGTCACAGGCAGGGTGAGGCGTGGACTGCTGTCAGGGTCCTCTACGCTGAGGGCGAGCAGATTCAGCTCAACGCGACGTCCAACGAGCCGATCGGGATCATAGGGTCCTGGAGGAAGTCGACGCTGACCGTGCTCCTCGAACCTCATCCGTCGAACGAATACAACGTCAACGCCCTCGAGGGCATCAGGTGGTGGACGAGGGCCATACGCGTCTTCACGGCCCTGTACGGACACGATCATCTGGAGAGGTTGGAGATCGTAACGCTCGTCAACGGAGTCAACGGAACGTCGGGTGACATCACTGTGCGTTTCGTCGGCGACCTCGGAGGAAGGACCTGCGGCATCGCGTATCTGAACGGCTACGGCGACGAGATCACTACGGCAAGCATCTCGATATCGCTCAGATGCGTCGGGTCGGACATGGAGCTGGTCAGGGTTGTCTCGTCCCACGAGTTCGGCCATGCGCTGGGCCTCGACCACACGGGAAACAGCATGGACCTGATGTACCCGTACGTTGTAAGGGGTGCGAGGCCTTCGACGCTGAACCTCTACGCGCTAGCCGTTGCGTACTCGTGGCTCCGCGGCAGCACCGGCAGCATACCGTCATCGGTCACGCTCCCGTCATCGATCCCCTACCTGCACCTGCTTGACCTCAACGGCCTACCGATCAAGATGAGGTTGAACGTCCTCAGGCAGATCGACGACGGCCCACCTGTCACGATAAGGACCGTCCTGGTCGATGCCGGTTCAGAGGTAGAGCTGGTGGCTGAGGGGCTGATCTACGCGACTGAAGTCGAGGGCGTCAGGTTCAGGTTCGAAGGCTGGTACCTCTCCGGCAACAAAATCTCGGGCGATGCAAGGTTGGTGCTGAGGCCGAGGGACCACATGACGCTTTTCCAGAAGTACGTCACGCAGTTCCGCGTCCAGGTCTTCAGACCCGTCGACCCGATCGACAACTGGTACGACAGGGGCAGCAGGTTGACCGTGGAGGTGAGGGACCTGATAGAACTCGGGAACGCCACGAGGCTTCGGTTCGTCAGGTGGGAGGGCCCGGGCGTCGTGAGGGAAGGCAGGATCGAGATCGTCGTCGATTCGCCGGTGAGGGCATGGGCCGTCTACGTCAGGCAGTACCTGATAGAGGTCAGATCGCTCGGAGAGCAGAAGGCCCTCTGGCTCGACGAGGGCAGGGTCCTCGGCTACAGGGAGCTGGTCAACGAGACGATCATCCACTTCGGCAACGGCACCAGACTCGCGGCAAGGGGCTTCGCGAGCGGCAGCAGTCCTGTGGACTCGATCGAGGTGAGGGGGCCAGCCACGCTCGAGGTCCTCTGGGTCAGGGAGCACTCGGTCAGGGTCGTCAGGGAGCGGCTGGGATCGGTCAGCGAGCTCTGGGTTGAGGAGGGAAGGGAGGTCGAGCTGAGGGCCGACGAAGTTATCGACCTTGGCAACAAAACGAGGCTCGCCTTCAAAGGCTGGGAGGGTGACGTCACCTCCAGCTCAACCGATGTGGTGGTGAAGGTCGAGAGGCCCATCACGGTCTTGGCGAGGTACGCCGTCCAGTACGCGGTCGAGGTGCGGTCGGACGTGTCCGCTTTTGAGACCGTTCGCTGGGCCGATGCGGGCGCTGTTCTGAAGCTTTCGGTGCCGAGTGTCTTCTCGCACGGTGACGGCACGAGGTACCTCTTCGTCGGATGGTCAGGCGACATCAGCTCGGAGGGTCAGGAAGTCGAGGTGCGCGTGGATAGACCTCTGATCGTTGTGGCCAACTGGGTCAAGGAGCACCGGGTGGTCATCGACCTCGGTCCGCTCGGCGCGAGGGAGGAATGGGTCAGGGAAGGCGAGGTTCTGGCGCTTCCACGGGAGCTTCTCGGCGAGGCAGAAGGGAGGCTCGTCCTGGTGGAGCTCGGTGCCGATGAGGCCTCGGTCGCCGTCCGGAGACCTGTCGAGGTGAAGCCTTTGCGCATCACATTCCTTGAGAGGGCGAGGCTCTTGGTGGAGGGAACGGTGGGGGCCTCGGTGGTCATAGAGGCGGGCGATTCGAGGCTCGAGGTCCCGCAGGGTTCCGTCGTCCTGCTTCCGGAGGGCTGGAGGGCGGTGGGCTTGGTGTGGAAGGGAGCGCTCCAGACGCAGGCGCCTCCCGACGCAGTTCCAGCAGGGGAAGGCACCTACCGCATCTCCCTGAGCAGGAGGACCGTAAAGGTCGTGGTGAGGGACGCGTTGGGCCTGCCAGCGCCCGGCATCGGCGTCAGGGTCGTCAACGGAGCGGGAAACCTAGAGGGCTGGTCCACCACAGGTTGGGACGGCGTGGCGGTGCTGAGCGTCGTCGGCGAAGTCGATAAGTGGGTTGAGGTGCCTGGAGGATCGGTTCGCCTGGGACCGGAGGAAGAAGAGGTGACCGTTAGAACGTCTGACGGTCTCTACTCGCTGGCGGCCATCGCGTTTGCGGTGCTCGCGGCACCGTACGCTCTGCTCACTCCTCGGAGCCCTCCTCCGCGACGCCGTGGGTGATGAACTGGTCGAGCGTGATCGAGGAGAGGAGCTCCGGAGTCGCCTGACCCCTCTCTATCAAAACCCTCCTGGCCAGGTACCAGAAGGCGAAGGGCAACGAGTGCCTGCCCCTGTTGTTGATCGGTATGACGAGGTCCACATTGGACGTCGTGTTGTCGGTGCTGCACATCGCTATGATTGGTATCTTTGCTATCCTGGCCTCCTCCACTATCTGCGCGTCGAACCTCGGGTCAGAGACGATCACTACCTCAGGCTCGACGTAGTACTTCAGGACCCTGTTGGTCAGCATGCCGGCTGGGATCTTGCCTGCCACTGCACGGGCACCGGTGACCTCCGCGAACCTGAGGACCGCCTTGGTTCCGTAGACGTGGGTCGAAACGGCCAGCGTCTTCTCGGGTGGGTAGAGGGCGATCAGCCTGGCTGCCAGGTTGAGCCTCTCGAGGATCTTCCTCACCTCGAAGAGGTGTACTCCGTCTGACCTCTGGCGGTAGACGAATCTGGCCATGTGGGCCACCTTGATCTTGGCGCCGATGTGGGCGTTGCACCTCACCAGTATCTCGGCGACCTCCATCTCAGGGGTGATCGCCAGGTCGGACATCACGCGCTCAACCTCCTCAGCCTCTCGCTACCGATCTCCTCGCCGATGCGCAGCAGCTCGTTGAGCTTCGCCATTCTTTCCCCACCGATCAACCCGCATTTTATTAATCTACACCAGGTCCCGACGGCGAAGTGGGAGAGGTAGGCGTCCGTCGTCTCGCCGGAACGGTGCGAAGCGACCGGAAGGGCGCGGTGTTCGTGGCAGGCCCTCGCCGACTCGGCGGCCACCGAGAGGAGGCCCACCTGGTTGGGCTTGATGATCGCGGCTTTGATGGACCCAGCCTCGATCGCCGAGCGGATCAGATCGGGCCTCGTGACGACCAGGTCGTCGCCGCAGACGAAGGTCTCGGGCACAGAGCGCTGCAGCTCAGCGAAGAGATCCGGTGCGTCCTCGGAGAAGGGGTCCTCCAGGTAAACGATGCCGAATTCGTCGACGAGCTCGCCGAGATACGAGACCATCTCCTCACCGGTCAGATAGAGGCCGTCGGACCTAAGGGCGTATTTTCCTGACTTCGGGTCGAAGACGTTGCTGCCCGCGACGTCGAGACCTATCGCGACCTTGACTCCGGTCTCATCTGAGGTCTCCTCGGCAGCTCTGACCACGAGCTCCAGCGCCTTCCTGTTCCCGATAGGAGGAGCGTAACCTCCCTCGTCGCCCTTCCCCAGCGGATAACCCCTGACCTCCTGAGAGAGGAGCTTCCCGAGCTTCCTGTATGCGAGGACGTTGGTCTCTATCGCCTCCATCACGTCCCTCGCGCCCACCGGTATCAGCAGGTACTCCTGGAACTCGGGCGCACCGGAGCCCGCATGCGCGCCGCCTCCCAGGACGTTCGAGAGAGGTAACGGTATCCCGGGGTCGGCTCCGAGGTGTCTCGAGAGGCTCCTGTAAAGGGACTCGCCACCTGAGCCGGCGTAGGCGATGGCCGCAGCGACCGAGGTAGCGAGAGCAGCGTTCCCTCCTATCCTCGAGAAGTCCTCGGTCCAGTCGAGCTCTTTCAGAAGGACGTCGATGCCCAGCGGGTTTTCGAGCGTAGCGCCGACGATTTTGCCGGATGCCTCCCTCAACGCCCTGACCGAACCCTCCGGACCTCCCTCGGCGAACGGCCTTACCTCCCTCTTCCCCCTGCTCTTCCCCGAAGGAGCCGCGGCCCTCGCTGTGAACCCGTCGACCCTGACCTCGACCTCGACGGTCTTGTCGCCCCTGCTGTCGAAGACGACCCTGGCCCTCAGCGCCTCGACCTTTCTGCTTTCCAACCTCTCATCCCTCTCCTGCCTTGCGGAGCTGTTTGACGCGCTGCTGGTAGAACTCGAGCAGCTCGTCGATGTACTCGACGTGCGTCAGGAACATCCTCCTGCAGCAGTACCTCTTCACGCCCAGCTCGTCGAGGACCTCTCCGGGCTTCCTCCCCGAGTTGACGCCCTCCCTGTACTTGTCCCAGAGGTGACCGATCGGCGCGCCGCAGCTGAAGCACCTGATCGGGAAGAGCATTCGGCAGAACCAGGCCCCCTCACCCTAATCAACCGTGCGTTGCAAAGGGTCCAAACGACTCCGAGGGAGTTTAAGGGTGCTCAGCGACTAGGCCCCTTCCTCGAGCGGTGCACCTCCACGATCCTCATCAGCGGGTACCCCAGACTCCTCACGTAACCCAGCCTAGCCCTCACCACCCATCCTCCGTATTCCACTAATACCTCCGCGGAGACGTCCCTCTCTCCTATCTCGCCGTAGGAGTAAGGCCCTTTGCCAGCCCTCCTCCCCCTAAGCCTCACGACCACCCTCCTCCTGAAAGGTTGCGAGAGGACGGCCGATGCCACGCCCTTCGCGAGCTCCTCCCTTCCCTTAGCGGTCCTTGGCATGGGAAGGCCGACGAGCGAGTGGTAGATGGTCGCGAGCGCTATCCCTGCCTCGAAGGCGGCCCTCTCCCTCGGCGTGAGGCCCTCGGCGAAGTACCCCGACGCAGGATCCCTTATTGAGCTCCCTCGCCTCACACGTTCTCTCGGTCAGCGCCTGCGATTATGTGCTTACTCGGTCGAGGCGGACCAGCTCCGTGACCCTGAGCCCAGCACAAGAGATGGGTCTCGAGGAGGTGCGACGTTCCGCGATGACGTCCCTCAGCCGGTAGACGTAGAACGTGTGGAGCCTCTGGGTCTCCGAAGAGCGGAAGCCCACGACCTCGCTGGGCCTCCAGCCCCTGATCGGATAGTCGTGGGTCAAGACGGTCGCTCCCTCTCCAGCCGTCAGCAGGACGGGCTTCAGGACCTCCAGCGCCTCCGACGTCAGATACGCGAAGACGAGGTCCGCTCCACTCAGGTCCACCGAGCGGGCATCAGCGCAAACGAACTCGACGCCCTTGAGGCCCATCGAGTCCTTGACGCGCCTCGAGTAGGAGACGAGCTCAGGGTTCAGCTCGACGCCGACAGCCCTCGCACCGAAGACCCGGTTGGCCGATGTGGGGACCCTGCCGTCCCCGCTCCCGAGGTCGACGAGGACCGATTCCCTCTCTAGCCCCACCTCGCCGAGCGCCCTGACGACCACGTCCAGAGGAGACGGAACGAAGGGGTTGAGCCTACGTTCCATCCCCGTTGAGCCGTGACGCGGTGAGCTATATACAACGAGCTCTCATAAA
>Ga0209741_1000515_pt1 | contig 10330 bp, 10 predicted proteins | sample OctOCTMetagenome_FD_184734 | JGI IMG/M metagenome (GOLD analysis project Ga0209741, IMG submission 184734) | Hot spring and microbial mat streamer communities from Octopus Spring Streamers, Yellowstone National Park, USA - OCT_B (SPAdes) (version 4) | ecosystem: Environmental > Aquatic > Thermal...
AATCGCAGGGCCTCAATCGAACCAGCGTGGGATTGAAACGACGTCGACCCGGTAGAAGATGGCATGCGGTCCGACAGCCTCAATCGAACCAGCGTGGGATTGAAACACCGTCCGCGCCGGCGGCCCTCCCGGCGCGCCGAGCGGGCCTCAATCGAACCAGCGTGGGATTGAAACTCCATCTCCATGTCCCGGAGGCGGTTGGCAGGGTCGAGGATGAGCCTCAATCGAACCAGCGTGGGATTGAAACCGGGCTCCGGAGCGCCGACCCGTTTTTTCTCCAGGAGCCTCAATCGAACCAGCGTGGGATTGAAACGGCAGCACGGACGGAGGCACGAAATGCCCTCCGGGCCTGCCTCAATCGAACCAGCGTGGGATTGAAACGTAGATGGCGATGCCGGCCAGGATCGCCACCGGGACGGGCCTCAATCGAACCAGCGTGGGATTGAAACCGATATGTGTGAGGAGGGAGAAATGGCGCGGATCTTTGCCTCAATCGAACCAGCGTGGGATTGAAACAAATCCACGACGATGGAGAGGAAGACGAGAAGGATGATGCCTCAATCGAACCAGCGTGGGATTGAAACTCCAGCGTGGAGGCCCGGGGCTATATGGGCGCGTGCGCCTCAATCGAACCAGCGTGGGATTGAAACACCTCGAGGAGCTGAAAACCCGAGATGGGGAATATCCCCGCCTCAATCGAACCAGCGTGGGATTGAAACGGTTCTTCCCGGACCAGGACTGGGCTCGCCTGACCAGCGCCTCAATCGAACCAGCGTGGGATTGAAACGATCCCTCGAGCATCCGATGCCCGGAGGGGGAAGAGCATGCCTCAATCGAACCAGCGTGGGATTGAAACCTGGAGGGGGCGTGCCCCTGGTGCGGGGCGGATCCGGGGCCTCAATCGAACCAGCGTGGGATTGAAACAAGGGAGCGCCGCAAAGCGCCACAGCCGACAGCACGGCCTCAATCGAACCAGCGTGGGATTGAAACCCTGCTCGGCGTCTTCCTGGTCCAGCTGCGGCGCCCAGGCCTCAATCGAACCAGCGTGGGATTGAAACTTCCGTGACCTTCGGCGTCACGAGCGCTCGAACATGGGCCTCAATCGAACCAGCGTGGGATTGAAACCATCCAGTGCCGCAACGCTTGCGGCTCCACGGGCCGCGGCCTCAATCGAACCAGCGTGGGATTGAAACTGTATTCGTCGTATTCGTCAGCGAACGGGAAGAAATAGCCTCAATCGAACCAGCGTGGGATTGAAACCCATGTATTCGTCAGCGAACGGGAAGAAATATCGCTCCCGCCTCAATCGAACCAGCGTGGGATTGAAACGCTCCAGGGGGCGATCGATCACGCGGACTTCAATGCCAGCCTCAATCGAACCAGCGTGGGATTGAAACGAGGAGAAGATCTTCACCGCCCCGTAGCCGGGATCAAGCCTCAATCGAACCAGCGTGGGATTGAAACTTCGAGATCACGTGGGAGCAAGCCGTTTCTCCTGAGCGGGCGCCTCAATCGAACCAGCGTGGGATTGAAACCCAGGCTCGTGGCGAAGCGCCTCGCGGAGACGGGCTGCGCCTCAATCGAACCAGCGTGGGATTGAAACGCAGACCCGCCCCGCCCGCTCAACGGCGTATCCGATCCAGGCCTCAATCGAACCAGCGTGGGATTGAAACACTGCCGCAACCCCGAGGCCGACGCCGCCCAGGCCGTGCCTCAATCGAACCAGCGTGGGATTGAAACCAGTTCATGTTGACGAAAAAACGGTTCTTTTTCATCGCCTCAATCGAACCAGCGTGGGATTGAAACTCCCCTGGCGGCGGTCCTGCTGGAGGGCCCGCCGGGGAGCCTCAATCGAACCAGCGTGGGATTGAAACCTTGGTATTTGAACGCGCTCGCCATGGGCTTCCCCCTCGCCTCAATCGAACCAGCGTGGGATTGAAACGATGAAAATCAACCCCGCGCCACTGCTCAGGCAAGCAGTGCCTCAATCGAACCAGCGTGGGATTGAAACGAAGCAGCGCCTCCCCTTCCGGAAGGCGCGCCCCGGGGTGCCTCAATCGAACCAGCGTGGGATTGAAACCAAAGAGAGTGACTGTTCGAGTTCGGACGTTCCACCGCGCCTCAATCGAACCAGCGTGGGATTGAAACGGCCACGACGGCGAAGCCGCGCCGCGTGACCCGGGCCTCCAGCCTCAATCGAACCAGCGTGGGATTGAAACCAACGAGAAGCTGGCCGCCGCCGCCCAGCGGCTCCTCAGCGCCTCAATCGAACCAGCGTGGGATTGAAACCATAGCCGCCGGAGGCCTCCGTCTCCGGGGGATCCAGCCTCAATCGAACCAGCGTGGGATTGAAACCCCGCCGGTGGCGTAGGCGAGGACGTAGAAGACATGCGCCTCAATCGAACCAGCGTGGGATTGAAACATAGTTACTCCTCAGCACGGAAGTAGACCTCGTATTCCGCCTCAATCGAACCAGCGTGGGATTGAAACAACAAAGCCCAGACACCACCGCCTCACGCCAGCCGCTCGCCTCAATCGAACCAGCGTGGGATTGAAACTTCATGGGCATCGGATGGGGCGGCCGGCCCGGGCGTCGCCTCAATCGAACCAGCGTGGGATTGAAACTCCCCAGCTTGATGGCCAGATCCCCGAGCTTCTTCGCTTGCCTCAATCGAACCAGCGTGGGATTGAAACTCGTAGCCGACAGCGTTAAGACGTTTGCCGAGTTCGAGCCTCAATCGAACCAGCGTGGGATTGAAACGAGAACGCCTACGACGTCTCCTTCTACGCCCAGCTGTCGCCTCAATCGAACCAGCGTGGGATTGAAACTATGGACATCTGGATTGCCACCCGCCACCAGGATCACCGGCCTCAATCGAACCAGCGTGGGATTGAAACCAAAAACCCCCGCCAAAAACACCACAGCGAGCGCCGCCTCAATCGAACCAGCGTGGGATTGAAACTCCAGCAGCAGGGAAACGTCGCGATCCCGCTCCCGCAACGCCTCAATCGAACCAGCGTGGGATTGAAACATCGGGAGGCCTCCGGGTGGGAGGGCCGCGGGTAGCGCCTCAATCGAACCAGCGTGGGATTGAAACATTGAGCATGCACTCGAGGATTTGAGGTCTTGTGTGCGCCTCAATCGAACCAGCGTGGGATTGAAACCCTCAACGCCGGTCTGGAGCTGACGGAGCCGATGCGGCGCCTCAATCGAACCAGCGTGGGATTGAAACGCGGAAAGCATCCTCCGGACGGGCGGCCCCATTTGAGGCCTCAATCGAACCAGCGTGGGATTGAAACGGCTTTCGAAATGGGGACGGGAGGTGTTTTCCCGTTCTGCCTCAATCGAACCAGCGTGGGATTGAAACAGAATCGAGAGCGCCCGGGAGTGGATGCGGCGAGCTGTCAGGCCTCAATCGAACCAGCGTGGGATTGAAACTTCTTCTCCCAGCTCTATGGTCAGGGGGCCGGTCAGGCCTCAATCGAACCAGCGTGGGATTGAAACCGCAGCTCATCCCGGGCCTCTCTGTCGGCAGGATTCATGCCTCAATCGAACCAGCGTGGGATTGAAACCCCCCGGGGCTGCAGGATCTCATCCAGCTCGGAGCCGCCTCAATCGAACCAGCGTGGGATTGAAACGATACATGCCCTGCAGGATCGTGTCGAGCCGGGGGGCGGCCTCAATCGAACCAGCGTGGGATTGAAACTTCACCGACTACCTGGAGGCGGTCTTCCAGCGCAACCGGCCTCAATCGAACCAGCGTGGGATTGAAACGGTGGCCAGGGCGGCCAGGACGCCCAGGGCGGCCGAGGCCTCAATCGAACCAGCGTGGGATTGAAACGATCGAGTTCGAGCTGCTCGCTTCGAGCTTCAACGTGGCCTCAATCGAACCAGCGTGGGATTGAAACCGATTTGCGCGCGCAGGCTGGCGGGGAGCTTCAGCAGGGCCTCAATCGAACCAGCGTGGGATTGAAACACATCATCCTCACCCCCGACGGGCAGATACAAATCCTCGCCTCAATCGAACCAGCGTGGGATTGAAACGGAAGCAGGGATCTCAGGAGGTCGCGCGCGTGCCTGCCTCAATCGAACCAGCGTGGGATTGAAACTCGGAATTTGATCGAGATCCGTTTCTGTTGAATGTCCGCCTCAATCGAACCAGCGTGGGATTGAAACCAGGGCCTCGTCCACGGGAAGGCCCAGGGAGACCAGGAAGGCCTCAATCGAACCAGCGTGGGATTGAAACTGAGCAAGCACGTTGTGGGCTATCTGAAGTGGGAGGAGCCTCAATCGAACCAGCGTGGGATTGAAACCGCTCTTCAAGGTTTCCTTGGCCCCCGTGGTGAGCTCGCCTCAATCGAACCAGCGTGGGATTGAAACCGAGAGGCGGATCGCCCCCAAAAGCGGCACCCCAACCGGCCTCAATCGAACCAGCGTGGGATTGAAACCGGGCTTGGCTTGGGGCTTGGGCGGCGAGAAGCGGTGCCTCAATCGAACCAGCGTGGGATTGAAACGAGGCAAGAGGCGCTCCGGAGCGGACGTTCCATGAGCGCCTCAATCGAACCAGCGTGGGATTGAAACGAGAGAGATCGGATCCCGGTGCCTCCGAGCGGATGCCGCCTCAATCGAACCAGCGTGGGATTGAAACCATGTTCCGGAGTCCGCCAAGCGGGCTATCTGGGGATGGCCTCAATCGAACCAGCGTGGGATTGAAACTCTGGCGGCCGAGGCGGGGGAGGAGATCCATCCCCTCCGCCTCAATCGAACCAGCGTGGGATTGAAACGGCAATCGCGGACAGCTCGTTTACAAGGAGGATCAAGCCTCAATTGAACCAGCGTGGGATTGAAACTCCGCTTCCGCCCCGACGAGCAGCGGCTGGTCGTCGTTGCCTCAATCGAACCAGCGTGGGATTGAAACTTTGAAAACCCCTGGCCCATGGCCGTCTACAGCCAGTCCGCCTCAATCGAACCAGCGTGGGATTGAAACCTCTATCTCCCTCAGCGCCGCGCGGACAAGGGCGCGGAGCCTCAATCGAACCAGCGTGGGATTGAAACTTCAACTGGAAGAAGCGTGATGGTGGCGGAAAGCGTCTCGCCTCAATCGAACCAGCGTGGGATTGAAACACCGGTAACTTGCGGCGCCCGGAATGCGCGTCCGCAGAGCCTCAATCGAACCAGCGTGGGATTGAAACACGATCTGGCCCACCGTTTGCCAGATGCTGGCGATGGGCCTCAATCGAACCAGCGTGGGATTGAAACTAGCATCCTCCCCTGGCGTAATATGCAGCTCCGCAGTCGCCTCAATCGAACCAGCGTGGGATTGAAACGCAGGATCCGCGCTTCTCCGTCGTGGGCCTGGCGCCGCCTCAATCGAACCAGCGTGGGATTGAAACCCCCAGGGCGGCAGGCGGGGCAAGGTGACGGAGTTCAGGCCTCAATCGAACCAGCGTGGGATTGAAACAAGCCATCGGATGAGCAGCCAGAGGCGCCGTTTGGCGCCTCAATCGAACCAGCGTGGGATTGAAACCGTAGACTTCCGCGTAGTCATCCAGCAGCGCGCGAAGCCTCAATCGAACCAGCGTGGGATTGAAACCGGACATCATGCGGATGATCAGCCCTTCCCCAACTCGCGCCTCAATCGAACCAGCGTGGGATTGAAACCCCTCAGCCTCGCCAGCGCGGGCGCGAGGGGATCCAGGCCTCAATCGAACCAGCGTGGGATTGAAACAGTGCAGCTTCGGCGAGCCGGAGAGGGCCTTGGCCAGGGCCTCAATCGAACCAGCGTGGGATTGAAACTCGTGATCTTCCTCATCGCCGCCGCCGGGATGGCCGGGCCTCAATCGAACCAGCGTGGGATTGAAACACGCAACGCCGTCCTCTTGACCTGGTTGGGCTGGAGAGGCCTCAATCGAACCAGCGTGGGATTGAAACAGGGCTTCCGGGGGATCCTGCGGGACGGGGGGACGCTGGCCTCAATCGAACCAGCGTGGGATTGAAACAGCCGAACCCGATCCGGCAGGCGGGAGGCCTCCCGCCGGCCTCAATCGAACCAGCGTGGGATTGAAACTCAAAAAGCGCCCCTGAGCGCGGGTACATATACCATACGCGCCTCAATCGAACCAGCGTGGGATTGAAACCGGCATCTACGGCAGCCTGTTGCTCCTGTTCTTCCAGAGCCTCAATCGAACCAGCGTGGGATTGAAACATGGTGACAGAGGAAGTAGATTTCTTCCCCTCGGAGGCCTCAATCGAACCAGCGTGGGATTGAAACCCCCGCTCGTCGTGGGCCTGATGTGGTCGGTCCTCTTGCCTCAATCGAACCAGCGTGGGATTGAAACTGGCATGGGCATCCTTCTCAGCCCAGCCGTGCCAGAGCCTCAATCGAACCAGCGTGGGATTGAAAATTTCCTTCCCAGCCATGGCCGCTCGCGCGATCAAGATGCCTCAATCGAACCAGCGTGGGATTGAAACTGATGGCACCTTGACGCTTCTACGCCCTCCGCCATCAGCCTCAATCGAACCAGCGTGGGATTGAAACGAGAGCAGCGAGGCGGATGTGGATCGAGGAAGGGGAAAGCCTCAATCGAACCAGCGTGGGATTGAAACCCTGTTGGCCCGCGCGGCGCGGACCGGCGCGCAGGAAGCCTCAATCGAACCAGCGTGGGATTGAAACAAGCATCTGATTGTGCGGGAGGTTGAGGGTTCGCCTGCCTCAATCGAACCAGCGTGGGATTGAAACGAGAAGCTCGGAGATGCCAATATTGGCAACTCGGATCCGCCTCAATCGAACCAGCGTGGGATTGAAACCCGGAACGACCCTCAAGAGGTCATCGGGGGACAGGCGGGCCTCAATCGAACCAGCGTGGGATTGAAACATTAAGGCTTGAAACATAGAGATCATGAGATGTGGCCGGCCTCAATCGAACCAGCGTGGGATTGAAACGCGCCCAGTTCGCGCTCCTCGAGGTCATGGAGGAGCAAGCCTCAATCGAACCAGCGTGGGATTGAAACGAGGCAAGAGGCGCTCCGGAGCGGGCGTTCTATGAGCGGCCTCAATCGAACCAGCGTGGGATTGAAACAGTACTCCTCTTTGACGTTGGGCTCGTTGAGGAGCTGCCTCAATCGAACCAGCGTGGGATTGAAACCTCCGGGACGTCGACGATCCGGACCAGGTCCAGGTCGTGCCTCAATCGAACCAGCGTGGGATTGAAACTCTCCCATCCCGGCCCGGGGGCCTCCGGAGCTTCCACGGCCTCAATCGAACCAGCGTGGGATTGAAACGCATCCAACCCGGGTAGACGATGACAGGCATGATGGGGCCTCAATCGAACCAGCGTGGGATTGAAACCACGATCTGGAAGGGGGGCAGGCCGTAGATCGCCGCCGCCTCAATCGAACCAGCGTGGGATTGAAACACGCTTTGGCTGTCTCGGTGCGCAGCGGCAACGGCCAGCCTCAATCGAACCAGCGTGGGATTGAAACGCACGTGGGGGTGCACCATGTGGCTGCGGGTTGAGTATGCCTCAATCGAACCAGCGTGGGATTGAAACGAGATCCGCCGCCGGCTGGGGGCCTACCTCGCCGCGCGCCTCAATCGAACCAGCGTGGGATTGAAACGCCGCAGCGCGTCCCGCAGCTCCCCGATCTGGTGCCTGCCTCAATCGAACCAGCGTGGGATTGAAACTGCGGAGAGGTGCTGACCACCGGACCGGCCGGGAAATGGCCTCAATCGAACCAGCGTGGGATTGAAACAACTTTCGCAAGATAATTTCCGGAGGCCGAGGCATGTGCCTCAATCGAACCAGCGTGGGATTGAAACGAGAGCTGGGGAGCGGAGGAGTGGCGGCGCTTTTTTGGCCTCAATCGAACCAGCGTGGGATTGAAACCTTCGATCCGGCCTGGCGGATCCGCTCCTGGCCGCCCAGCCTCAATCGAACCAGCGTGGGATTGAAACCCGCCTTCGCGGCGGCGGATCACGCCTTCGCCCTGGCCGCCTCAATCGAACCAGCGTGGGATTGAAACAGGTCTTTCCTATTGCGGACGGGAATGAGGATCCGGCCTCAATCGAACCAGCGTGGGATTGAAACTGGAGCAGCTCGGGGGCCGGCTGGACGCGGCCCTGAGCCTCAATCGAACCAGCGTGGGATTGAAACGAGCCCACCGGAGCGCATCATGGCGCTCCAGCGCGGTGCCTCAATCGAACCAGCGTGGGATTGAAACACGGGGACGGAAAGCCGGACCGCGGGGGGTCCTGCTGGCCTCAATCGAACCAGCGTGGGATTGAAACACAATCAGGTGACGGGATGCGTTCCCGACGAGAGCCAGCCTCAATCGAACCAGCGTGGGATTGAAACGTGGGCCCGGGATGCTGGGATCGCCGGCCCAGGGCTGGGCCTCAATCGAACCAGCGTGGGATTGAAACCATGAGGGGGACCACGAGGAACATCATCACCAGCGCCGTGCCTCAATCGAACCAGCGTGGGATTGAAACGAGGGATTATGCCCCTCCGAGGAAGGCGTGGAGCTCTGCCTCAATCGAACCAGCGTGGGATTGAAACACTATCCGCTCGGCGACAAACTCGTAGCCGCCATACAGGCCTCAATCGAACCAGCGTGGGATTGAAACCCCTTAAGGCCCCCAAGCGCGCGCCCGCTTCACCGCGTGCCTCAATCGAACCAGCGTGGGATTGAAACCATGAAGCGGCGTGTGCTCCGATTTGGCCTGCAGGTGCCTCAATCGAACCAGCGTGGGATTGAAACGCTCTGGGATCGCCGTGAAGAAGCACTCATCTTCGGGCCTCAATCGAACCAGCGTGGGATTGAAACGGCGGAGCTGGGCGAGAAGAGCTGGGCTGGCTGGCAAGCCTCAATCGAACCAGCGTGGGATTGAAACTTCATCGGATGGGCCTTCAGGAAGCGGCCATCGTGCCGGCCTCAATCGAACCAGCGTGGGATTGAAACGGAGCTGTCGCCGTGGCTGTTCGCCGCCATGACGGCGCCGCCTCAATCGAACCAGCGTGGGATTGAAACGATAATGCGGGCGTCCCTCACGGGGATGGTGAGCGGCGCCTCAATCGAACCAGCGTGGGATTGAAACCGGCCAGGGTGGAGGCCATCACGCCGAGGAGGATGGTGCCTCAATCGAACCAGCGTGGGATTGAAACTCTGGCTCCCCACCCTTCCCGCCCCGGATGTCCTCCAGCCTCAATCGAACCAGCGTGGGATTGAAACTCTGAAGGGGGGTGCTCTCGCGGGGTATTGTAGGACGCCTCAATCGAACCAGCGTGGGATTGAAACGCCAGCGCGGGAAAACGGAGCACATCCACTCCCCTGCCTCAATCGAACCAGCGTGGGATTGAAACGGATCTCATCCTCGCCAGGGGGGAGAGGGAGGACACCCGCCTCAATCGAACCAGCGTGGGATTGAAACGCTGGTCACCAAGGACTCCGACGTCGCCGCCTTCAAGCCTCAATCGAACCAGCGTGGGATTGAAACCAGGTATGGGTCAACTGGAAGATCATCGAGGGCCCCAGGCCTCAATCGAACCAGCGTGGGATTGAAACTCGGAATGGGATTGCGTTAGGCCACCATGGCGAGAAGGCCTCAATCGAACCAGCGTGGGATTGAAACTCGGGGATCGACTTCGTAGACAGCTATGGCCATCTGCGCCTCAATCGAACCAGCGTGGGATTGAAACCAGAAACCAGGTCGGCGAACAGCGGCGATTCCTCATAGCCTCAATCGAACCAGCGTGGGATTGAAACCCAGAGCAGGTGTTTCAGGGACCCGGCCCTGGTCCCGCCTCAATCGAACCAGCGTGGGATTGAAACGAAGGCCTCAAAAAGCCACGCGCCACATCATCCCAATGCCTCAATCGAACCAGCGTGGGATTGAAACGAGCGTTACTACCGGCGCCTGAATACCATCGTGGATAGCCTCAATCGAACCAGCATGGGATTGAAACAGGCACCTTCTTGGATCTGGGCGCGTCTCAGATCCAGGGCCTCAATCGAACCAGCGTGGGATTGAAACACGATTACGGGCAAAACCGGCTGGCCCTTGACCCCGGCCTCAATCGAACCAGCGTGGGATTGAAACGCGTGGCAGGATCCAGTTGAGGATGGCGACGAACTGGTGCCTCAATCGAACCAGCGTGGGATTGAAACTCTTGTCGCCCCGGAGGTCCGTGGCGGCGTCCACAGCCTCAATCGAACCAGCGTGGGATTGAAACTTGCGAGGTTCTTTCTTTCGCGGTCTTAGTCATGCTTGGCCTCAATCGAACCAGGGTGGGATTGAAACGGGAGTCTCGGATGAGGAGGATGAAACGC
>Ga0209741_1000519_pt1 | contig 10303 bp, 7 predicted proteins | sample OctOCTMetagenome_FD_184734 | JGI IMG/M metagenome (GOLD analysis project Ga0209741, IMG submission 184734) | Hot spring and microbial mat streamer communities from Octopus Spring Streamers, Yellowstone National Park, USA - OCT_B (SPAdes) (version 4) | ecosystem: Environmental > Aquatic > Thermal...
ATGAGCGCCAAGAAGCGCACCCTCAGCGGCTACAAGGCTTGTAGACACTGCAAGCTGGTGGTGCCCGAAGACGCCAAGCAGTGCCCCAACTGCGGCTCCGAGGAGTTTGCACACAAGTGGAGAGGCATGATAGCCGTCATAAACCCCGCCAAATCATGCATCGCCAAGAGACTCAGCATAGAGAAGCCCGGCATCTACGCCTTGGAGCTCCTCGAAGAGTAGCCCCCAGACATTGCCTCTCGGCCTCCTAGACCTTCTCAGCCAGCTCCGCCCAAATCCCTAGAGACAAGCCATAAGGTAGCCACGGCCCCAGCCATACTCTCCAGGAAGCCTAGAACTCACCAGCACCACAGTCGCCTCGGCGACGCTGTGCGGGGGCTCTAACGTATTACCTGATCCAGCTTATTTCGGCAACTATGGAGGCAAGTCTCATCTTCTTATTGCAGACACAAAGTAGACAACCCTCAAAAAAGGGATGCGTCAAGCAAAACCCCGATAAACCTCACAACAAATGAGGTGCTTGCGAGACTTCTTGAACGGGAATACAGAGCCAGGCCGCTTAGGGCTTACCGCGCTGAAGTCCGTAATATGGCTGCTGGCCGGGACATCCCCGTGCAGCTACCTCCGCCCAACGCCGCCCCTACATACGGCGCGCTTCACCACCGCAGCCGGCTCCGCGAACAACTACCTCCGCTCCACGACGCCGCGATGAATCGGAATCCGGGTTTACTAAATCTGCTCTTGAGTAAAGGCGGTAACTCTAACGAAGTGGATAATCGCGGCAGAACTCCGCTTCATATCTCTGCGGGTGTAGGATGTCGCGACTGTGCCGATTTGCTCATCCAAGCAAGTGCTGACGTAAATGCCAGAGACAAGAACGGTCGCGCCCCGCTCCACTATGCTGTGTGGTATGGCCGCCTCGCAGTGGCCGATCTTCTGCTGAGAAAAGGCACGGCGCCAAACGCAATAGATAACAAAGAAAACACGCCGTTGCACTACGCCGTCAAGAAAATACGCCCAGATCCTGTGGAGCTTCTTCTACAACACGGCACCGATCCAAACGTGAGAGGGTATAGAAGCTGGACACCGCTATATTATGCAGTGGTGATAATCGAGAAGGTTAATAAGGGGAAGATAAGCGCCGATTTAAAAGACATCCTTAGGATGATAGACCTTCTTTTAGAGAAGGGGGATCCCAATATACCTAACATCGACGGCTGGACGCCGCTACATAAAGCCGCCAAGGCGGGCGCCGTAGATGTCGTGGCAAAACTCCTAGAGCATAATGCCAATCCTAATGCAACAGATAAGAAAGGGCGAACGCCGTTACATATAGCCGCATCTAACGGCCACGGAGCAGTCGTAAAGCTTCTACTCCAATACGGCGCGGATATCTGCGCAAGAGATTATCGGCGCAGGACGCCTTACGCCTTAGCTACGGGAGATGCAAAAAGAGAGCTAGAACTAATATTGAAGAAAAAGGGTTTTATAAACTGCTGAAATTATTTTTCCTCTATTTAGATCCTTTTTTCTTTATAATGAGGGCTGTTATGTTGTCTCTACTGCCTTTTTCCATAGCATATGTGACCAGTTTATCAACGAGCTTATTCTCATCCTCTTCTTCAGTAATTATTTGCCATATTTCGTAGTCGTTTAGGACGTCGGTTACGCCGTCTGTTGCTAGCAATAAACCGTCGCCTTCGTAGAGTCTTAACTTGAAGAGGTCGACTGGCTCCACCCCTCTGTAGTATCCCACTAGGTTTGTTATGGTATGCGCCTGGGGATGCTCGACGATGATTTTCCTCTTATGTTCAGCGCGTTCTTTAAAGTCCATCGCCGCCAGTCTGTGTATTTCTTTCTCCAGCTCGCTCCAAGCCACCGAGTGATCTCGGGTTATTTGGTGAATCTCCCAGTCTCCGAATAGGTAGAGGCGGGAATCCCCCACGTTCACCACGTAGGCGTCATCATCCAATATGACGACGCCTGTGAGGGTAGTTCCACCGCCCACGACGCCGTCTAAGACGACACTGTTGGCGTAATTTACGGCGTCGCGGAGAATTTCGGCGATAAATACATCATCGTAAATAAGCGACGCACCTGCAAACAAGCGCTCAACAACTCTTGCAGTGAACGTCGCGACCGCAATTCGGCTAGCTACGTCACCAACATTAAGTGTACTTACTCCGTCGGCGACAGCGGCGACCAGCCCGTAGCGGCCGTTAAGCTCAGGCCTACAGATATAATATGAATCTTCGTTAAGTGTTTTTCTACCTGCGCTACTTCCGGCGGCTACCCTATACATTGCCTAGCTTGAATTTAAGAACTATATATGGTAACCGTAAAACCTCACTAAACGCCACCACTATCTCATCGCCGTCTTGAAGCTCTACCGGCCTGCTTGGAGTACCCGGACACGTGCGTCTACAGCCTGGCGAGACGACTATGAAGCTTCCACGTCTCTTGATCGCCGTGCCGTTTACGCTACCCAGGTCTCTAATTAACCATGTATCGCTCCCCTCGTTGTATTGAATATCAGCATGCCTCTCCTCGAGATAGCCAAACGGATCATCAAGCGATATATCCGCTCGCCTCCCGATGGTTACCGTAGCTTTTTTATCGGGATCTAGGACCCAATTATGATTATTATAGAAAAGATATGCGCGAGACCGCGCTACCTGGACCAGCGCATTTCTAAGCTCTACGCCATCCGAGAATCTTTTGCGGTAGTCGGGGTCTAGGGCCTTAGATAACACGTGCGAGAGCTTTCTTTCATACCTACCGCAGTCGACTAGGTTGCAGGGCCCGTCTGCGAGACCACGCGGAGTAATATATCTCGTTATTCGCCGTTGCGGCGCAAGCTTGGCAAGTTGAGCGTTGCGCGGCCTCAGAATGCTCAGAACCGTAGCACCCCACATATACACGTCGGAGGACCCGTAAAACTCACCTCTTACTATCTCAGGCGGCGAAAAGCCGGGCTTCACGACTTGTGTCTCCTGTCCTTTCCCTCTCTCGACTGTGCCGAAATCTATTAACACAACCCTGTAGTTGTTGTGGGGCTGAATTCTGACGTTGTCAGGCGTGAAGTCTCTGTGATGCATCCCAATCCTATGAAGGAAGGCCAGGGCGTCTGCGAGCTGAACCGCGACGTTGTACCCCACGTCGGGGTCGAGCCCGCCAGTCTTTACGACGTAGTCAGCTAAATTCTCGCCCTCGACGTATTCCTCGACTAGGAGGGGCGTAGCGCCTATGTGTCCAAAATCGACGAACTTAACTATGTTGGGATGACCGCCGTATTTGTTCCATATATCTCTCAGAAATTTCGCCTCTTTCTCAAGCTTCTCTACGATGAGGTCTATTGGGGCGTTGCCGCCGGGATTCGGCTGTTTTACTACCACTTTTCTGCCGCCGCGGTCCTCCGCAAGATAGGCGATGCCCATCCCCCCGCAACCTAGCACGCCCCTAATTACATATCTGCCTAGTACTACCTCTCCTCTTCGTAGCGGAGCTTGGCAAGAGCTCACCCGCCTATGTTGGAGAGTCTGTCGATTCTAGTCTTACCGTCCAAGTTTTGCGTGCCCAAAACTCTCTGCGCAAGCGCGGCGAAGTATATATCCCTGGCCATAAGGCTTCTGGCAGTTGGCTCGGCAAGCAGACTGTTCAGCTCGGCGAACTCCTCTTCTGCGCTTAGCTCTTGCTTCGTCTTTTCTAGTATCTTCGCGGCGACGCGGGCGACCTCGTGGTACAGTCTTGCCTCTGGACTTTGCTCGTCTGTGTTGTTAGCCGTCACGAATTCCACCTCTACGGGTTTTGTGACGGTGCCAAACGATACGGTAGCAATTTTCCGCCTCCCTACATCTCTTGAGTACGTAGTAACCCTAAAGCTGGCCATTACTATATCACGGGCAGAGACGGCGCCAACGTCCCACGCGGTTGCGCTAGGATCCAAGGCCCTGAGGGTGGGATATATGAGAAAGGCCTCCTCTACCTTAGTGCCGACCTCGGCCTCGATCTTAAGGGTAGGTTTTTCAATCACGATGTTTTTTATGGCCGAGACTATTGCCTGCGTCAGCCCTTCAATCTCCTTGGCGCCTTTTACATGTCTCATGCGGCCGCCGCCTATCTTGGCCATCTCTTCGCAGAGGGCTGGGTCGTAGTCGTCTCCGATGCCGTATATAAAGGTTATTATGTTGTGTTTTTCTCTCGCCAGCTTTATCAGCTCAAGCACTTGGTTCGGGTCGGCAACGTCCGTCGGCCTCCCATCGGTGGCGACGATCATAACTCTCGTATAGCCCGGCGGGGTCTTAGAGAGAACGTCTAAAGCCATGGTCAACGCTTGGTATAGAGACGTGGAGCCGCCGCAACTGATCGACCTTATCACCGACTCGACCTCAGCCGCGGCATATTTCTTCGTCGCCGAATTTATCACAACTACCGCAGAGGTGGCGAAAACGACTAAAGACAGAATATCGTCGTCCTGCAGGTCGCTTCGAAACCTCCTTAATATGGCCTCCTTCGCCGCCTCAATCTTTTCCCCACACATAGAGGAGCTTACGTCGAGCAAGAAAGCCATGTGCACCTTTCGGGGGTTTTGAGAAACGAACTCCCTCAGCTCCTTCGAGGGGACTATCTTCGCCAGTATGAACACATCGCCCTCTTGGCCCGCCGTGAGCGTTTGTCGGTTTTGATATATCTCCACCTGAAGAGGACTTGCCATGTTAAACCCAGCTTAAAAGTATTTAAATTTTAGTAGCCTTTTTCCTCATGCCCAAGGTGAGATGTTTTAACTGCGGGGCAGAGTTGGAATACGACCCCAACAACCCGTACTGCCCCGTATGCGGGGCGGCGATCCCTCCGGCGCTCGCTCAGCCTCAGCAAACTGCCGAACCCCCACCTCCAACCCCCGCTTCGCATAGACCCCAGCGGTTCGTAATCTACGCAGTAAGAAGGGACGGCGCGCGGGAAAAGGTGGCCGAGGTTGTGGAATCCGGACCTGAAGTTATTCTGGGGCGGAGGGAGCTGGCGGCCTATGCGTGGAGAGATCCCGACACCATTTCGCGCGTCCACGTCAAATTTAGGGCGTCCAACGGCAAGCTGTACATAAGAGACGACGGCTCCACCAACGGGACTTATGTCGACGGGGAAGACATCAGAGGAAAAGGAGACGTTGAGGTAGACCAAAAAGAGATTTTGCTGTGCAACCCCGCAAACCCGGTAGGGAAACTGGTAGTAGAACGTCTTTAAGACGCTAGACAGCGCCTATCTTGATGGACGGCAGGAGTATAAAACAACAGTAGCGATAACAAGAGGATATACGGCCACATGCCAAGGAGCGCCGCAACATCACCTGGATAAATCATCTGCCTAACACTACTAATAGTGTAGTCAACTATATTGATAATAGCCCTCATCTCTGGCCCTGCGAGAAGCCACGCCACAATAATAAGAGCAATTGTTGTAGCGGTAAATGACCGATATTTAATACTAACAGTAATAGCAACAATCAACGCTAGAATAATTATAACTGGAGTAATAATAGCTAGCAACAACAGAGCAATGATATTAGTGCCAATTGTTCTGATTGTTATGTTGGTAATATTCGTCACATATGGCCATGCGAAATACCACGCCGCAATAGTAAGAACCAATACAACTATCAAATTGTACCATTTTAATCCGAAATTACATAAAACTCTATGCAATATATATGTAAGCAAGACGGCGAAAAGCAACTCGAACACTGTTTTGACAACGAAAAGCGCAAGAGCCAAGAGGAAGAACGCACGTATCGCCACCCCTCTACATGCGTCTATCCATAATCCAGTTACTAAATTCTGCCATCTTAACCTGAAACTACATACAGTTTTATGGAATATGTATGTAAGTAAGACGGCTAAGAACAACCCAGCCAACGTGTTGACAACGAAAAACGCAAGAGCCAAGAGGAAGAACACCACCGGCGACACAACTTTCTTACATGTGTCCTCTATCGCGCTGAGAGGCAGATGGTAGGGAGACGGATGTTCGTCCATGTCTGCGACTCGTAGGTGGGCCAATGCCCATCCAATACCTGTCTTCGACATCACCGCCGTGCCGCCGTAGGAGATCCCCAGATCCCTGGCCTTGACTGTCAGCTCAAAAATCTTACCGTAAGCTCTATTACCTGCAAGACGCGCATTCAACTCGACTCTATAGGGAGGTATCTCGAGATATGTAGTGTCCTCAGACTTTCTGCTACGTATTAATCTGCAGAGAAGCTCCGCCACCTTCTTCAGTAGTAGCTCTTTTTCGGAGAATATTCGATAGCTATCTTCTGCTTTTTTCGTGTTTCTTAACAGAAAACTGGAATAGACCACATGTAGAGTGTGGACAACTCTAGATGTTGGCAAAAGGAGTAATGTTAATACAAGGGCTAGTGCATGGTCGCCTATGCTCGATGAGATGGTTATAAGTAGTACCAAAATAAACAAAAACATATATATAATACCAAAAATTATTTCACTAGTATCAAAGTGCTTAACTGAGCGAAAATATCTAAAAAATGGTATTGCATATAAAGAGAGAATCAGCACAGGCGTCCAAGCGAGGAAATAAGAATAATGCATTCCAGAGTGTGCCGAGAGGAATAACGCAATCAATAAAAATATAAAAACATTTAATAGTGCTTTATCAAGAATATCTGTTTGTAAAAATCTGTATAATATGATAAACAATATAAATATAATTAGATAAACATTAACAAAGATTATTGAGTAGATTATTATTGAAATGCCGTAAACAACTAAGACCTTATTGAGTAATCTAAATTTAAATTCATCTATATTTTTTCGAGCTGATAAAAGTAGTGCGTAATAAATGAGAGAAATAATTATATATATCTCAATCAATAGATAAGGCATAGATCTGTCAATTAATAGATTGCGTATATACAAATCTAATGTGATCTGTATATCGCTTTCTTTTATTTTTTCTAAAACGTTTAGTAAAACTTGGATTAAATAGCTCAATGGATTTGGATATATATCTAGTTTACCTGCAAATGCAGTTACTGCAGTCTTATAGTTATAGTCTCGCAACTCTAAGGTGAGCGAAATATTTGGCGGCGTCCCGATTATATAGCTCTTAACAGGTCTCAGATAGAGGTCGTGTACTATTATTTCCATCTTGACAAGGGGTAGTGTGTAGTTGCCGCTGGTCTCTACTGTGTAGATCACGTTGGTTATGGGGTACTGCACGCGGTAGGTGTACCTAGCCTTAGTGGCGCCGGGGATGCAGAAAGCCTCTACCTGTCCTCTGCCGAAGACGGCCAGCTTGCCGTCGAGGAAGACCTCCACGTCTAGGGGCTTGCCTGTGGAGGTCTGTCCCACGTAGAGACATCGCCTCCCCTCCACGACCACCGTGGCGTTGGGTTTGAGCTCTATCCGCCTCCCGCCGTATGTGAGGTAGCCTGTGCCGAAGAAGGAGACTACGCCGTCTCTCTCCACAACCACGCCCGGTCCGGCCATGAGGCGGAGAAACTGGGCGGGGACGGGCAAGCCGTCCAGCCCCACCGCATACGCTCTGTCAGGCCCCTTTGGCGCCGTCAAGAAGATGTAGGCTACCTTGATGGCGGACTCAGGCGTGTTGCTCCAGTACAGCTTAACCGCGCTCCCGCTCCCCGACACCATTGAGCGGTACCAGCCGGTGGAGACCGAGGCCAGCCTCCACGAGCCGTTGTAGAAGACTTCTCCCCTTGCCGCGTATTTGCCCACAGTACACACCAATATGTTGCCGCTGGCTCCCAGTTGCACCTCCCACGGCTTGGTCTCGCCTCGCCCCGCGAAGTAGGGCAGGGTCAATATCTCCACATACATGGGCTTCCCCACTCCGAAGTTCACCAAGAGGTATGCCTCGATGCGAAGCTGGGTCTCCACCCTCACAGATCCGGATCCCCTTCCCCGAAACTCCGCGACCCACAGGTTGGGCTCATAGACGTCGTCTACGCGGTAGAGCGTGTAGTTGACAGAGGCCTCTGTGTTGCCTATGTAGACACGAATGGGCGGCCTCTCCGCGGTATCTTTTATAGCCATTATGAAGCCGAAGCAGTCACCTGCACATGTGCCGAAGTTAGTAACGTAAGCTCCACACTGGTAGTAAATATCAACTAGACCGCTATGTGCGATAGTAGCGGCATAGATTAAGGGAGCGGAGATGAAGGAAACAAGAACCAGACCCAGCAAGGCCCCCAACATATTTTTGCCATTTTCGGTGTTTTTAAGCGTTGTAAATCGTGTAGCCAAACAAATATCCTCAGAGCAACCCAGCAGGTTGTTTGGACGCCTTTTCTCTAGGCAATGCTCTCCGAGAGTTAGCAAATAGCTGATTAATACCGGCGTATAGCGGCGCAAGCCGAATTGGCTATAGGGTATTCAAGTAGCTGTTGAGGGACACAAGAGCAAGAGGGTTGACACACCTCTTTTAGGGTTAGGCTTGTATCTTAACACATTAAGGAGAGTGAAGTCGATGACTTGAGCTCTCACCTTTTGTCTAGTAAGTGGATTGACCGGCCGCTGGGCAGATCCCGCGTCGCCACCAGTCTTATCCGTACTGCACCGTAGCATGCAGTTTGCCACAAGACTCCTAAGCCGACCTTGCCTTGACGGAATAGGCTAACTCAAACAACAGGCCCCGGTCCTCGCTAGGTACTGATGCCGTGTGCCGCTTCGGTGCAACCCGGCGGCGCGTTAACCCAACATTTATCGTAGAGGAAGAAGTTAAGTCTGCGGGCGCAGTAGGCACCACGACCCTCAACACGCGTTCAGCCCCCACGCCCACATGTAGAACTGGTACGGTTCCATGTTAGCACTTCAGCGGCACCTTATCTTCACCGACGCCTATCAACGTCGCCGGAAACCGCCCCGGCACGCCAGCAGGCTACGCTACCACCAGCGGGATCACTGCGCCTCAACCAACCCTTAAGGCCCTCGGCGTCGGGCCCGGCGACGAGGTGATAACCACGCCGTTCACCTACGCCGCGTTGAGGACGGTTGTTCTTCACGCCGACGCGGTCCCCATATTTGCCGACGTAGACCGCGAGACCCTCCACCTAGACTCTGTGTCGGTTGAATCCGAGATTACCGATACGACTAAGGCGGTGGTAGTGGCCCACCTCGCCGGCTATCCTCCCGACCTTAATACCGCCTCGATGTCCCAATCAGCTCGGGGCTGTAGACCAGAGGCCTGGCCTCTATACGTCTCTTGCGGACGGGCTACCCCAAATACAGCCAACATGGTGCGGCGGTATCCACACGTAACAGACTCCGCCGCCACAGGTCCTCCTGGCCGCAGGCGATTAGCCCGGGCGCGGCCTGGCGCTCTCTCCAGCCTCCAGAGAGCCCCGCCCACGACAGTTCTGCCAGCCTTATTACACCTCAAGAAAACCCTCAACGGCAGAGACTCGCCTAGATCTCGCCATAGGCCACAGGTCCGCCGAGGCTTCGGCTCCAGCCCAAAGGGCCGTAGATGCCTCCTCGCCGTAGCCGCGGCCGCGCGGCGCGGGACGCCGGCTTATCCCTCAGCCCGGCTTATCTCGGCGGCCATGGAGGCCGGACCAGTCTCCTCGTCGTTGTTGGGGTCCGGCGTGATCGGGGTAGCACTTTAGAACCCGCTCCGCAATTGAGAAGAGGTGCCGCCGGTAGGCCTCCAGCTCTTTGAGCAGCAGGTCATATTCCAGAGGCTCTGCGGCGAAGTCCTCGCCCAACATCTCTCGGACGACCGCCCGCAGGGCGCCGCGGGAGATCTTGTCGTAGAGCTCGAGAACCCGCCTGACCCTCGCCTCGAAGATGTAGTAGTTGTTGAGCAGCTCTGCGGCTTCTCTTTCGGTGAGGCAAGCGCCGCACTGGTAGGCGCCTAGAAGCCTCTCCACGGCCTCGGCGGCCCTCGCCCCAACCGCCTTCTTAAACGACTTGCTTTTCAACTTCGCCGCGAGCAGTTCCGCGGCCTCTTCGACGTCCACAGCCAAAAAGAAAAAGCTATTTATAACACAAACAGCTTGGGTCGTGCTGTCGGCTGAGATCCTCCAGAGCTCCGGCTTCGCCCGGAGGCAGTGCCTCCTGTGTAAGTCCTACTTCTGGACCTCCCGGAGCGACCAGGTCTACTGCGGGGACCAGCCCTGTGTGCCGTATGGCTTCATCGGGAATCCTCCGTCTAAAGTCGCCGTTGAGTCGCTGACTGACGTGAGGGAGCGGTTTCTTAGGTTCTTCGAGAGACACGGCCACGCGAGGATCAAGCGCTACCCCGTGGTGGCGAGGTGGCGCGACGACGTCTA
>Ga0209741_1000520_pt1 | contig 10296 bp, 9 predicted proteins | sample OctOCTMetagenome_FD_184734 | JGI IMG/M metagenome (GOLD analysis project Ga0209741, IMG submission 184734) | Hot spring and microbial mat streamer communities from Octopus Spring Streamers, Yellowstone National Park, USA - OCT_B (SPAdes) (version 4) | ecosystem: Environmental > Aquatic > Thermal...
CACCAAAACCGCAATGTCCGTTATCTGTGCACCCCTTGCCCTCAGGGATGTAAAAGCTTCGTGTCCGGGAGTATCCAAGAAGGTGATCTTCCTACCATCTGGCAACTGGACCACAGACGCACCTATGTGCTGGGTTATTCCACCCTTTTCCCTCTGTGCTACATTGGTCTTTCTTATTGCGTCCAGAAGGGTGGTTTTTCCATGGTCCACATGTCCCATTACCACCACTATGGGAGGTCTTGGCAGTTTTTCCCAATGGTCTGGGATCTCTTCCTCTAAAACCTCCTCCTCCTTTTTGACCTCCGCCAAAAAGCCCAAAGCTTCTGCCACTTGAAGGGCAACATCTGAGGGCACCGTTTGATTTATGGTAGCAAGAACACCCCTCTTCAAAAGCTCCGCCATAACCACATTGGGTGGAACCCTCAAAAGCTCTGCCAATTCCCTAACCGTAATGATCTCGGGTATTTGGACGATCTTTATTTCCTCCTCTTGCTCCTCTTTTTTCTTCTTTTCGATCTGCTTTTCCAACTTTTTCAAAATTTGCTCTTCCTCTTTTTTGGCTTTCTTTTCTTCCTTGACTTCCAACTTTGGTGGTGGGGGTGGGCTTGGGGGCTTTGGTGCTGGCTGGGCTACCGCCTGAGGCACAGGCTTTGGCTTGTTCGCCGGCTTTTCTTCTTTTTTGGGCAAAGGTTTTTCTTCCCTTTTGAAGGTTTCTTTTTTTCTTTCCTCCTCCTTGACCTTTTGTGGAGGTTTCTTTTCTTTTGGAGGTTCTTTCTCTTGAACCCTTTCAACCTTTTCTTCTTTCTTTTCTTCTTTTATTTCTTGCGTTGTTTCTTTGCCAAAGTGGTCCAGCACTATTTGGACCTCCTCCTCCTCAAGGTAGGCAAAGTTGCTCTTTTCTATGCCCCACTCCTTTAGTAATCCTTGCACATCCTTTACCTTCACGCCAAGCTCTTTGGCTAAATCTTGCAGTCTAACTTTCCCCATAACCTTATATATTCTAAGCCAAAAAAGACTGATGGGTATGGTTTAACAATCGTCTCCAAAGGCACCACTGCGATGGCTAACCATAGTCCTAAAGCTTTGCGGGTATTTCACCTATGAAAGCCCAAATATCTTCTTCTTCTTACCATCAGACCTCAGAAACCACTGCTATCAGAACTCCCTCACGGGCAAAAAGTTTTATCGCCATAAAATGTTAAGCTTATATGGGTTAAACTATTTTTCTATGTTCATCTACGAAAGTGTGCATCCTGAGGTGCTCCTGATCCATCTTCATGGTTTTGCCAGCAATGTGAAAAGTTCAAAGGTTTTGGCCCTGAGGGATTTTGCTTTGAAAAGCGGTAGGTTTTCCCTCTTTGCCATGGATATGGACTACCAGCACACCACCACTACCAGGACCTTGGAGGTTTTGGATGCCCTAATAAGGGGCTTTTGCCAAAAGTTCAAAAGCTTGGTGCTCTCTGGAAGTTCTCACGGTGCCTATGTGATTTTGAACTATCTTAGGTTCTATTCTTCTCAGTGCGTTAGCAGAGCCCTCTTGTTCGCCCCCTCTTACTCTACTCTGAAACTAACCCTGGAAGAGGTGGGACACGAGTTAGCAAAGGCTTGGCTGGAGGGTAAAGAAGAGCTTTCCTTTACTGAGTGTGAGACGGGGCTTGAGCTGACCATCCACAGAGAATTTGCCCGGGATGTTTTAGAAAAGGGCTACGAGATTTTGGAAGGGGATAGGGTTAATTTTCCTACAGAGCCATCGGTGGATTTGGTAATAGTTCATGGCACAAGGGATGAGGTGGTGCCCGTTGAACATTCAAGAATTTTTGTCGGTAAAGTGAAAGTGAAGGACTACAAAGAGGTGGATGATGATCATAGACTTAGTGGAACCTTTAAAACATTGATGGAGGAGCTTTTGCCATGACTAATAGGGAGCTTTTTGAACGCGCAAAGAAGCTTATGCCCGGGGGTGTTAGCTCTCCTGTTAGGGCTTTTAAGGCGGTGGGCGGAGAGCCTATAATAGCTACCAAGGGAGAGGGCAGTAGAATATGGGATGTAGAGGGTAAGGAATACATAGACTTTTTGATGTCTTGGGGTCCCCTCATCTTGGGACACTCCCATCCGAGGGTAGTCCAAGCCCTTGAGGAGCAGGCAAAGAAAGGACTGTCTTATGGCATCACAAACCCCCATGAGATCATCTTGGCGGAGCTTGTGGTCTCTGCCATACCATCGGTGGAGATGGTCAGGTTTGTGTCCTCGGGCACCGAGGCTACCATGTCTGCCATAAGGTTGGCAAGGGGCTACACGGGTAGAAAATACATAGTCAAGTTTGAGGGTTGCTATCATGGGCACTACGATGGGCTCTTAGTAAGTGCGGGCTCTGGAGTTGCCACCTTGGGAATTCCGGGCACACCGGGAGTGCCAGAAGAGATCGCAAGCCTTACCATAGTTTTACCATACAACGACGTGAATGCCCTAAAGGAAACCTTTGAAAGATATGGACAGGATATAGCCTGCGTGATCGTAGAACCAGTGGCGGGCAACATGGGAACTGTCCTTCCAAAGGACGGCTTTTTGCAAGCTCTGAGGGAGATCACAAAGCAATACTCCTCCCTTCTTATCTTTGATGAGGTCATGACCAACTTTAGGCTCTCTAAGGGTGGAGCCCAAGAGCTCTATTCAGTAGAGCCAGACCTTACATGCATGGGAAAGGTCATTGGGGGAGGTATGCCCTTGGGTGCATACGGGGGCAAAAGGGAGATCATGGAAAAGGTGGCACCGGAGGGTCCTGTTTATCAGGCGGGGACCTTGTCGGGCAATCCTATGGCTATGGTGGCGGGCATAGCCACCCTCTCTGAACTCTTTGAGAAGAACCCTTATGAGTACTTAGATGAGATCACCCAAACCCTTTGCGAAGGTATTAGCAGAATACTAAAGGACAAGGGAATCCCCCACACCATAAACAGGGTAGCTTCTATGCTGACGGTCTTTTTCACAGACCAAGAGGTGTATGACTACAATACTGCAAAAAGTTCAGACCTTGAACTCTTTGCCAAGTTCTTTAGGGCACTGCTCAAAGAGGGCCTTCTCATTCCACCCTCCCAGTTTGAGGCATGGTTTTTGAGCACCGCCCACACAAAGGAAGACATACAAGAAGCCCTAAACCGCATAGAGAGGGCTGTTAGCTCAATTTAGGTCTCTGTATATGTAATAGCTTTCCAACACGCGTTTTACATAGTTTCTAGTCTCGTTTATGGGAATGGTCTCTATGAACACATAGGGGTCTGCGTGCTGGATAAAGCCTCTAACTCGGTTTGGTCCTGCGTTGTAGCTGGCTATTGCCCTAACCCAATCGCCCCTCCAGAGCTCTATCATTTCCTTTAGGTATGCGGTGCCCAAGAGTATGTTCTCCCTTGGAGAAAAGACATTGTTGGGAATTCTGTATCCTTGGGAGACTTCCCTTGCGGTATAGTCCATCAGTTGCATAAGTCCCTTTGCACCGCTGGGAGATATAGCAAATGGGTCAAATAAGCTCTCCTGCCTCATAACCGCCCATATAAGATTTTTATCCACACCAAAGGTTTTGTAAGCTTCCTCCACAAACTCCCTGTAGGGTGTAGGATATGCTATGTATTGGTATATGTCAGACCTAATGCCAAACCTCCTAACCGCCAGCCTTATGGCTAAGAAAGGATCAAACTTTTGAATGGCAATGATGTCCGATGTGGTAAGTTTGTCTATGTTTCTGAAAGCCTCCAAACGGGCATAATGCAAAAAGCCCGCCTCCGCTATGCTCCTTAGGGTGCTAGCCGTAGAGGTTTCCTCTGCCCTAGCAAAGAATACCTTTAACCCTCTGATAGCCACCGGTTCTCCCAGTTGCACCTTTGCCATAGTTGAATAAAAGCCTATGCCTTTTGACGCCTTCAAAAGATGCTCTCCCGCTTTTTGAAAATTTCCCAACTTTTCGTAGCCTTTGGACATCCAAAAGTGTGCCTGTGCCCTTTCCTCCTCCGAAGAAGATAGGTTCAAAGCCCTTTGAAAGGCACCAACTGCCCTCTTGTAGTCCTCCAGTATGAAAAGAACAAGCCCTAACTGAAAATGCTTTTGATAAGCCTCTTCCATCATAGAAAACCATTCCAAAGCCTTTTGGTAATTTTCCCTGTACAAAGAGAGCCGACCTGCATAAAAGAGGGCTTGATTGTATTCTTCATAGCCTTTAAGCTTGAGAAGTGCCCCTTTGAACTCCTCCTCAGACACATTAAAAACCACCCTTGCGTATCTTAAGGTTCCCTCCCTGCTGTTGCAGTGTTTGAGCACTTCCATGGCTTCTTTGTATAGCCTCAATCTTTCATAAGCCTCTCCCAAAATGGAGCAAGCCTTGGGTATGCCCTGCAATAGGTTTATTGCTTCTCTGTATTGTCTTCTTCTTATAAGCTCTTGTCCAACCTTTAGCTTTTCCTCCTCAGTTAGAAGAACCTCCGGTATGTAATCCTTGAAGAGGTGTGGAAGGTTCAACAGGGCAGTTTTTTTATCTAAGTTCATAGCCCTCCAGAGGTGGGCGTATCTTTCCACATAATCAAACTTCAAAGCCCTGGGATTGACCTCCTTCAAAAGCTCCTCAGCCCTCCTTAACTCTCCCCTCCGGTAGTATTCCTCCGCCAGCAAAAGCCTCAGGTCATCCACAAAAACCGCGTTAGGATAGTCCCTCAAAAGCCTTTCACCCAGGGCTAAGTCCCCTTTTTGTAAAAACTCAGATAAAAGGGCATACTCCCGAGGAAGTTGGGAAAAGGCAAAGGAAAACAGCACAAAAATTAGAAAAAGTGCTACGCGATCCACGAGATGATCAGGTATATAAGTATAGCAAAGACGAAGTTTATGGCAACGAGGCTTGGGATTGCACTGAACTTACCTTTTCTGTATTGGAAAAAGTAGAGGTATGCAAAGTTCAGTACCATAAGGGCAAAGAGAAAGAGCTTTAGGTGGAAGAGGAAGTTGGAGGAAAAGTCCTTCCTGTAGCCGTGCCAGAGCCCAAAACCAGTGATAAAAAGGACGAGTATAGATAACCACACGCCCAAAAAGAACCTTCCGTATAGGTTTTGGACAAGGTTCTGCTTTGGACCCTCTGGCAAGCTTTTAAGGGATGGTCTAAGGAAGAGCAATGTGTATGCCATCCCACCCACCCAAAGGGTAGCAAAAAAGAGATGCAAAAAGAGAAGGCTCCTTATCATGGTTCCAAATTAACCTTCTTTACCCGAACCTTACCTTCTGCCAGTTCCTCTATGGCATAAAAGGTTTTCTTTATGAGCTCCTTCTTTACCTTGTCCCTGACAAATATATCGTCTCCTTCTTTGAGTAGCTGTTCAACCCTTTTTGCCACCGCATGCACCAGTTCATACCTACTGCTTACCTGCTTTAGGGCACCCTCTATGTTAGGTCTTTTGCCCATGGCTTACCTCCATACATTCTTTTTCCAAAAGCTTTATTATTTTATCATCTTTGAGGAACCTAGAGATGTTTGCTAAAAAGTTCTTGGAGGCATATCTTGAAGACAGGATAATATTTTTGAGAGTTTCTACCGTTTCGTCCAAAAATTCATTTACCACTATGTAGTCAAAGTGTTTTGCACAGGAGATTTCCCACTCCGCAGTGCGTAAGCGCTCTTGTAGGTTTTCGTGTCCGTAGCCCCTGGTTAAAAGCCTCCTTCTGAGCTCCTCCATGGATGGAGGAAGCAAGAACACGAGCACGCTGTCTGGGAAATTTCTCTTTATGGTCATTGCACCCTGCACGTCAATAACCAAAAGGGAGTCATATCCTTCCTCTTCGTTTCTTAAAACCTGATCCTTTGGCGTCCCGTAATAGTTGCCATACACCTTTGCGTATTCCAAAAACATGCCCTCCCTTATACCCTGTTCAAACTCTTCCACTGTAAGGAATATGTAATCGACACCCTCCACTTCACCCTCTCTTTTCGGTCTGGTGGTTGCAGTAATCACACGCCTTGTGTCTTCCACATTTCTTATGATAAAGTTTGCCACCGTAGTTTTTCCTGTTCCCGAGGGTGCAGAAAGGACAAAGAGCATAAAAAAATTATAAACCAGCTGAAGAAACTACAAACGGTATAACCCTGAAGGCTGTCCGCAAGTGTCCCACAAGGTGTAGAAATTCCTTTTAAGGAAATACAACTTCGGGAGTGGGAAAACCGTTGAAGGGTGCTGCATATACAGTTGTGTATGCCCCAGCGGAGAGGATGTATAAGAAATCTCCCACCTCTGGCTCTGGAAGGGCTACCTTCCTTGCCACCACATCCATACTATCACAGGATACACCGCCGATGGTCCATTCTTTTAGCTCACCTTCTCTGTCTAAGTAAAAGGCATACCTTATACCTCCTAAGGCTTCTGCAAGACCGTTGAACACACCCGTGTCTATGTAAAGCCATAGATCATTCCCTCTCTTTGCCTTCCCTATGACCCTGCATACCATGATACCCTGGTCTCCTACTATGCCCCTGCCCGGTTCCATTTGAAGCTCATAGGGGAATATGGGAAAGAACTTCTGAAGTAGCCCCTTTACATAGTATGCTATATCCTCTATGCTTAGGGCTTCGTAGCTGTATCTGACTGGTATTCCCCCACCAATGTTTAACATCTTGAGTTTTAGACCCCTCTCCCTTGCCTTTTCCCAAAGCTCTGCTGCGGTTTTTATGCCTATAAACCAGTTTCTGAAGTTGTTGCACTGAGAACCCACATGGAAGGTTATGCCGTAGGGTATTAGCCTTTTTTCTCTTGCGTATTCCAAGATGTCCAAGGCGGTATCTAAGTCCACGCCAAACTTTTTGGAAAGAGGCCAGTCGCTCCCTTCGTTGGGCACAACAATTCTAACATACACCTTTGCCCTGCTTGCTAAGGCTGATATTTTATCCACCTCTGTAAAGGAATCTACTGCAAACCGATCTACTCCCTTTTTGTAAGCGTACTCTATGAACTCGGGAGGTTTAACCGGATTGCTTGATATAATCCTGTTTGAGCTCACACCCACGCTAAGCACCTTGTTTAGCTCTTCCGCGGAAGCCACTTCAAAGCCCGCACCAAGCTCAGCAAGCGTCCTTATGATCCTTTCGTGTTCGTTTGCCTTTACCGCATAATACACGTTGAAGTTGGGAAAGTGATACTTGAGTTGTATGTATCTGCCCTTTATTCCCTCCAGGTCCATAAGCAGAAGAGGAGTTTTTTCGGGCTTCAGGTAAGGCAAAAGGTAGTCTTTGCCTTCAATGAAAGAAAAAAAGCCCTTTTTTGCAAATTCAAACTGCACGCTCTTGTGGTCTAAAAGGGTCTCCGCCATGATGGACAAAAATATAAACTTAGATAAGTTCTTTGTGTATGCCTTCTATGTATATTCTCTCTATCACCCTTCTTGCTATGGGTGCAGCTACAGACCCTCCAGATCCACCGTGTTCCACCAAAACGCCTACCACAAAGAGGGGATTTCTGTATGGGGCAAAACAGACAAACCAAGCGTGGTCCCTGAGTTTGTAAGGAAGGTTTTTCCTCCTTGCGCTTATAGAAGCCACCTGGGCGGTGCCTGTCTTTCCGGCGATCTCTGCAATAGGAGAGTTAGCTGTAGTGCCCGTTCCAGACCTAACCACATCCCTCATAGCCTCCTTAACTAGGGCAAAGTGTTCAAGGGGTGCTTTTATGACCTTATAGACACTCTTTCTATTCTTCCAAACTACTCGCCCTTCTGGGTCCCTAACCTCTTTAACCAAGAAAGGCTTGTAAATAACTCCATCGTTTGCTATACCCATTACCATCAGGCACTGTTGAAGGAGGGTTGCCTTTAGGTACCCTTGACCTATGGACATATTGACCGTGTCTCCCCCATACCATGCTTCCTTTTTGACCTTTCTTTTCCACTCGGGATTGGGCATTATACCCCGTGCGTTTGGCAGTTCAAAGGGCACGCTCTCTCCAAAGGAAAAGTTCCTAAGGATGGCTTCCATCTTCCTTGGTCCCAGCCTGTTGTAGCAAAAGCTATAAAAATAAACATCGCAAGAGTCTCGTATGGCAGTGCGCATGTTCTCCCAGCCGTGTCCGCTTCTTAGCCAGCAGTGAAAATCCCTATTGCCGAGGGAAAACTTTCCTCTGCAGAAGACACCCTCCTTTGGGCTCACTCCCTCCTGCAAAAGTCCAATTGCCAAACCAACCTTTATGACAGAACCCGGTGGGTAAAAGGCGCTCAATGCCCTGTTAAAAAGGGGGTTCATAGGGTCCTTTTGATAATCTTCCCACTTATCGTATATTAGGTTTGGGTCGTAGGAAGGATAGCTCATCAAAGCTAAGACCTCTCCCGTGTCTGCCCTTAAAGCTATTATGGCACCCGCCTTGTGTCCAGAGGCTTTAAAAACATCAAAAACGATCTTCTGAATTCGGCTATCTATTGTAAGAACCAAACTGTTGCCTTTCTTGGGTGCAGTTTCCTTGTAAGTTCCTATAACCTTTCCCACCGCGTTGACGATTAACTCCTCCGTGCCAACCCAACCAAGAAGCTGTTCATCAAAAACCCTCTCCAAGCCCTGCCTTCCCACCAGACTCTGAAAGGATATTCTTTCCTTGTATTTCTCTATGTGTTCCTGCGTTGGATAACCCACATACCCCAAAAGGTGGGCACACTCTTCTCCAAAGGGATAAAACCTCTTTGGAAGCATGTTTATGAAAACACCCGGCAGGCGGTAGCTGTTGTTATAAAACTTATCCAGCTCTTCCTGACCTTCTAACTTTCTTAAGAGTATAGGTTCAACGCTCCTTTTTTTGCTTTGCAAAAACTCATAAGACAGTTTTACGCCAAAAAGTTCATCAAGGTTTTTAAGGGTTTCCTCTAAATTGCTTTTCTCCTCTATTAACTGTGGGTCCAAAAATAGGGCGTATTCGGGTATGTCGTAGGCTAACTTTACGCCGTTTCTGTCAAGGATGTCTCCCCTTTGGGCGTAGACCACCCTTCGCCTTATGTAGTTTCTCTTTGCCAATTTTTTGTAATACTCTCCCTTAAATATCTGCAAATAAAACAGCCTAAAGACCAACGCCAAGTAAAGGAAAACAGAGAGTAATAGCACCAGTAGGAAGTTCCTACGTTTCATTTTTCAGCAATTTCTTTCCAAAATAATAAACCACTGCCAACTCCACAAGGAACCCAATTAAAAGAGGGATGGGCTCCAAAGGGTAGTAGAATTTGGACCTAAAAAGCAAAAGTCTGTAGGCATGTTCCAAAAGGGCTACTATCAAGTAGGCAACCATGAGGGAGGGAAGGGTTTCTATAAAGAACTTTTTCTTTATAAAGCTAAGCACAAATAGGGCTAAGAGCTTACCTGATGCATGCCATCCCAGAGTGTCCAAAAGCACATCCAAGAGAAAGCCCCCTATAAAGCCCCTTGCGTAATTTGTGGGACCTCCAGCGCTTGAGAGGAAGAGAAGAGCTAAAAGGAGGTCTGGCACAAACAGGTAGCTTCCAAAAATTCCAACCAACACCGAGCTCTGAAGAAAAAGGACCAAAGCCAAAAGCAGATAAAACATCAGAGCCTTCTCCTCAACACCAGCACAAAATCAACTCTTCTAACATCTCCATAGGGTTTTACCTCAACCCTTTTAAAAAACTGCTCTCCTGAAGGATAGACTTCATAAACCTCTCCTATTTCAAGGGGAGGGAGTCTAAGGCTTCTCAGAAAAACTTTTTCCCCTTTTTTTAGTTCATCCTCTTGGGGGACATGCAAAAGGCTACCCTTTGGAAACCCACCCCTGTATATGTAGTTTTTTCCACCCGCGGTGGCACTTACGTGGAGGTTATCAGACCAAACAGTCCTGACCCTTGAAGTGCCCGCATAAACCTGATCTACAATGCCCAAAAACACGTTTCTGTGGGCTACCACAAAGCCCACTTCAAGCCCATCCCTCTTTCCCTTATCAAGGAGCATAAACTCATCCCTTCCTGAAGGGTCGTAGGCAACCACACCCGCAAGGGTGTATTCAACGGCGGGAGGTTCTTCCATTAATCCTTTCAACTGCAAAAGCTCACGCTTACAACCCTCAAGCTCGCTGACCTTTAGACTAAGCGCGTTGACCTCCTCCAACAACTTTCTGTTTCTTTTTTGAGTATCCACTAAAAACACATAAGTATTGACAAGGTCTTGAACTTTTTTTGTGGTCTGAGCCTTGAACTCCATCACAGGCATTAAAAGTCTGTTTATAAAACTTACAAGAGAAGAAATCAAAGGATAAGAAGACAGATTGGATAAATAGGCAAACACGCTGA
>Ga0209741_1000521_pt1 | contig 10295 bp, 18 predicted proteins | sample OctOCTMetagenome_FD_184734 | JGI IMG/M metagenome (GOLD analysis project Ga0209741, IMG submission 184734) | Hot spring and microbial mat streamer communities from Octopus Spring Streamers, Yellowstone National Park, USA - OCT_B (SPAdes) (version 4) | ecosystem: Environmental > Aquatic > Thermal...
AAGATGTCGCTCCACTGAGCCGCCGACGCCGACGCGGCAAACAGCACAGCGAGGAGGAGCAGGCTACGCAGAGACATAAGCCGCAGCCTTCCTCCTGGCTGTCTTCGGCAGGCCGTGCCTCTCCAGCCACTGGTAGACTATTTCCGCGACGCGGCGCGCCTCGGCGGCGCCGCGGTGCCTCTTCGCCAGCGCCATCAGGTACAGCGCCCGCTTCTTCGCCAGGGAGGGCGTCATCTTGATGCGGCGGCAGGTGTGGCTGTATGTCCATCCTCGATGTAGCTCTCTGTCCATCAGGGCCAAGATGCCGCGGGCGGCGGTTGCGTCTATCCCGGAGCCGGGGACGTAGATGCGTTCATGCCTGCCCCAGCAGGAGTCGGGGCCCTGGTATATGTTTCTGCGCATGTGGAAAAAGGGCGTGGCTTAATTTAAGCTTTAGTGTTTAAAGAAGGCGGCCGCCAGCACGAAGGCGGCTGTCAAGGCGGTGAGGCCGGCGGCGAGGCCGGTCAGCGGGGGATACGCCGCCGCCAGCATCCAGATCACCGCCGTCGCCACTATCAGGAAGATCACGATACGCGTAATTTCGTAGACCAGCGCCGCGGCGAAGGCGCCGAACGCCACGGCGGCGATGAGGGTAAACACGAAGTCCGACTCCCTGGCAAACGACGGAGCTGACACAGGCGGCGGCCCCGGCGTCGTCGGCGGTTGCCACGAGCATGTGAAGTTGGCCAAGACGCCGGCGGGCTCCGCAACCACCTGCGTCATGGTCTGCGTCCGCGTGGTGGTCGTCGTGGTGCCGTTGATGACCACCTCATCCTCTGACACCACCACCTGCACCTTGGTGTACGTCTTCGTTATGCTGTAGTAGACGACACCGCATTGGGCGCCTTGACACGCTCCGTTTACGGACAGCAGGGCTATTAGGAGCGCCGCCGCCAGCGCGAGGCTAGTACCTCTCGCGGTACGCCACATACCCCGCCACGAAGGTCACTACTATTATTAGAAAATATGGAAAATACTGCTCGGCGTTGGGCGGCGCGATGTACTCATTGTATGTCACAGCCGCGGCCACGGCAGACTTCATGTAGTGCGGCACGTACTCCACGAGCACGTAGTACATCACAAGGATGACGGCGGCGAGGATTATCCCACCTAGGAGCCTCATTGGCTGTTTTTGTATCTATATTTTAATTCTTTACACCACTTCCTGCCGCACCTCCAGCAGTATAGGTTCCACGCGTATTCGTAGTGCCGCGCCGCGTCCTGGAGCACGTAGTAGACGTCAACCGTCTCGCCCGAGAGCCACCGGCGCGTGGCTTCGCCGACGTGGCCGTCGCGTTTGGCGTGTCTAATCAGCGCCTCCCTGATCTTCTCGTCTCCTTTTGAAGCCCTTATCAGCGTCACCACAAACGACGTCAAGAGGTCTGCTGCGAGCCACAGGTCGACGAACTCAACCACGAGGTCGCTCCACCGCGCCCTAGCCTTTCGGGTCGTCAAGCTGTCGCGTAACGCGCACGGCAAAAACAGGACTACAAGCACGTAGAAGTCACGTAGCTTCATGCCACTCAATGTCGCACGTCGCAACCGTAGCCCCCTGCCGGCTCTGCGGAGGCGGCGGTTGCCTGGGTACGCTACGCGTCGCAGTGACGCGGCGCATCTGGGGCCGTCTCAGCTCCACGCGGACGCCGGCGCTTTCGAGCCACAGTGAGGTGAATATCAGCAACACCGACACAGATGCGTCCAGCAGGAGGCTCTTAAACACCGGCCACTCCGTGGGCCACAGTGCCCGCGCCGCAGATCCGTAGTTCAGCGTAAGAGTCTCGACGAAGTATAGATATCCAAACTCGATAAATGCGAAAAGGAGCGACAGCCAGCCCAAGTCTGCCAACACCTCGTGAATTTTGAGACGCCTCCGGTTTATGAAACGCTCCACGGTCACGACAGCGGTAGCGATGAATAGGGCCATCATGGCCTCCCCTCCCCCTTTGGCCGTCTCCTAAACAAGTGCGCCAAGAAGGCCCACGAGCCATACGGCTCTACATAACTTAATGCCGCCACGCCGCGGGCGGCCGACCATATCAGCCCCTGCGCCGCCTTGATGAGCCTCAACGCCCTAAGCGCGTCGAGCATGAATCTGAGGCGCTCTTCGGGGGTCGGTTGCTGCTTGGCGCGTTCGACTCTCGTCGTGTAGATGAGGTGGTGCGCCAGGTACATGATGTTCATAGCCACGGCGACGCTCTTGGCCGCCATGCACTCCGCCCGGGTGCACGGATCCGCGACGGCGAGCGTTGTGACCCACTGCTGCGTCGCGGCAGAGGTTATCGCCCGCAGGTCGGAAGCCGCCTTGTGAAACTCCAGCTCCTGCGTAAACCTATACGACGTCAGTCGGTCTAGCACTTCGCCGATGCGGCCCACGTCGTACTCTCTGCTCAATGCGTCATAGAACCACGACGCGGCGTGCACATCAGCCCTGCGGCGCGGCGGTTGCTCTGGTGGCGGCGTCTGTCCCAGCTGTGGCGGTTGCTGAGGCGGCGGCTGTGGTGGCGGCTCCCCCCTCTTTTTGTTGCGGCGCGGAGCCGGGATCATAGCCTCGCCCTAGCCGCGGGGGCAGGCACAGCCATGCGTATAAAGCGGCGGCTGTGCACCCATGTCCACGGATACGACCACAGAAGCGCCGTGCAACACTTAGTGGCGGCCCACTTCACGGCGAGGGTTCCGTCTTCAGACACATACATCTTGCCCCAGTCGGCGAAGTAGATAATGCGCCGCCTCGGCACGGGGGTCGGGACGAGCCGCCACAGCGTAAGCGGCGGCTTGGCCCACAGCCACGCCGCAGCGAAGACATTTCTGTTTTCGTCGGCGTGAGCAAGGACTTCCTTTGCCGACTCGGCAACCGCGGCGGGGAGGACGCGCATGCTACTGGGAGGCGCAACCGAGACGCCGCCCCAGTCGTACACCACGAAGCCGAGCCGCCGCGGCGGCAACCCGCGGCCGTGCCACCACACCATTTTGATGAGCAACTCTACGGCCTCCATAGTCCGAAGCTCTGGAGCATGTTCGCTATCTGCGGCCACAGCGCCGGCAACATGACAAGTAGCGCAATGGCTAAGACGCCCAACATGACCCAGCCGCCGCCTCTCTTAGCCAGCGCCTTTGCCAACTTTTCAAACGTCCTGACGTTCTGGAGCCAGTGCTGAAATTCGGCGTAGGCGGCGGTCAGCATGGAGTTGACGTCGGCGTGGAGCGCCTCAACCATGCGCTCTATCTGCGCCGGCGACGTGTCAACAGCTATTGCGTACTTCGCGTCGAGCACTATCCCGAACCGCTCCCCCAGCCGTTTATTGACGACATCGTTGATGATTGCGGTCAGACACTCCTCGATGCTCGGCTTGTCTGGACACAAGATCGAAAAGTAAGACAGCGAGAACATCCTGGCGGCGGACGGCTCGTAGCCCGCCATGCTCTGCCTGCCCTCCACGGCCGTCACGTTCTGCGCCAGCAGGACCCGCCACAGCCCACCCCTGTCGTCGCGGATTGGCTCGCGCATAACGAAGGCGATGACGGCGCCGCGCTTCGACCAATAGATCTCGATGTGCGGCGACACTACTGCTACCCTCTCTGCAATCACTGCAGTCCCGTCGTCTGAAAACACTACGGCATGAATCTTAGACACACGTAGATGATGTACGCTAGATATAAAGAACTAGAGCGTAAAGCGCTGACCCAGCGCGTGGAAAAGCGCCGCCTTCTTCAGAAGTGCTGAATATGCATACAACGCCTTGGCAGTTAGGTCGATTTCGACGTCGTCGCTGAACTGGTAGTTCAAGACGTCATCAAGCGTCTTTATGTCGGCGCACTTCACAACGCCGACGTGCCTTAAGTAGCGCAACATTACTGAGCACACGGAGTTGTCTGCCTCGGTCACCTCGAGCGCACGTGCGAGCGCAATTATCGTAAGCGCGGCCTCTATCCGCTCCTCTGCGTTCTGCGCCCTTAGCAATCTTCTAAATTCTCTTATAGTCTCGCGGACTAACGCCGACTTTGCCTCGGCGAGGATAAAGCTACTCCTCGTCGAGCTTTCCATACACCTCCCTCAACACCTTGTAGAGTGTGGAGGAGCACTGCTCCAACGCAACGCCGCGCGCTTCGGACTCGCTTGAACACACTGCGGTCTGCATCGCAGTCGCCGGGTCGGCGCATAGAGACAGCAACTTATCTGCGCAACACGGCACGAAGTCCGCCACCGACTCCAGCTCCGGACACACCGACCTCAGCCGCTCCAGAGCCCTAGCCCAGTTAAACCGGCTTATGGCCTGGAGCCACAGCTCTGTCTCACGCGTAATCACAGTTGCGTGTTCGCCGCGCAATATAAAGATCAACAGTTGTTCCAGAAGAACTTAGCCGCAACGTCGCCCGGAAACTCGGCGCGGCAGGAGGGCTTCATTTTGATTATTGTCTCTCTCACGGCCTCCTCGACGTTCCTGTATGTGGCTCTGGCTACCTTCACGACCGGTCTCGGGAGCGAGACCGCTTGCGCCACGACGAAGATCAATGCACGCTGAGGCGGCTTAATGAACCTAAGCGCGTCGGCTACAGCAAGCGGATCTATCACGACCACTGCGCCGTACTCGTCGGCCATGTTGATGACGTATGAGTAGTCCTGCTGGGGCCTCCTAACCCACCAAACCTGCCTGCCTTGCGTCGAGTAGTAGAACCAAATGGCGACAATCGTCAGCTCAGACGATGCCAGCCACAGCGACCACACGCCGCGCTCCGCCTCGATGACGTAATGGAGTTGCCCCACGTCGATGGGGTGGAGCATGTAGTACCAGTCAGTCTCAGCTGTGACGGCACGCGGGTCGTCGACTTCGGCGAAGTTCTGCGCATTAGGCGGCGCCTGGAGGCCTTTGAGTTTTGCATACATCTCTATCATCTCCCGCGTCGGCAGGGGGACGGCAACCGGCTTAAGCCGCCCGCCACGCAGGAGGGCGGGGTCGAGCTTGTGCGGCGGCACGTTCGTGGTCACAATTACGCCGCCGCGGCGCATCTCTTGAATTGCCGTGAGGAGGACGTTGACTGTGTCCCACGTCCTTTCCTGCGTAAACCGTTGCTTCAGAAACACATCGCCTTCGTCGAAGACAACGATACAGTTAGTCCTCTCTGCCTCCTCCACAGCGCGTTGGACGTTCTCCTCGGTTTCGCCAACCCACTTCGATATCAGCTGACCCGGCGACTTGACGACGACGCAACGCCCCCACTTCTTGGCAAAATACCTAGGGGCGTACGACTTGCCGGTTCCGGGCGGGCCGTAGAGGAGGAGCCGGCACGGCTTGTCGTACTGCGAGAAGCACCTGTCAAGATCCTCAAACACGCGGTCGTACTGCACATAGATCTCCCCTGTCAATAGGCGCTCTGCCCGCCACCCAGCGCCCCTTGCGACAACCTCCGCCGAGGGGAGCTCCCTCACCTGTGTGTAGCCCACAACTTCGAAACAGTCACGGGGTCTCCTCCATACAGCCACACCGCCTCGCCTAACCAGCTCGATACATGGCCACACTTCTTTATTATCTAGAGTAATAATAAAGAACGTGGCGTGGGAGGCTTGCAAGAAGCTTTACGGCGCCGAGCGCGACATAGATGCGCTTAAGGAGTCACTTAAGCGTGGAGACATGGCATGCGCCAACGCCTACCTAAACCAATTCAACGTAATCCTGCTCCTCGGGAAGCCGGACGACGTCCTGGACGAAGGAGACCGCCTGTTGCTGCGCTACGGAAGCGAATACGTCGAGCTAGTCACCGAGGAGTGGCAGAAGGAGGACACCGTGTGGCGCAGGTCGATACTCAGGCTGATTACGACGCAGGAAAAAAGAGTGGAATTCGCGGGCTAGGCAAAGACGAAGGTCTCCCTCTGCGACGCCATGGAGCGCCACGTAAAACCTGTCCCGGCGAAGACTCTATCCAACCACGCGCCGAATGTCTCGCGTGGAAGTGGCCGGGGGATGCCGGGTGCCAGTGCCACTGGCATGCCGAGCATGCGGCTGATTACAGGCAATACCACCGTGGCTGGCATGGCGAAGATCGGCGCCGGAAGCGCTGGCACGATGATGCGGATCGCGTCGCGGTCGAGCACCACCACCTCCCTCACCTTTTCCGTCACCTTTTGAACCTCACGCTCCACGGTCTTGGTCGGCGTGACGACGGTCGTCTGATCCGGCACCCCCTCGGTGGTTCTGCCCGGCGCCTCATCTGTCGTCTTGCTTGGTGTGGTTCTGTCCGGCACGACCTCCGCATCGTCTCTGACCCTGCCCGGCGTTCTCTCGACCACATCCTGCGCCGCCTCTTCGCGCAACCTCTGCAGATCCGCCTCATCACCGCGGCCCCTTCTGCGCCTCGCCAGGAGCACCATAAGCCTATTCCGCACATCCGGGAGCTCCTCGATGCGTCTAATCAACGGCCTCAGCTCCTCTTCGGCCTTCACCACGAGGACTTGGCCGCCGCGGCCCTCTACCTCTACTTCGGGCGGCTTAAACTGGTGTTCCTTCGCGGGCTTGACCGGCTCTATGGGCGGCTTCTCAGGCGTGGGTAGCGGCTCCGGCGGCTTGATGCCCATGCGTTTCTGAAGCGCGTCCTCTATCAGCGCCCTCAGCTTTTCCGCGTCGACGCCCACCTCCGATGCGCGCTTCTGAAGAAGCGCCTCGTCCATCAAAATCTTCTTCAGCTCCTCCGACGGCATCTCCGCCAGCCTCTCCCACTGCCGCTCCCTGAGGAACAGCGCGGCGCGCTCAGCCAGCGTCTGCTCGTCTACGCCGAACCGCCGGGCGTATCTGGCCAACATGTTTTGATCCCTCACCAGCTTCTGCAGGAACTCCAGCTCCACCCCCTGGAGCCATTCTGTTAAATCCCTGCGCGACGGGCCGGGCGGCGTCTCCTGAGCCGCACGCGCAAGATCCTCTACCGTGCGGCGCTCGAACTCAGCCCGACGCGCCCCCGCCTCGAGCCCCGACATCCGCGCCGCCTCTATGTACTGATTCAGCATCTCGTATTTGTCCCTGATCCGGTGCACCTCCCTCAGCAGTTTGGTGTACCGCGCCTCGTCCTCGGGGGACAGCGGCCCCTTCTGTCTCGCCTCATACAGCTTCTGAAACTCCTCCACCTTCTTCTGCCACTCCTCGAACTGCTTGAGGAGCTGGTCGTACTTAGACGTGTCGCCCTTCTTCAGATTGATGACAGCCTCCTCGACTTCCCTGAGGAACGCCTCGCCTTCGGGGTCGCGCCACGGCAAACCCCCCTGCCGCTGTCTCAGCACCTGCCCCGATGCGGCTCTGAGTTGCGGGGCCGAGGCGCCTGCGGCCAGCGCCTTCAGCGCGTTCGCTATATCCGCCGCCACCGTGCTGGCTAGGCCGACCTCGAAAAAGGCGCGGGGAGCCTCCTCGGGGAAGCCTTGCACGGTGCGCGTCGCCGCGGCGCCTGTGCCCGCCACGCCGAAGCTGGCCGCCGTAATCGCCGCCAGCTGTTTGGCGGCTTCTTTTGTCATGCCCGCCAGCCCGGGCACCGCAGTCAGCGCCAGCACCACAGACCGCCCAGCCACCTGCCCAGCCACGTCCTCAGCCGACGTCGGCACGCCCAGCGCCTGCATCTTCCTCTCGAGGTCATCCAGAGATGCTACTACGTCTGACACCTTCTGGGGCAGGCGGACATCCGTCACCGGCTTGTTCCTGCCCTCATGAATGTAGTCAATCGGCACAGCGCCGCGGAGCTGCGGGGTCTCCACCCTAGGGGGGGCTGGCGCCGATGCGCCGAGCTGCTGCAGCTGCCTAAAGACGTGCTCGAAGTAATCCCTCTCTACCTCTTCGTACGGCTTCCGCTCCCAGATCGCCCTGCCCCACCTGTACAGCGACGGAATTCCGGTAATCTCAGCCAGCGCGTGCACGTTTATCACGTGTTCGCGCATCAGCGTAAGCGTGTTCGGGTCGATGCGCGGCAGTTGGGGCGGCGGCGCAGTGGGGCCGCTCCACCGCATCAAATGCGGGAGGTCAGACATGTGCAAAAAAGAGCGTCGTTTTTTATTTCTTCGCGCCTACCGCTCCCTTATCACGCGCCACACGGTAAACGCCGCGGCGGCGAAAGTCGCCGCGACAATGATCCAGCCGACTTGGGTCACCCGGCTCCAGAGGGCGTCGTACGGCAGGAAGACGTCTGCGTCGACCAGCTTCTTGAATCCGTCGGCGACAGCAGACATCGCCGTGTTCGCGGCGACTGTGGCTATGGCGACGACCGCCAAGACGGCGATGATTGTGAGGGGGCCAGCGGCGCCGCCCTCCTCGCTCATACCCCGCGCCACCTCACCAGCACCGCCGTGACGAGCAGAGACGCCACGGTCAGCGCCTCGGCGTTGTCCCTGACGAACGCCGCAAGCGCGGCGGCGGTTGAATAGGCAGAGGAGCTCAACCCCTCAGGCGGCGCAGGGAATGCGGACATGAACGCGTCGATGAACAGCGCCACGGCCCACGGCCAAATCGCGCTGACTATGACCATGAGGATGACGTTGCCCAGAGTCAGCTCCCCCCTCATACCCTGATCGACACCTGGCCCATGACCGTCTTCACGAACAGAAACATCCTCCACGCTATGTAGTAATTTGTAACGAACTGGGCGAAGGCGGCGACGGCGGTGACGACCCACCCCGCCCACGCCGCCCCGAACTGGGCCAAGACGTCGCCTGCGAACTGCGCCAGCTGGACCAGCCACGTCATCAGGTTGTAGAGGAAGACGAAGAGGGTCATGAGGACGTTTATCGCCGTGAAGTTCGAGAAGATGTCGTTAGAGACGGCGTAGCTGTTTACGTTGTTCTGCACGAACCAGTTCACCCACGACGCCAGCGGCGGCAGGCCGTCCAGCGCTATGAGGCCGGCGTTGGCGACGCCGACGGTGACGATGGTGTACATCAGAGCCGACAGTATCGAGAACCGGAAGAGCTTCTCGCCCCACTCGTTTACGAAGTCAAACATGTGCAGATACTAGCCACATCTTTAAAAACCCTCACGGCGTCCAGCCGCCCGCGGCGGCCGCCGCGGCTAGGCGGCTCAAGACCTCGAAAACCAGCACCAACATAGCAAAGACTATAGATGCGACAAGCGCAACAAGCGCCTCTATCCGCAGTGTGTATTGAGCTGTACATGTCTCGATTGGATGCGTCTGCGTAGTGGTGACAGGCACGCCGAGCGAGCCCGTCGTGGTTGTGGTCGCAGTGGTCGTCGTGGTGGCGCAGACCTGCCCCGCGGGCTCCCTCATGTCGCCAGCGGCCACTATTGCCGACAGGATGAACGCCGCCAGGACGTAGCCCCTCGGCACGCGGCTGTCGAGCAGATGCGCTATCAGCAGAGCAACGGCAAGCCCCAGCACGATGAGCGAAACCACGTAATAATAATAACTAGATAATATAAAGGAAAAAAGGGGGTTGGTTTGGGCGGCTTGCGCCGCCTACCTCCTGACCTTCCTCTTCCTCCGCCTAGCCATAGCCCTCCTCATGCCCCGCCTGCGAACTCCCTCCATATCCTCTTGAGGAAGCCGAAGGCTATTACGCCGACGACGAGCGCGCCCATCAGCGCCACCACGATGCCGAAGCTGGTTACCGACGCGTATATTGCCTGCTCCCCCTGTCTCGTAATCGTGGCGTTTGTAGCTGGCCCGAGGGCGTTCAGCACATAGCTACCGACCGCCGCCGCTATCGCCACAGCCGCGGCCGCGATTATGAGCACCACAAACGCCCCGGCGCCCTCCCGGATCTCCGCCGTGAAGCGTACGGGCAAATTAGACGCCGTGGGCGGCGTCCATGCCACGGGCACAGACGCGGCTGGCAGACGGCTTAGCAACGCAACCGCCGCCGCTCTAAGCGTTTCGTACGCCCTTTTCATCTTTTTCGTCTTTCTCTTCGTTCTCATAACTTTATACATGTCGTCGTTGTACACATCTTTTTTTAAGCCTTAACGCCGTGGTGCATGGCGAACTCACACTTCTGCCAGCAACGCCAGGTTGTTCACAACTACCGCGATCCTGGCCAAGACCGCCGCCGCGCAGATCGCCAGCGCGGCCTGCACAACCTTGGAGCGTAGCTGTTCAGGCAGCCTGCTGGCAAGTCTCTCGACAGCAAAGGCGGCCATAGACAGGGGCGCGGCGCTTACCAGAGCCAGGGGGAAAACCGCCGCTGGGTTGCTGTTAATGACGTCAGCCACGGCGGGGTTAGCCTCCACGCCCAAGCCAAGCGTAATTACTAAATACGTCGACAGGGCGTCTAGCAG
>Ga0209741_1000527_pt1 | contig 10243 bp, 6 predicted proteins | sample OctOCTMetagenome_FD_184734 | JGI IMG/M metagenome (GOLD analysis project Ga0209741, IMG submission 184734) | Hot spring and microbial mat streamer communities from Octopus Spring Streamers, Yellowstone National Park, USA - OCT_B (SPAdes) (version 4) | ecosystem: Environmental > Aquatic > Thermal...
CTTTTTATCAAAAGATATAATAAAGATGATTCAGTACTCGCAGCAAAAATCTTGTGTTATACTCTTTTCAAACCTTACAATATTGCCACACCCGGAGGATCTGGTAAATTCAGGATTATTCGAAATTAATATCTCAATAGACTCTTTTGATAAGGAAAAATATGAGTTTATAAGAAAGTCAGGCGAGCTAAAAAAAATATTCAAAGAACTTAAATTTAACGAAAACGAATTTGATATAAAATCAAAAAATGGGAAATCAGAAGACGGGAAACAAGAAGAAAAGATTATTTTAAGAAACGGAATAACCGGATCAGAAAAAAGCAAAAGCACACTTGAAAAAGTTGTAGAAAATCTCAAAACATTAATAAGAACAAGAAATAAATTAAAAAAGAATCTCCCAATAATAAGTATAAATTCTGTTTTTGCAAAGGAGACAAAAGAAGACGCAGAAGATATTATAAAAAACGCCATCGATTTAGGTGTTGATAGAGTAAAATTTCAAAAACTTGCTTTTGATGTTCCCGGAGTATTTCATACACCTGACTCCACAGACTTTCTTTTTCTATGCAAACTCAAAGAAAAATATAAAAATCAGATTGAGATTATATTTGCGAACTTTGATCACGCATCGGAGCTAAAAGGTTATTGCTTCTATGCTCATTTTATGGTTCTTGTTGATGTCTTTGGGAACATTTTCCCCTGCTGTATGCCGCCGATATTTGAAAACACAGAACTTTCAAAATTTGGTAACATAGAAAACACTGATATAATAAAAGCTCTTGAAAGAAGACAGAATTTCATAAACAATTTCAGAGATAATCCCCCACAATTTTGCAAAAAATGCTATTTGTACATCAGAAGATAACCGAGTTATTAAAATAAATTTACTGTGATGATGACTTTTTTATTAGCTTTTTTGTTAATAGGTCAAAAAGGAGAAAAATCAGTAGGTGTAGCAGAGCAGAATTTAGTTCAGATGGAAACCAGCTGTTTCACAGGTTCAATAACAACTTGTGCTAAAGTAGGAGAATATTATGAGAAGAAAAGAAATTATGAGAAGGCTATTGAGTTTTTCGATGCCGCGTGCATAGGCGGAGACGCTATATCTTGCATAAAACTATATGTAGTATATGCAAAAGGGAAATGGGGCAAAAAAAGAGACTTTAACACAGCTATGGGATACTCAATAAGGGCTGGGGAATTGCTCGGAAGAGATGGCTCAGAAACATTCTATAAGCAATCATGCAATTTTGGAGACTCATGGGGTTGTTATCATCTCTCTACCATACAAGATGAAAGATATAATAACCAACAAGAAGCTCAAAAACTTTTAAATAAAGCTATAAATTTAGCTCAAAACGGATGTAATGAGAAAGATCCAGACCCAGTAGATTGTTTTCTTCTTGGTTTTTTGTATAAAATTGGTAAAGGGCTACCGAAAGATGAGAAAAAATCACTCTCTCTTTATGAGAAGGCTTGTGATGCAGGAAACGGAGGAGCTTGCCTTAATTTAGCTAACACATACAAGCAGAAAGGAGATACCCAAAAATTTGAAGAATATAGAATAAAAAGTTGTAAAGGGAGCAGAGGAGATATATGTTATGAACTTTGGAAAGAGACCAAAAATAAAGAGTATCTTGAGATGGGTTGCCGTTTTGGTTTCAAGCAAGCTTGCGACGAACTTTTCAAACCACCAACACAAAAGTGAGAAAAAAATAAAAATAAAAAAAGAAAAAATAACCTACTTCCCTCACAAGAAAAATAAAAGGTGATTTTTATTTTCATAAGTTATAAGTAGGCAGTATAAAACGAAAAGAGCCCTATAAAAATTTCTATAATTTGGGATGAATTTGAGCATTGAGTTGCTCAAAAATAAAATTGTTGCAGTGAAGAGATGAGTTAAAAATAAAGAGATGAAAATTATTTTTGATATATTTTGCTTTATAACAAAAAATCCGTTTATGTAAGACAAAATGAAAAGAAGAGCCGAAAGCAAAAAAGTTAATTTTACACCGATCTTTTCGGCTAAGTTTTTTTGTCCTATCTTTTTGTCCTCTTCTATATCATCAACAAGATCAATAAGATATCCCGCTGTAAAGGCAAATGAAACGAAAAGAGAAAGCAAAACTTTTTCATTATCAAGGAAAAGGAAATCAAAAAGCTTTTCTGGGGTTTTTTCATAAATTCCCCAAACTAAACCAAAAGAGAAAATCAAAATCCCACCTGCAATATGTAGAAGAACATCATGGAAAAACATAATTTTTCTTATGATATAGTACATCCCCCAGGTGAGGTATATAATAACATAGACAAAAGAAATTGCAAGACTACTCCCGCTAAATGTAAAGAGTAAACCCAAGATGAAAAAAGACACACTTAAAACAAGGTAAAATAAATTTTTTCTTTCAAAGAAAACATTTAGGTTAGACACAGAGAACACGCACAGGAAAGATGATATTAAAAATGGGATTATACTAAATTTTACACTATCTATAAAATTCACATACGCAAAAAATGGGATACCGCTCAAAAATAAAGCTTGAAGAATGCTCTTTTTTATTCCATCAAAATCAAAACTTTCCCCCGAAGACATCACTATATTGATTTTAATACAAAATAATTTTCAGAAAAAAATAGCATATTAGTAAGAATGGAAAATTCAAAAACAAATCATCCAAAAAATGCTTATAATTATTTAGATGCTGAATCTCGGAAGGTTCATCTTAAAAAGGATGCTTCTTGACACAGAAAAATTAATGTTTGCTCTACCACGAATGTTCCCACCTTCTGAACCAAAACTTACAGCTTTGAGAATTAAAAACTTCATCTCATCCTATCTCAACTGGAAATTCGGACTCAAATCTAAACCAGTTATTTTGCAAGTTGAACCAGTAAAGGGTTGTAATTTGAACTGTGTTATGTGTGGTGCTGGACAGCTCAAAATCCAAAAACTTCCTTCTGACAACTTTATAGCGCCGATAGGTTATGACGGGGAACTCTACACTTGTTGCAGACACTTTGGTAATAAATAGGTAAGTTTAGGTAATATTCTCAAAGACCCTCAAAGAGCACTGAAAAATAGACTAATGTTCCTCAAAAAGTTCAGAAGCGATCCCCCGGATTTCTGTAAAAATTGTGAAACCTATTGTAGAATGTGCAAAAAAAATGGGAAAGCATAAAATAAAGTAGTAATTTAAACAAAAGAAAATAATGATAAAAGAGGGAATGTTCATAAAAGATATAATACACGATATTAAAACTTTCAGAACAAAAAGTTTTTCCTCAAATTCAATCGGAAAATTTACTCCAAAGAGACTACAAAATTTCATAAAATCTTACCTTGCAAAAAACCTCGGTATTGTATCGCAAGCCATTCGTCCAATAACTTTATTTATTGAAACTATGAGAGGATGCAACTTCAAGTGCGTAATGTGTAGAGCCGGAGATTTCCCAAAAGAATACCTGAGTTTTGATAAATTCAGAAAAACTGCTGATATGTTTTCCGACTCATTCTTTTTATTCCCTTATGCAGCGGGAGAACCTTTTTTGAACAGAGAATTTTACAATATGCTGAAATATGCTTCATCAAAAAATTTCTATACTTTCGTTACCTCAAACTTTTCTGTAATAGATGTAGAAAAATTTATAGAAACTCAAATAGATGAAATCGCAGTATCAATAGATTCACTAAATCCAGAAAAATTCAGAAAAATAAGAGTAAATGGAGACATAAATCTGGTCGTGAGGAACCTAAAAAAGCTTATTGATTTGAAGAGAAAGAAAAATTACAAAAAACCGACCATCTCGCTGAAAATGGTAGTTATGAGAGAAAATTTAGAGGATGTTGAAGAAGTTATAAATTTTTGTGCGAGTTTGGGAGTAGAGAAATTTTATATTGAAACAGTTTTTGTAGCCGAATTTTATCAATTTGATGTCGGAATACCCTCAAAACAAGAGATAAACTATCTGAAAAATTTGCTCCAAGAATATAAAAGTCAAGGTTTAAAAATAAGATTTTCACCTTTTTGTAGCTTTGAAAAAGGAGATTTCTTTTCAGGTTTCTGTCATTTTGCTTTTTCTTCTCTCGCAATAGATATATATGGGAATGCATTTCCGTGCTGCTTTCTCTTTGTAAGACCAGAAAGAAGCTTTGGAAATGTTTTTGATGATTTAGGAGGCGTGATGAAAAGAAGATATGAGTTTCTGAGAAATTTCAGAAAAAAAATCCCAGATATATGTAAAGGATGCCCAATATACTATAAACCGTAAATAATAAAAAAACGAAAATAAAATAGTCTAATCTTCATACAAATGTACTATCTTGAACTTATCTATTATAATGATATTCTTTCCTAAATTTCTGAAAAAGTTTTCACACTCTTGCGTCCAACAAAGCACATATTTTATATCATTTTCTGAAATAAAAGAAAGAATCTCAGATTTATCTATTGGTTTTTCTTTAAACTTCCCTGCTATAAATGGAGAGGAAAACGGTCCCCATGGAACACCTGAACCTAAAAACTTTCTGTTCTCAACCTTTGCTATTATGTAAGGTATGATATGAGAGTTATAAAGTGGGTGAATCAGTTTTCCTTTTTCAAACATATGTTTATCACCTTCAACAAGAATTTTTTCTCCTTCCTTCGTGTTGTTCAATATATACTCAATAGTAGATTTGACACTTTCTGGAAAATTTTTGGGTAAAGGAGAAGAACCAAAAACAGAAAGCATAGCTCTTACTAAAAAGAAAAACAAAGCAATAAATTTGAAGTAGTCATCAAATTTTGTTTTATCAATATGAAGAAGAAAAGAAATTAAAAAGAGCGGAATGAACCTTGTAGGATCTGGACCAAAAACGATTACAGAAAATATTACAAAAATTTTTGGTATATTCCAACCTATTTCCCAAAGTTTCAGCAAAACGGCAGAAAAAACCACAATAAGGTAATAAAAAAAGCAAGCAAAAATAAGAGTTTTTTTCTTTGTGAAAACCGATCTTAAAGCTACAATATAAACCAAAGGTAAAAAAACAAATGAATAATTAAAGTAACCAAAACTCAAAACCCGTGTAATGATATTGTAATCAACTGGCAAAAATATTTTATCTTCAACCATAAAATCTTCACGCACAATAGCACCGGAAACGAAAATCTTTATGTATTTGAAAAGTATGAAATTGACAGAAAATATTTTGGCAAAATATAAAATTAAAGGGAATAAAAATATATCAGGTCTTTTTAAGACGAAAGAAAAAATTGCGGAAAAAAACAAAAGCGTAGGAGATACAAAATGAGCAATTCCAAGTATGATGTAATCTACAATATCGAACTTTTCTGATATAGTAGCTTTATACATAACAACTGTAAAAAGAGAGCAAGATAAAATCCAGTGTAACCTACCGCCAACTACCGATGCAATTCCAAGAATACAAAGAACAACCAATATATAGGGGAAACCAGAAAGATTTTCACTCTCATAGTTTTCTACCTGATTCTTTCCGACACCCCGGCTGAGAGAAAAGATAATCAAAATAATAGACAAAGCAAAATAAAAGAGCGAAGCAAAGTTATAAATTTGCTCATCATATTTTTCTAAACTGAAAATTTTTGCAAGGAAAAAGAAAGGAATGTATATGTCAGCAGAACCAAAGGACCAAAAAGAAAAAAATTCTTCTTTATCTAAATTGCCGTACACAATCCTTTTTGCAACCATATATCTTATCGGATTATCATCATAGTAAAAGAGTGCGGTCAAATTCTTTGGTGAGAGTATTAGGAAAGAAAGCAGAAGAAGAACAAAACCAAATGATTTATCGCTTCTGATTATTTCTTTTAATCTCAACAATAATGAAACCTTCATTTTTAAAAACTATTTTTAGGTTTTCTTTATCTCTTTCCAGAATATCATATAAGTGCTGAGTAAAATTTATGTCAAAGACTAAATATTTGAAATTTGATTTGTATATAACAAATTCCATAGTTTTCTTTCTCAAAAGTGGGTCAAGCTTTTCAAATACGAGGAGAAAAACAGGAGGATTTAACCTACCCTCGCTGAAAATCTTAAATGCAACAGGTAACGAATAAAGCAAAATATCTTCACTTTTTACATATTTATCTTTGAAAAAATCTACTACCTCCTTATTCTCTTTCCATCTAAGAGATGCTTTTACCTTACCTGCTATGTCTATAAATTCTGCTAACCTCAAAAAACAAGATATGAAAAATATCAAAACTAAAATCTTTTTTCTTCTCATCAAAAACTCATTTATTACCCTCACACTTATCAAAAAATATATCGGTGAAAGTATATATATCATCTTTGGTACCATTGTAAAGTATCTTGAAAGCAGAACATAAAATATCAAAGAAAAAATGTATGCTACTACCTCAAACCTCCTCATTATATATAATATCCCTAAACCCAAAATCAAAAGATTTAATAAAATTGATATTTCTGCCAATCCTTTGTATTTGAAATCTTGTATTCCCTCAAAGTAACCATATCCTAACATAACATCTGAAACAGAAAATGAATCTTTCAAATTAGAGAAAACCGAACCTAAAATATCAGAAAAATTCAGAGGTAGAAAAATAACGGAAAACAATAAATAAACTAAAACCTCAAACAAGTTAAAAAAATTTCTTATATCCTCACGAAAATGAACTTTAATTTCTTTCGGAGGAAAAAAAACTATGCAATTTGAACAATTGTAAACCTGATGAAAATCCTCCCCTTGTGAAGAGAAAATATAGTACAAACTTGGAGAAGTAAAAATTAAAAAAAACAGAGAAATCAAAATTACTCCTTTGAAACTTCTATGATACAAAAGAGAAGTTAGTGTTAGTCCCAAAACAGCGAAGGTAATTGGTAGGTAAGAGTATGCGGCTAATCCCCCGAATATTCCAGCTAAAACATATCTTCCTTCCATCAAAAAATAAAGCATACCAAGAATAAAAATTGCAGGCTGTGGATGGTGCATTCTGACAAAAAAATAAAAAACAGGTAAGGTCAAAACACAAAAAATAAGAGAGAAAGTAATGAACCTATCAATAAAAAAGTATCTTTCAAGTAGCCTAAACAAAAAATACAAAAGAAAAAAAGAGTTAATAAAATGGTAAACAAATGCTTTCAACACTAACTTCCAAAATTCTCCAATAAAGAAAAATATTTTATCCAAAACCTTAACTATGTTCATTAACAAAATTCCGTGATAATCTTTCCATGTCAGGGGTATCTCAACACCGAATAATCTCAATTTGAGAAATGGGTAAAAATCTTGCTTTATAATAGATAGAAAAGGTAGTATTTTCTTTTCACGAGGGCGAGGATAAATAAATTCTTCTTTTACAAAATCTATACCCAGTATAGTCTCACCTATATCGCTCAACATCATAAGCCCCTCGGAATGAGGAGCCTCAAAGAAAATTGTGAAATTCGTCAAAACAACGAAAGATAAGGTAAAGACAAATACAAAGGCTATCCAAAATAACTTTTTCAAGGCTAAAGATTTTATTTAATTAAAAATTTCTATTTTTCATTCTTCCCGTTCTCGCTTATTCCGTCTCCATTCTTCCCATTTCCGTTTCTTCTGAAAGCTTTCATAAAGTAAAATGCCACAAGAATTACACTTACAGGTATCATGGCGTTCATTAGCGCAAACATCTTGCTCACATCACTTTCTGTCACGCTACCTATTACAGGGCATCCCATAACTTCATCTCCTTTAACATATATCACTCCTGCCCACACTCCCTCATTCCCGGCTTCATCTTGTGCTTTGATTTTAAGCTTATAAATTCCTTTTGGCAAGTTCAAAGTTATCCGCTTTACTCCTTTTTGCCATTCACCTTGCACATCCATATCATCTACGCTCCAACTCACTTTTATATTGCTCTCTGGTGTCACATTATCTTTGACCTCTATATTTAAAACTTGAACTTTGTCGCTGTGGAAAATATATCCCTGCAATTTCTCATCAAACTCTCCTCCTTTAACTTTTATTTCAGGCTCTACCCTATCCAAAACAAATCTTACTTTGACTATATCTTCCCACCCTATGTTGTTTTCATCTATTGCGAAAAATGATATTTCATTTTCTCCATCCAAAAATGCTCCCAAATCTAATCTCATATGCCCTGAATAACTTTCAAGGTTGTAAGGTATTTTCCATGATGAATATGATTTTTTCCAGCTCAGTTTCTTTACACCTGCATAAACAACTGATAAATAGGAGTTTTCTCCCCCGAACAATCTCTTTGCTTCCTCATATCCTAAAAGACAAACAGGTTTTTTCTCTGAATCGCACATTTCTCCATTTGGAAGAACAACATCAACTCTGGGTTTTGGAGGTAAAATTTTCTCTGCATCTGCTGCACTTACTCCCACTGGTGGAGCTAAAAATCCTCCTCCAAATGCTTGCAGCAAAGTTGTCAAATCCAAAGAACCTGTTATAGATTTGTTCTTGCAATCGTTTATTGGGTCAGGACCAACGCATCCTATGTAAATAGCAAGATAATCTGGCATAGTCACCTGCCAGGGATATTTTGTTTCAAGCTGCTGCCATGGGGATGTGTTTGGGAACTCGTCTATTGTGACATCTGGTCCTTCGGGAGCTATCATCTTGATCCATATATGCAAAATATTATTTACATCCAAGGGTATGTTCCAGCGTGCCCCTAACATACCTTGTAAGTATCCTGAAAGGACATCACCTAAAATATCTGCAAGACCACCTATTCTACCCACAAGCGGAACAGCTGCGTTCCAAACTAAATTTGAAATTTCGGGTTTTACATCTATAAATATTTGCGTGGTGTTTGTAGTTGAACCACCGAAAACTCTGTTATAAGTTAATACAAAGTTGAAATCAAGCCCCAAAAACCAGTTTCCGTATCCCCGAAAGAGAGTGACTGGGGTCGCACCGACTATTCCATCTTTTACGAACTGAGATATGTTGTTTTGTCTGCACCAGAAATCAACCCTGTAATTCGGGAGCAAGAATGTGACATCTGAAAATTTCTGAGCTCCAAGGCTCGGAGGGAAAGCATCGGGAGTTCCTGCAAGAGAACCTGAAGCGGGAGCATCCGGGGTGAGCAGAGATGGCCAAGATGTTCCTGTTCTTGCGGAAGCAGCTTCTCCACCTTGCGGTATAAATCTTATTTCGGCTTTTCCATCTGGGTCGCACAAATATCTTACAGCTGGGAAAAAGTACTGAAGTGAGCTAACATCTGCAAAGTTACCTATTGGCAAAAACGCCCCTATATCGTTGAATTTGTTGGAGTCAGGAGAGTACACGCCTCCTGGGTTTATGGCAAGACACATCCACCCGGAAGAATAGAACATATGAGCTATATCAGAAAATGCATCTTGCGATATACCAAGACCTATCCAGTATGTCCAGGCAGGTGAATAACGCATAACTATTCCTGTTCCATCAGGTGGTAAGTATCCATACTGACCTAATTCCCCTGTTCCGTTTTCAACCCCAATAGTTCTTTCAAATTGAACTGTTCTTGCTGCCCGAGCTTGGTCTGCTGGATCAGTTATTCCTGGCAACGGTGCTTTGAAATTCTCGTAGAAAAATACGATATCATAATTGTTTGCAGTATTTACTCCTGTTCCCACATTATAAAGGATAGCGTACATATCTATGCATATGGCTTGACCTTTGACATGCCAGTTATCCCATTTGACTATTCTGCAAGTTCTAGTTGGTGCAACTCCTGGTTGTAGAGTATCTGGGCAATCTGTTCTCAGAGCCGTACGCATAGAAGCGGATCCGCAGACTGTACCCGCCTGACCAACCCTTATGAACCTATAAGTTACATTATTTAAAGGATTATTTATTCTTATTCCACTCGTTCCGTTATAATCTTCTATACCAACAAGGAAAGGTCTAGGATTAGTTTTTGGATCGCAATTGCAACCTGTAAGGCAAAGCCCGCACATATTGCAACCGGAACCAGTAGGTCCGTCTGGGTCGATTAAAATATCTGTTCTGGTCCAGTTTTCCAAATTTATATCTATTGTTCCATCTGAGAAAAGCACAACTTGAAAAGTGTTTTTAGCTGAGCAATTCCCAGCACCAGATGTATTGCCGTAGCTTGGGTTTGGATTTATAATCCCGGCTCGCCTTAATCTACAAAGCTCCCTATTATCAGACTCACAAGCTCCACACCACTGGCAATCCCCTCCGGAGCAAATATAATTAGAGCAACAATCTTCGGATGTGTCAGGACAATCA
>Ga0209741_1000528_pt1 | contig 10237 bp, 10 predicted proteins | sample OctOCTMetagenome_FD_184734 | JGI IMG/M metagenome (GOLD analysis project Ga0209741, IMG submission 184734) | Hot spring and microbial mat streamer communities from Octopus Spring Streamers, Yellowstone National Park, USA - OCT_B (SPAdes) (version 4) | ecosystem: Environmental > Aquatic > Thermal...
TCCCGCTTGTCCCCCGATGGTTGTTGGTTATCGCTGATATTTATTTGTTTTGGGTTGCCTTGCTTCTTGATCCACAGGGTTTTTAGCCCTGCGGCATCGAGGGATTTCCGCCTTCCCCATAGAGATCTTGGGATCTCTACGGGCTCACCGGTGGCCGTTAAGCCCAGCGGAATGGGGCTCCCATCTATGCTTGGATCCCCGAAGCCCTTCTTGGCAGAGCCCTTATACAGGGCTTCGGCCTCGGATGCTCCAAAGGCCACTGCATCCCAAGGTTTCCCAAAATATAGCAGAGATATCACATCATCATCAGAATAATTATGGGTTGAATATTTATAAACCTAAGCCAAGACAGCAAACGAATATAAAAGTATTCCCACTACCATGAAAAGGATACAGCCCAAAAGATTGGGGTGGCGGGGATTATATTTTAGTTGTGGCTTATAGATATATTATCGCTAGCTCTAGATATTATGGGATGCTTCCACGAACCCCGCTAAAGTTTTGATCGAAATATTGGAAAAGGTTTCTGAGGGAACTAGCATCTACAGGGTTTTAGAGGGTATAGCTGTCCTCGCATCGCTAGCCGTACTATTTACTCTAGATCTTGCTATAGGTATTCATAACATTTTATATCCAATCGCTGGAGCGGTATCTATCTATGGTGGCAACCATCTGAGGATATGTAGAAACCTATATCAGGGGTATCTATGGGGTATAGAGAGCATGGGTTATCTACCAGATAAGAGAGGTCTCTATATGACTGTTATAAGGGCTATATTTATCGTAGAGATCTTCCTGATAGCTTCAGGGATCTCTCTTATCATATACCCAATCATAGGTCTCCAGCTATTAGGAGGATACACGTTATATATATTACTTATATCTCTATTTTCTTTCTCCTTAGTAGCTATTATAGGTCATTTTACAAGGGTAGAGCTATATAGAATCTTCCTTGAGAAGGTGCGTAGAAGTGGCTGAAGAATTCTTTCCGCACACCAGCTTTAGACCGGGGCAGAGGGAGGTTTTGAAGGGGATCAGAGAGGAGCTAACCTCTACGAGGATTCTAATCCTAAGGGCCCCTACAGGCTTCGGAAAAACCGCTGTGGGGATAGCTACTGGGATGATGAAGCCACCGGCTATACATTCTGTGAGAACTAGAAACGAGATAACCCCTGTCCTCAGAGATCTTAAGAAGCTGACTAAAAGGGTTAGAGGTGTTAGATATAGCTTTATACATTCTGCCCATGCTATGTGCCCCCTTCTAAGTGATAAGAGGATAGATCCTGAGGATTTCTGGCTTAACTGCCAGATCCTCAGGGAGATGGGTTTATGTAGCTACTATGCGAAATCCCTCTCGATAGCTGAGGAGGATATCGAGGATATACTGGCTACTTCAGAAAACCATGTGGAGTGTGTGAAGCGCGTCTCTAGAGAGCTAGGTGCGTGCCCTTTCTTCTCGCTTGCAAAGCTTGCTAGAAGTTCTGACTATGTTGTGGCTACATATCCATATGTATTTTCAAGAGATCTATTTTCCACTATCTACCCAGATGAAGATCCAAGCGAGTTCTCAGCCATAATAGATGAAGCCCACATGATCATAGATCCGTCATCTGTCTTCTCGTCAGAGATAAGTGTGGCGAGGATAAGATCCTCTATAAACGAGGTCAGAGAATACCTTGGTGGAGATCCCTTTACAGAGGATCTTATAGAGAGAATAGCGAAACTCGTCGAAGAGAGGGCAAGAGATGAGAAGCTGAGGAGGATTGATAGAGCATCTATGGGTGTAGATAGCGATTCTATAGAACATCTAATCGATGTAGCTCTAGAGGTTAAGAAGAGGGCTATAGATAGGATCCTTTCTAGAGGCTCTGTAAGTGATGCAGCATCTAAAAGGATCTCTATGGTGAAGGTAACCCTCTCGCTAGCATTACTAGAGGATAGCAGGTTTGAAGCATTCGCATATAGGGATGGACAGAGTGCGTGGTTAAAGATCTCAGCTGTGGATCATAGTGTTGTTTCAGAAGCTCTCCAAGCATATAGATCTACATTGCTTATGTCGGGCACACCTCCATCTAAAGAATATATAGAGAGGATCCTTGGTCTGGGAGGGGTATCATATATAGATGCTATGGAGGCAGGCGCGTGGTCCCCATATTCAAATATGGCTGTGATACTAACCAGCCAGCTGACGTCGAGATACATTGAAAGGGGGGATGCTATGTACCAGCTTTACTCAGAATATATAGAGGCTCTCGATAGCATTGTAAAAGGGGTTAAGCTGATAGTATATCCCAGCTATAACTTCATGAGGAATGTTGTTGAGAGACTCAGCTGGAGGGGATATGTAGAGGATAGAGGATCCACGATAGATGATCTCGAAGAAGGGATTAGAGCAAATGGGCTAATTCATGTAGTGGCAGGTGGAAAGCTATCAGAGGGGATAGAGCTAGTGGAGAATGGGAGATCCCTTATAAAATCGGTTTTCATAGCAGGTGTGCCGTATCCCCAGAGAGATGATTATATCGAGGAGCTTCTCAAGAATATGAGGAGAAAGGTTCCCGATAGAGAGGCCTGGGACTATATATATAATATGGCGTCATCAATAAGAGCTATGCAGGCGATAGGAAGATCTGTTAGAAGCGAGGAGGATAGAGCATTGATAATACTGGGTGACAGGAGATTTATGGCCCAAGATATGAGGAAATATATGGGTATTAGAATCGGGAGAATAGCTAGGAACATCGTGGAATTTAAATCCCTAGTGAAGCTTGTTGCAGAGGACTTCCTATAGCAATAGATAATGCCAGGTATCTAAATAACTTCCAATCCAGTTCGGAGACAAGGTTAAGCTGTGAATATTTATAAGCACCTACTAATCAAGTCTAGTGATGATGAAACCCGGCAAAACAGATACATGAAGATCTATTCATGCACTGATCCTCTTCACACAAGCTATGATAGCCGGTTTAGCCATTTCTGACAGCAATCTATAGTGAATCCCAGCTAGCCTTCGCCGCTATCTTTATCCACATGTTTACCTCTTACAGCTCCTTCCCTAAATATGGACGCTACATACCTGTAGCCTGGGGTCTCAATAGGTTTTTCTGGGAGTATTCCTTGAGGTCTTAGATAGAGGATCAATATAATTACTACTGCGAAACCCAGTCTCTCGATCCTAGTTACATCGAGCCAGCTTATATCTATTGAGCCCCCGCCTATGTTGAGGATCCATGCTATGCCCGATAATATCTGATCCTTATAGAAATTAACGACCCTTGACGATACCCAGTATATTGAGACGCCTATTATAACACCCAAATTATTTCCAGCACCTCCCATGAGAACCATGAGCCATGGTATGAATGTGTATAGGTATCTATCATATTTATCAACTGTTAATCCTCCTGAATACATTGTATCTATATAGCCTGCAGCCGCAGCAATAGCCGAGCCCACCACCATCGCCCTTATCCTCAGAGACTTTGTGTTGATTCCTAAGCTCTCTGCTGCAAGCTCATTCTCCCTCATAGCCCTCAAAGCTCTTCCAAAAGGTGTTCTGAGCATATAGCTTGTGAATATTAGGGATGCTATTAGCAATGCGGATGAAACATAGAGATATACTATTGATTTGGGTCCCAGCCAGCCGAGGGGATCCGGAACTGACACCCCCCTAGTTCCATTTAGTATAGGGTCATAGTTTCTGTTAACAGCCCTGAAGATCTCTGCTATAGCTATCAGAGTTATGGCTAGATAGTCCTCTCTGAGTCTGAAAGCCGGGAGCACTGCTATATAGCCTAGAGAGGCTCCAACAAATATGGCTATCACAATGCCTAGGAGCATTACTAGTAAGGAGCTAGCTGGATGGGCATTCATATAGGCTTGGAGCTCTACTGAGGCAGGTCCATTATTGAATATATAGTCTGTTTTTGGTGAGTCAGCAAAGATAACCTGGATCATTCTCGGTACGAGAGAGCCTGCTACAACAGCTCCCCCGAGAATCGGTAGGACCTTTCCAAAATTAGGTAGTCCTGCATATCCGTACTCAAGGTTGAGGGATATTGAGATTACGGAGAAAATCGCTATGAATGGTATTGTGTCTATCACGAGGCTAAGTATGTCTACCACCTAGATTCACCTCCTAGCCTTTGAGGATATCTTCTCAATAGCTCTCGAAACCATGGGTGCTAGACCTGTTGGTGCGAATGCTATGAAGATCACTATTAAGATCATGGGGAATACGAAGCCATACTTTAAGATCTCTCCAGCATCTTGATAGCCCACCGAGTATAGGCATCCATAGATCTGTGATGGCAGGATCGACTCCGCATAAGCAACAAGTAAAGCTCCGAGGAAGGGGCCATATATGCTTGAAAGTCCACCAGCAATGCTAACAGCAAATATGGTGATCAATATTCTGGCTGGCACACTAGGATCTACATAGAGCCACATAGGATAGAAAAGCCCTGCAAGCCCCCCGAGAGCCCCTGCCAGGAACCATGATAGGATATATATTCTATTTGTTGGTATCCCCAGTATCTCTGCAAGACCCGGATTCTCTATGGACGCCCTCATAGCTATGCCTAGCTTGGTCTTGTTGATAAATACATATAGTATTATTAGAAGTAACACTAGCAAAGCTATAACTATTACTGGTGCAGCTGTTATCTGGAGGCTCTGGATCAATACTATATCCTCGGATCTAAAGAGGAAACCCTTAGCTGTGTATATTTTGCCTACATAGTAATAATAATCCGATATAATATATATTATAGTGGATCCAAATAGATCCACAGCTATTGTAGCTATCATTAGCTGGACTAGTGAAGCACCCCTAGAGACTAGAGGCTTTATAACAAAGAGATATGTAGCCAACGAAGCGATACCACCTAGTAGAAATGCGAGGGGGGCTAGGGGATAGGGAGGCATGATCCCTAGAATCTTTTGGTGGCCAAGAAAGGCGACATACATGCCTAGACTTACGTAGAAGCCGTATGCGAAGTTAGGAACCTTGGTAGTTTGGTACATAAGGGTTAAGCCGAGCCCCATGAGGCTCAGGATCCCCATGTAGAAGAGATACCCTATGATCTGTTGTAGTGATATATTAGCAATCCCTGCAATGCAGGACACAGCGTCTCCAAGCGCAGGCATAATTATGCCTAAGTCTATATATTATTCTGTATGCTTATAAACCTCTAATAAGATATAATAAAGTAAGGTGATTAGATGGGTGTGAAAAGTGTTAAGGGGTTATCGGCTGTCCAGGCAGTAATATATGTTGTCCTATTAGTGGTTGGGATCGCTGCTGGCTATGCTATCGGAGGCTCGATGGCTGCTCCAGCAACTAAAACCCTTACAGTAACTATTACTCCAGCTGCTATGGGCCTCAGGGATGAGATCCTTATAGGGGCTCTGCTACCTCTCAGTGGCGATCTTGCTAGCGAGGGGCCTCTGAACAAGGTCGCAGTTGAGATGGCAATCGAGGATCTAAATAGCTATGTGAAAGCTCTAGGCCTTCCAATAACATTTAGGCTCCTGGTTGAGGATAGCGCTACAGATCCCACTACAGCGCTGAACAAGCTGCAGGCTTTATATGCTAGAGGTGTGAGAGCTGTTGTCGGCCCCATGACAAGTGCTGAGGTAAGGAATTTGAAGAGCTATGCTGATGGGAATAAGATAGTGGTTTGTAGCCAGTCATCAACAGCCCCCGACCTAGCTGTGCCTGACTATATATTTAGAAACGTCCCCAATGATAGGTATCAGGGGAGGGCTATAGCAAGGCTCATGTATGACTACGGTATACAGTATGTATATATACTCTATAGAAACGATGCATGGGGCAAAGGACTTGCTGACTCCACGGCAGCAAGGTTTAAAGAGATAGGGGGCACAGTACTTGCAAATGCCGGCTATGATCCTAAGAAGAGCGACTTCTCAGCCGAGCTTAGGGCTGCGGCCGCAACAGTTGGAGATGCTATAAGCAAGTATGGAGCATCTAAAGTGGCTGTGCTTCTAATAAGCTTTGAAGAGGGGGGCGTGATAACGGCCCAGGCATCAGGATATAGGGAGCTCATGAGCGTAACCTGGTTTGGGAGCGATGGGACCGCAATGAACTCAAAGATCCTGGAGGTCGCTGGATCACAGCTAGCTAAGGTCAAGCACCTAGCAACGATTTTCGCCCCTACACAGAGCCCCAAGTTCATGGACTTCGAAAATAGATTTAAGAGCAAGACAGGCGAGCATCCGGGGACATACCCGGCCACAGCATATGACTGTGTGTGGCTGCTGGGGTTAGCAATAATCCAGGCTGGGAAATACGATGGGGAGGCGATTAGGAACGTTATGATATCTGTTTCAAGAACATATTTCGGAGTATCTGGATGGACAATACTAGATGAGAACGGGGATAGAGCTGGAGGAGACTACGATGTGTGGGCAGTTGTCATCAAGGACGGCAAACCAACATGGGAGAGGGTTGCTCTAGTAGACGTGGGTGCTGATAGCGTAACATGGTTTAAGAAAATATAGAGGAGAGCGTCTATCTCTAGATATTTCTATTGATTTTTCATAAGCTACTAAAGATTTTTATTGTTATCACAGTTGAGGACCCTACCCTTCTGGAACAAGCTGGAATCATTCAGCTTCTTCCTCCTCTTCCTCCTCCTCACCTTCATATTTAGGTGTATATCCCCAGCTCTTAATACCCTTTTCGCATTCCCTTAGATGGCTTATAACATCTTCTTCAGTCAATAGATATGTGGTATTTTCAGGTATATATCCCCTAACCCTTTGCCCCTCTGGACATAGCTTATCAGGATCACTACACTTAGGGCAAACATACATACCAGTAACTCTATCTCTACATAGAACAATTTCCCTGCCACCGGACTTTATAACAGTTCTCTCCCACTCGGGATTCCATTGATACAAGTAAATCCCACATATAAGGTTTTCCTAGAACCCTGATAAGCCGGGGGGTTAAAACATCGTAATTCTCTTCTATTAGTAAGAAACCTTAGTTCCCCTGCAGATCATCTTTTAGATAAAAATGCCATTTATTGAGATTATAAACATGGATCTGTCTCGATCTATGGCTTTAATGATCCCTAGCCCTTTTATCTGCTACCCAGATTTCACATTGGCTCAGATTAGTCTTTCGATCTCCACCCCACCCGCCGCTGTGGGCAGATTGGCAGTTAAATTTTTATAGCCCTAAGGGGCCTGGTCTTTCGGTTGTAACATAATTTAGGTAGAGTCCGCCGATAATTCTGCGTCCCCAGCGGAGCTTTCGGATTTTCGATATGGTTGCTGGGCTATTTTCGCCATATATGTTCTTCGAGAGATATGTTGAAAACTCGGAATCAAGATCCATTCCAATTGGAGTGATCTCCGAAGCTCCGAGGGCTTTTGCAAGGACATAAGCTCTGTCACCATCAGTGAATCCTGGGATCATTGTTAACCCTGAGCATTGGTAGTGAACCTGTGTTGTTAGAATAACCCTGTCTCTCCACCTCCTCAGATGATCCATGATATGTGGGATACCCCTATAGTTATCCCCGTGTATCTGGATCACGATGTAGCCTCCGCGATCAAATACCAGCTCAGCTGGTTCGATCCCACCGTCTAGATCCGTAACTGATATTGCTATAACATCTCCCAGGTGCGTTAAAAGGGAGCATGCGCCATCTGCACAGATGATACATGATCCACTTTCTATCCTCATATAACTCTTCAGAGCACTGGGCCCCGCCCCAACCACATATACCCTTTTTCCTGCAACAACACTTTTGATCTCGTGCATCACATCTAAAGGATCCCTCACGCCTATGCTTCTCGCAACAAGGCATGCCATTCGGGAGGCTTCCCATTCAAGATCTAGATCGAGTCCTAGATCGCTTAAAACCATCCTATATAGATCTGATGTCCTTACCAAATCCCAACCCAAGACCTTACCCACATATAACTATGTCTGAGCCTAATTCAACAAACCCATCTATAAAGGTTAGGAGCATATAGCCACATAACGTAGAGGTATATTAAAATAAATTAATTATTAAAAAGCATGAGCATAAATTATAAATCATTCGATTCTAAATCCTGCTCCTAGGTTTCTTCAGGAGGAGGTGTAGAGGTCTCCCCAAACACCACCAGCTTGGCCTGTGAGAGCGCCTCTAGGATAGCCTCTACAGGAGATTCTACCTCTGACACATCTAGCTTTAGATCATTGGCAACCTTGCTTATTATCTCATCAACGGTTCTAGTTCCATCACATAATGTCCATATATAGTATGCGGCTGGGTTAAGCGCGTAGGCTTCCTCCTCGCTTATAGCTATAATGTAGTTCTCTCCTTCCATCCCTACATGCTCTCCTTGTCTCAAGGGCTTCATATCGTGGCTAATCATTCCTCACCACCTCTTCTGAAACCTCCCCTTCTAGGCCCTCTCCCCCCTCTAAAGCCACCCGTTCTCGGGGGTCTATAGCCCTCTGGAGCCTTTACAAACTCCTCCGGTATCTGATCTACAGGCGGTACTTCGTTGTCACCTATAACCTGGAGCTCTGTCTTAGAGCTTACATTAACCTGTACCTCACCCTTATATGCTGATGTCCATGCATTCCTTATCTCCACAGCCTCTCCCTCTTTAAGCGTGCCAGCATGCTTACCCCATAGTGTCACCTTAACCCTCCCTGTTTCATCCCCAATCACAGCCTCACTTATAGTTCTAAGCCCACTCTTAGTCTGGATTGTCCTCGGTGGGGAGACCGATATTATCCTCCCCCTTATATTTATATTCTCGATACCTGGCTTCAATTCACCTATCTTCGGATTCGGATTCGATTTCGGATCCAATTCCCTCCAACTCCTCTTATGTAAACATAATTATTCTAGGAAGCTTATAAATACTTACTCTCGATCTGTTGAATATCATTGATTAGTGGAGAGTTACAACTGAAAGCCTCGCCCTTCAAGACGGGGAGGAGATCAGAGCCCCGCTATCCCCTATTCTAAGATTGAGGATCATAATAATATTTCTTATTAACCTAATATGAGGCTTTTCAATGGTAATACTTAAAATCTTCTACGTGATTTCTATATAGAGCACTGTTGAGACTTGATGAGAAGCATCCTATACTAATATCGATCCTCTTCAATATAGTTGCTATAATGGTTAAGGCGGCGATCTTCAGCAATACGCTATCTAGAGCAGTCTACTCAGAAATCTTCCACTCAATCGGCGACACATCTAATAGTCTGACACTATATATAGGGACTAGAGCATCTAGAGCTAAGCCCTCTCCTAGATATCCTTTTGGAGTTGGTAAAGCTCTATATCTCTCGAGTCTCTTCTCCTCCATAATATTGGGGGGCTCTATATTCTATATGATCATAGCTGAGAACCTCAGGATCTATTCAAGCGCGGAGATACATGTGATAGCTTCTGGTGGACATCTCTACTGGCTCTATATGTTGGCTCTTTCGCTATTTGATACAGCAACGCTGATTCTATCTGTGAAGATGATGAGGGCCAGGGAAGGGAGATCCATAGTCCTGGCTCCACTAGTTCTAGAGGATCTCATGGGGATATCTGGGAACATCATGGCCTCCGCTTCCCTCATACTATCGAATACAATAGCAGATCTAGTGTTTTCCAGCGTGATAGCCTTCATAACCCTTGCTGGATCTATACACATAGGCTATAGAAGCATAGAAGCATTACTTGGCCACTCAGCCCCGAAGGAGGTGATCGCTAGGATTGTAAAGATATCCCTCTCAATACCAGGGGTTGTGGATGTAAATGATGTTAAAACAATGCTTATAGATCCCGATAGATATCTTGCGATAGTACAGACAGAGGTTAAAGAGGATATGACTATAAAGGAGGTCGAGGAGATCAAAGAAGAGATAGTGGATTCTATAAAGGAGAACCTCCCAGAGATCCAATACCTAATCCTAGACATAGTAAAACCCAAGGAACCCGCCAAGAGCTACGTAAGCCTTCTGAGAGAAATAAAGGAGATCTGATAGCTATGTGGTGATTGCCTTTTGCAACTGCTTCACCTTCTATGTTGATTTGTATTATTTGTATTGTTTAATATCAATGTCCTTAGCCCTTCATTCATATGCTTCCCCGCCATGATTTGTTGGAGGGCCCTACGGTGAAGTCTATGAGCAATGTAAGGTGGAGGAAAGGCCCTATGAACCTCCACATCGTGACTGGGAGCCCAGCTCCCAAGCCTATG
>Ga0209741_1000529_pt1 | contig 10235 bp, 9 predicted proteins | sample OctOCTMetagenome_FD_184734 | JGI IMG/M metagenome (GOLD analysis project Ga0209741, IMG submission 184734) | Hot spring and microbial mat streamer communities from Octopus Spring Streamers, Yellowstone National Park, USA - OCT_B (SPAdes) (version 4) | ecosystem: Environmental > Aquatic > Thermal...
AAAGGAGTATTAACCCTCCGTCTAACATAGGAAGTGGCAGTAGGTTAAAGATTGCCAACTGAACGGATATAAAAGCCATGAGACCGAGGTATGGAATCAGTCCCTGCTGGGCGGACTGTCCTGCCATCTGGGCTATTGCAATGGGACCTCCCAAGTTTGTGGGAGAGAGGGAGCCAGTGATCATGCCCCAAAGGGCTTTTAGAGTAAGGGAAGTAAGGGTAGCGATCCTCTCAAAGCTTCCCTTAAAGGCTTCAAAGGGACCCTGCTTTACCTTGATCGTTTCCACCTTGGGTGCAATGCCTATCATAGAAATGCCTGTTCGTGGATCCTTCATGGGAATCAAGGTGATCTCCCTTATCTGTCCTTTTCTCTCTATCTTTAAGTCTATCTTTTCTGCAGACCTTATGAGCTTAACCGCCTCCTGCCAGCTTTTTACTTCCATTCCGTTTATGCTCAGGATCCTATCTCCCTCTTGCAATCCCACCTGTTTGGCTGGGCTATTTTCCAAAACAGTGCCCACCACGGGCTCAATAAGTGGCTCCGCACCAAAGCCCCTTGGGTTCTTTAAGTCCATCTTCCCCTCAAGGGTTAAAACTTTACCATCCCTCAGAACTTCCAGCTTCAACTCTTGTTCAAAGATGTCCTTTAGTAGCTTCTCCTCTAAATCCTTCCAGTTATCCACCTTTTTGCCGTTCACCGAAAGGATCAGGTCTCCCCTTTGAAGACCCATCTTCTGGGCTGGGCTATCTTCCTGGACATAGCCCACCACTGGCTTTTCGAAGGCATACTTGGGAACCTCCCTGCCAAGCATTCCAATTAGCCAAAAGATAAGAACCGCCAAGATGAAGTTAAAAAAGGAGCCAGCAAAGGCTATCAGAATCTTCTGCCAGTTTGGTTTGGAGGAAAAAGCCCTCGGGTCCGAGACGCCATCCTCCTCTCCGTAGAGTTTTACAAAGCCACCAAGAGGAATTGCGGAGAGTCTGTATTCAGTTTCTCCCCACTGTTTTTTAAACAAAGCAGGACCAAAGCCAACGGAGAAGACCTCCACCTTAACTCCAAAGAGCTTAGCAAACAAAAAGTGCCCCAACTCATGAAACCAAATAAGAATACCTACCAAAACCAAGAAGGCTAAAATCGTCTCCATCTCAGTCCTTCCACTCCTTCAAAAGTTCCTCTGGGACTTTAAAGTTATCCCTAACCTGTCCGTTGCCAAAGATGATAAACTTCTGGATGGTTAGTTCCTCCAGAGCCATGGGACCCCTTGCGTGGATTTTATCGGTAGATATGCCCATCTCTGCCCCCAGCCCAAACTCGTTGCCGTCGGTAAACCTCGTGGATGCGTTCACATAAACCGCCGCAGAATCCACCTCTGTAAGGAACTTCATCGCCTTGGTATAGTTTTCAGTAATTATGGCATCCGAGTGTTTGGAACCGTAGGTTTCTATAAAGTCTATGGCTTCCTCCAAGCTATCCACCACCTTTACCGCGAGTATCAGGTCCAAAAATTCCTCGTAGTAGTCCTCCTCTGTGGCGGGCACTGCCTTTACAAAGGAGAGCCTTGGGTCAGACTTTATAACCTTTAAACTATCCTCGTCGCATCTGAGCTCCACACCAGCCTTTCCTAAGATATACGCCATCTTTGGGAAGAAGGTGTTTAGGATCTTTCGGTGTATTATCAGATTTTCCACTGCGTTGCAAACGGAAGGTCTTTGAACCTTTGCGTTGTAGACTATGTGGTAAGCCTTTTCTAAGTCTGCTTCATCATCTACGTATATGTTGCAAACCCCCTTGTAATGCTTTATGACGGGCACCTTTGCCTTTTCTGCCACAGCCCTTATCAAGCTTTCCCCACCCCTTGGAATGGCGACATCCACTTTGCCCTCCATCTGCAAAATTTCCCAGACGATCTCTCTTTCAGGTCTGTCTATAAACTGGATGGCTTCTTCTGGAAAGCCCTCTATGGCAGACGCCTCTCTGAGGATTTCCACCAGAGCCCTGTTGGAGTTTATGGCTTCTTTTCCGCCCCTTAGGATCACAGCATTGGAAGATTTTATGCACAGAGAACCCGCCTCTATGGTTACGTTTGGTCTTGCCTCGTAGACGATGAATATCACTCCCAAGGGTACTCTCATCCTTCCTACCTTTAGCCCGTTGGGAAGTTGCCACATGCGTGTGATCTCTCCCACTGGGTCTGGAAGACTTGCCACATCCCTTAGAACCTTTATCATACCGTCAATCCTCTTGTCGTTCAGAAGCAGTCGGTCCAACAAAGCAGAAGAAAGCCTCTGAGATTCTCCAAAGGCTATATCTTTTTTGTTCTCTTCCTTTATGTATTCTCGCCTCTTGTCCAAAAGCTCCGCCGCCCTCAAAAGGGTGCGGTTTTTCACCTCGGTGGGAATGGAACTCAAAATCCTAAGAACCTTCCTTGCCCTTTCTACCTTCTCCTCTGCGTAGCTTTTCAAGTCCTGCATAGCGTAGTATTATAAACCAAGCGGACTAAAGGCTTTTGTGGGAAAGTTTCTTTATATCTGAGATTGTTCTAAAAATAAGGAAAAGGCTTACCAGAAAGTGCCTTATACTATTCTAACACAAGGCTAAGGCAATGTAAGTTTGCAAAGGAGGTTTCTTTTATGAATGTGCTTGTAGTTTTAGGCACAAGACCAGAAGCAATAAAGCTTGCACCAGTGATTAATACGCTAAAAGATAGTGGCTTTAACGTCAAAGTAGTTGCCACAGGACAGCATTACGAACTTGTCAAACATGTTCTTGAGTTTTTCCAGATAGAGGTGGATTTTCTTAACTGTATGAACGAGGACCTTTTGGAAAACACAGCATGTATGGCAAGGTCTTTGAAAGAAGTCTTGCGGGAGCATAGACCAGACTGTGTGATAGTTCAGGGAGACACTCTCAGCTGTTATATGGGGGCATACACAGCCTTTTTGAATAAAGTTCCTGTTCTACATGTTGAAGCAGGTCTAAGAAGCCACGATAAGTTTTCACCCTTTCCGGAAGAGATGTTTAGAAAACTTACAGACGAGCTATCTGATGTGCTTTTTGCACCAACAAAAAGGGCTGTGGAGAATCTTCTAAGGGAAGGTTTTTCAAAGGATCGTATAGTGCTTACAGGTAATACAGTAGTAGATGCCATCTATATGGCAATCAAATACCTTGACAGAGAAAGTATAAAAAAGCAGTTAGAAGATTTGATACAAAAAGACATATCTGCCTTTGATGGGATAGTTTTTATCACTTCCCATAGAAGGGAAAACATAGGAGAGCCTATGAAGGACATAAGAGATGCAGTCAATGAACTTGCTCAAAAATATCCGCACTTGCTTTTTGTATGGTCCTTACACAAAAACCCTTCTGTGAGAAAGAGTATTCTTGAGGATTTCACTATACCGCCGGATAACTTAGCCATAGTGGAGCCCTTAACTTATTCGCAAACTGTCTATTTGCTGGAGAGGTCATTGATAATCATTTCCGACTCAGGTGGAATTCAGGAAGAAGCCTGCACGCTTAAAAAGCCTTTGCTAATAACCAGGAATGTTTCGGAAAGAATGGAAGTCGTAGATGTTGGTTTAGGGAAAGTGGTGGGCACCAACAAAGAGAACATAGTAAAGGAGTTTGAAAACGTTTACAGAAATCTGGAATATTACCAAAAGCTAACTTTTGAAAATCCTTACGGAGATGGAAAGGCAAGCGAGAGGATAAAGAACTTCCTTCTATGTGATGAGGTGAAAAACTTTATACTAAACTACGAAAAAGATTACAAGGGAGATCTGTATGAGTGGGCTGAGGCTAATTCCATTGGTGGTGCTTACCGGTCTTAGTGCTTATTCTTATGATATTAGACTTGAATTGGAGGGAAATTATGAATACCTTAGCCCGCATAATACCTACAGTAGCTGGAAAAGTGGTTTCCTAAGACTTTACCACAGACCTTCTCAAGGTTTTACCTACTTTTTGGAGGGCGGAGTTTTTAGCAGAAAGCACGAAGGTGATGCGGTGCTTGGTGTTCTGGGCGCTTATAAGGATTGGAGCCCATGGCTTTATACATACACAAGCTTCTCTGCTGGAAACCATAGCACCTACATTCCCAAGTATAGGTTAGACCACGAGTTTAACTTTAAGGTGGGAGAAAAAAAGAATATAGTTCCTTCCATAGGCTTTGCATACATAAAATATCACTATGTTCACAAGGACTACATAATTTATCTCCGGAATATCTTACTATGGAGAAGGCTTTGTGATAACTTACAGACACTTTATAAATAGAAGCGACCCAGGTAGCGTAAATTCTTCTTCAGACCTTGTAAGTATAGGCATAGGGCAAGAAGGGAAAAGTTGGACATATCTGGACATCTCTTACGGCGAACAGGCATACCTTGCCACTTACTTGGCAGACCCACAAGAAGTTAGACAAAAAGCCCTATACATATCTCTTTCTCACAGGCACTGGATAAAGAAAGATTTAGGTTTATTCGGAGGCTTAAGCTACTTAAAATTAAAAGAGGGGTATGAAAAGTATGGCGTCAAGGCAGGCATATTTAAAGAGTTTTGAGGTAGAGAAACCAGTAATTGGTTATGCACGTTTTGGCAGAGTTTTAAAGTTCAAAAAGCATTTTTTTATGCTTCAGCTTACACTCTTAGTGACCGTATTTGAGTTTTTAGTAATTTTCTTTCTTGAGGATTACTTTAGGGTTTTATCTCACATTACTAGAAGAATTTTAGAAGATAGCTATACTGAAAGCTATAAATTTTTAAGCTTTAAACTTGAGTATTCCATACCACATGGCAGACTACCTACCTTGCAAGAATCTTTTATTTACCTCCTTGTAAGTTCTTTATCCTTACTATTTCTACTAAGCAAATTTAACCGACTGCTCAAGTATATTTCCGCATGGCTTATATACATATCATTTGTGTATTTTGTGTCTTCTTTCTATTTTGTGTTTTTTTCAAACAGTTTCCCTTATACAGAAAGAGACTTTGCTGTGCTCTATATCCTTCAGCAAACTGGAGTTTTCCTATTTATACCTATTCTGCTTGCTTTTTCTTTGTCAATATTTACTTTTAGCTGGTTAAATCCTCTATTAAACACAATTACTATAGCCCTCAGCCTTGCGTATTCTTCAGTTTTTGGCGGTCTCAGGTATATACTATTTGCTTATACCCTAAAGAATTTTTCCTACATACATATGCCCGCCATGTTCTTTCTTTTCGGTCCACTCTTTGACTTTATATACATAGTTTCTTTTTACTCTCTCTGTCTTTACATGACTACAAGACTTCTTCAAAAAAGGCGGGAGGTTTTTTACGAATGGGGATACTGATATTCCTCCTAAAAGCATACATGGTGTTTTTAATGCTAGTTCTCCTACTTTACATCATAAGACACTATACTTTCGCCTTAAACAGAGCTTTGGGCAAACAAAGGCTTTACTATCAGGACGTGTTGGATGAAGACCTACCCACGGTATCCGTCTTAGTTCCCATGCATAACGAGGAAAAGGTAGCCAGACATATATTGGACCTTCTCGTTGCATCAGATTACCCAAAGGAAAAGTTAGAGATCATACCCATAAACGATCATTCAACAGATAGGACCAAGGAGATTCTTGAAGAGTATGCTCAAAAATATCCTTTTATCAGACCTTTGCACAGGTATGGAGATTTACCAAGGGGTAAGCAAAACGGTTTAAATGATGCCCTAAAAATAGCAAAGGGGGAGGTCATAATAGTTTATGACGCAGATTACCTGCCACCCAAAGGACAAATTAGAGCCTTAGCTATAGCCTTTAAAGATCCTCGGGTAGGTGCAGTTATGGGAAGGGTTGTGCCTATAAACGCTGGGAAGAACTTGCTTACAAGACTACTTGATATAGAAAGGTCGGGTGGCTATCAAGTAGACCAACAGGCAAGGTATAATCTAAACTTAATACCTCAATATGGAGGCACTGTGGGTGGTTTTAGAAAAAGCCTGGTAATAGAGTTAGGGGGATTTGACGCGAGAATTTTGGCTGAAGATACGGAATTAACATACAAAATATATCTAAATGGCTACAAGGTAGCTTATGCGAATAGTGCCGAGTGTTATGAGGAAGCACCAGAGGACTGGAATGTGAGGGCTCGGCAGTTAAGAAGATGGTCAAGGGGACACAATCAGGTGATGTTCAAATATTTTTTACCTACTATCCTTTCTAAAAAACTTAGTTTTTGGCAAAAAGTAGATGGCTTGCTACTTCTTGCTATATATATGCAACCTTTTTTGATCTTTCTAGGTCTGCTAAATTCTCTTTTACTCTTTTTCTTAGGAGAGATGGAAATCGCAAGTTCTTACCTTTTTTTACTTTTTATATTTGCACACAACTCCTTTGGAAACTTTGCTCCCTTCTTTGAAATAGGCATTGCGTTGGTGCTTGACGGTGCAAAGCAAAGGGTTTTTATTTTACCCTTGATGTTTTTCGAGTTCATCTTTAACACTATATATGCATCTTTGGGATTCTTTGATGCGCTAATAGACTTGATAACTAAAAGAACTATACTCTGGCAAAAAACCGAGAGGTTCAGAAATGTTTGAAGTCCTCATACTGGTAGTCCTATTTTTCATCTTTTTATTTTTACCATTTGTTCCTTCTCTTATTGAGCTTTTTCTAAAAAGAGATGCAGAGCCTATACCCATAAACCCTGAGCGTAAGAAAGAACCAGATTACTTTGGAAAAAGTTTTATAAATCTTCTTGCCACCGCTTTAAAGGACTTAAAAATCCAAGAAGTAGAAAGGCTTAATCCTGTCTATTTAAAGCTCAAATTAAACAAAGAAGAATGGGTAGGTTTTTTAAACGATGAAAAGCTAGCAGAAAGCACAATGGATACTCCTGTAGTTTTCACTAAGGATACTGTTTTTTTGCAAAATCATACATTCAGAAGGGAATTAGTTGTTTTTGGAAATGCTGTGTTCAAAAACACATGTGTTGCAAGAAGTTTGTATGTAAAGGGAGACTGTCTTATAGAAGCACCCGTTCGTATTGTAAGATGGGCGCATGTGAAAGGAACTCTTATCACAAAGTCTAACGCAGACTTAGGTGTAAGCATTTATGCCCGTGAAATAAGAATAAGAGGCTGGACAACCTTTAAAAGGGCGTATGCCCAAAAAATAGACACATCAGACGACCCTCTCGTTGATAAAAAAAATAATAATACAGAAAGAGTTATAAATTTAAAAGGGAATTTTAGCATAACAGATAATATAAGGATAGCTGGGAAGGAAAAACCTGTTTTTGTGGATGGAGATATTTTCTGTGATGGTGATGTGCAAATAGAAGGAGATGTATGGATAAAGGGAAATGTGTTTAGTCAAAAGAGTATAACTCTTAAAGATGGAGTAGTGATAGGTATAGAAGGTAAGGTAAAATCGGTGGTGGCAAGAGGTGAGATACTTATCAAAGGACCCTTTAGGATTTACGGGTATTTACACAGTGAAAAGGGTGTAGAAGTAAGCCCATGAGAAAGAAATTTATTCTCTTTATTGTGCTCACATTCATGCTCTTGTTTTTCATCTTGAGAATGCTACTGTCCGTTTATTCTCTGGAATGGAATGAAAATATAGAGGTGCTGGTAGTTTATGGGAAAAAGAGTTATCAAGTGAATGCTTTTAAAAGTGTGCTTGAAGAAGAGGGAATACCTCACAGGCTTGTGGATGTAAAAACCCTTTTATCAGTAGATCCCAAAAAGTTAGCCCAACATAAACCTGCGGTTATCATCCCAGATGGGGCCTTGCAATACATACATCCAAGTGCAGTAGAGTGGTTTAAGGATTATCTTTCTTACGGAGGAAGTTTGCTAATATCTCAAGATGCGGGTATAAAAAACTATGCGGGCGCGTATTTAAAGTCTGCCATTTTTAGCCCTCTGCTTGGCATAAACTACATTCTCTATGACAAGTTAAGGGCGGACAGTTTCTCGGAAGGATATATAAAGATAGTGGATGGAAATCTTGAGATAACTCCGGGTAAGATAGATAAAAAACAGAGGCTTATAACAGGATACATGTATGGAGGGCTGACCTACCCTTATGCTAAGACAGAAGACAATGGATTTGATGGCAAAACTCTTGCGTTTGTAGTAGATAAAAAAGATAGCAATGAATACAAAGCATTAGTGTGGAAAGAATATAAAGAGGGATACATTTTTTACTCTTCCTTACCTCTTGGGCATCTTAAAGCACACTCAGATGATATGGTTTTGAGGTCTGTTTTAAGATACTTCCTGTTCAAGCTGGTAAAAATTCCCCACCTTATGAACACTCCAAAGGGCAAAGGAGGACTTGTTATAAACTGGCATGTAGATGCTAACTCTGACTGGATTTCTATTCCTATGATGTTAGAAAAGGGTTATATTAGAAAGGGTATTGAGTATTCCTTTCATATCACCGCTGGTGAGTTCAGGGATGAGCCGGGAGATAACTTTGGTTTTGACGCATGTGGTAAAGGTAGAAAGTATGTGGAGATGATTATGCCTTATGGTGCTATAGGTTCCCATGGTGGATGGGCTCACAACTGGTTTTCTTATGGAATACTTGATGGGAAACTTTCCAAAAAGGACATTTACAAGTATATTGAAAAGAACAACCAATGCCTTGAGTCTATAACAGGCTACAAGATAAGGGAGTACTCTGCGCCTAACGGTGTTCATCCTCAGCCTGAAACTACTAAGATCCTTGAAAGGCTTGGTGCTGTTGCTTATTACTATACGGGAGATAGCGGTTCATCTCCTAACAGGACCTTTATAGATGGCAAAATGGTTTCTTCTAAAGTTATAGCCTTTCCTATAACACCTTATGAAGAATCTGCCTCCTTCTATGAGATGCATAAGAATGGTGTAAGCGAAGAAGAAGTTTATAAATTTTTGGTATCTCTTACGGACTTTTGTATAAAAACTAAACAAATTAGACTTTTTTATTCGCATCCTTACGACATTCCTTTGTATCCTAATGCTTTTCTCCGGGCTGTAGATTACTGGGAAAGTAAAGAGAAAGCTGGTCTATTAGAAGTGCACTCTATGAGCTACTTTGCAGACTTCCTTTTGAGATTTTTAAAAACGGAATATAGTTTTAGGAAAAAGAGTGATGAATTAGTTGTTAAGCTCAAAAATCCAGAAGGATTAGAAGACATAGGAATTGCTATTCCAAGTTATTATGGAAAAGTTTTAAGTTTTCCAAAGGAAGTAGTCTTTTTTGCTCGGGATGAAAACTTCTATTACTTTTATATTAAGGAGAATGCTAAGGAGCTGGAGCTTACTTTTAAATTCCATTAATTATGAATGTGGAAGCTACTATCGGTGATTCTTATTACAATGAAGTTTTCTTTTTCACATCCTGTCCTTGATATTCTAAATAACCCTTATGTAGTGCCTTATTTCGTGAACCTTACCGCTATAGACCTACTTCCTCAAGACCCAGAAAGGGTCAAGAGATATATAAAATGGTATTTGGAACATCTTAACTATCCAGACACGCATGGCTTGACGGGAACTATTTATGATTATTACATCACAGAAAATTCAGAAGTTCCCGCTTACACATACGATTCCGCAGACTCCTATGCTGCTACTTTTCTTTTCCTTGTTTTTCTTTATACAAAAAAAACTGGTGATTACCAGCTCATAAGAGAAAACTCACAAAAGCTAAAGGACATAGCTTATGTGATAGCTTATCTGCAAGATACGGACGGACTTGTGAAAGCAGTTCCACATTTGAACCTTAAGTATCTTGTAGATAACATAGAAAATATATGCGGGCTTAGAGCTTTTTCATTTCTACTACGGAAGTTGAAAGATCCTGATTGGCATTATTACTTTACGATCTCTCATAGTGTAGAAAGCTCTGTGATGAGAAATTTAGTGCGGGGTAAACAGATAGCATGGGCTAAGCTTGACGATGAACTTTTTATTGCGAACAATTCTACTGTATACCCTGATATTTATGCTAAGGCTGTTTTCTATACCTTTGTGGGCAGACCTGTTCCTGGTGAGTGGTTAAGGAAGTTTGACTATTTTCAGAAAACGGCAATAAATATGGTAAAAATGTGTAGAAGATACAATACATATTCACCCTGACCCTTGACTTTTTGCTAAATGAGAATTATTATCAATAAGAGGAGGAAACGGAATGGAGAGAGTATACATCTTTGACACCACCCTTAGGGATGGAGAGCAGGCACCGGGTTTTTCTATG
>Ga0209741_1000533_pt1 | contig 10213 bp, 6 predicted proteins | sample OctOCTMetagenome_FD_184734 | JGI IMG/M metagenome (GOLD analysis project Ga0209741, IMG submission 184734) | Hot spring and microbial mat streamer communities from Octopus Spring Streamers, Yellowstone National Park, USA - OCT_B (SPAdes) (version 4) | ecosystem: Environmental > Aquatic > Thermal...
GCCATACTAACCATAATGTTAAAAACAGAAAAAGCAATTATAAATAGCCAATCGCATTAAATTTAAAGAAATGGATTTTGTCATAGCTTTGATTGGTGGAATTTTGTCATTTTTCTCTCCCTGTGTTTTTCCTCTTGTGCCAGTTTATATAACTTTTTTTGCTGGTATATCTTTAAATGAAATGAAAAAAAATAGTACGGGAGTAAAAGGGAAAGTAATTTTGAAATCAATTCTTTTTGTCTTGGGATTTTCTCTTGCGTTCTCAATACTTGGGGCATCATCAGCAGCCATTGGAAGCATTTTGAGAGACTTCAAAAGGGAAATTATGATTTTAGCAGGTATTATAATTTTCATCTTCGGTCTTCATCTTACAGGAATAATAAGAATTCCTTTTTTGCTTGAAGAAAGGAGGTTAGATGTTTCAAGATTTTCTCAAAGATTTCCAGATTTTATTTTACCTTTCGTAGCTGGTTTCCTCTTTGCTTTCGGATGGACCCCCTGCATAGGTCCGATTTTAGCAGGAATATTATCTATCGCAGCAAGTTCAGAGAGAGTAATAGAAGGTATATCGCTCCTTTTTGTGTTTTCTTTGGGAATTGGTATTCCGTTTATTATTTCTGCAATCTTCATCGGTGCACTTATTTCATCTTTAAAAAAAATAAAGAGAATTTTCAGAGCAGTTGAAATATCATCAGGTGTTCTTCTTCTCTTATTGAGTCTCATCTTTATTTTTAATAAGTTTGACTTGCTTCGGGTAAATTTCAAAGGACTTGAAGAGATTTTGAACATAGAAAAAAAACTTAACTTTCATAAATCCAACACAAATAGAGCGGAAACTTCTATCAAAGAATACGATGTTATAGCAGAAGTTATAGAGAAAATAGAGAATTTTAAGCCAATAAACAACATACAACCAAAAAAAGCTGATTTTATAATAGTAAATTTCTGGGCAACATATTGTCCACCTTGTAAAAAAGAAATACCATCTTTTAATCTTGCGGTAAAAAAGTTCAAAGAGTTAAGTATAATTGGGATAGCGGTTGATGATAAACCAGAGGATATAAAGAATTTTGAGTACGAAATAGGAGGAATAGAATTTCCCATCTTTTTACAAAAGGATGTTATAGGAGAATTTGAACCATACGCTCTGCCAGAGTCATACTTTTTCTACAAAGGAAAATACATAGGAAAAGTTTCAGGAATAGTTGAATTTGAAGAAATAGAAAAATTCTTGAAAAAAGATTTCTCTTTTGTTGATGAGCAATAAAAACAAAAATCTCAAACCAGACGCTGTTTTGATTTTGTCAGCGGGAAAAGGAGAAAGATTAAGACCAATAACAGACTTTACCCCCAAACCTTTGATTGACATAGAAGGAATTCCTGTTTTTGCTTTCTCGCTTTTTTTAGCATATAAAGCTGGTTTTAGAGAATTCATAGTAAATACTCATCACCTTGCAGAAATTCTTGAAGAGAGACTGAAAGATTTTGGGAAAAAGAAAGGAATAAATTTTAAATTCATACGAGAAAAAAAGCTTTTAGGAACAGGAGGAACAATAAAATATGTATTTGAAAAATTCAAGTTCAAAAAAATTTTAGTGATGAACTCGGATATAGTTTGCGATGCAGATATTGAAAGTTTCATAAAATCTTGGTCTGAATCAGATTCATTAGCTCATATAATGATAAAGGAAGGAAAACCAGGAGGAGTTGAAGCTGATAAAAATACAGGAAAAGTCGTGAAAATATACGGGGAAGGCAAAGGAGGAAATTTTACTTTTACAGGAATACACCTTGTGAAAAGTGAGATAAAGGATTTTTTAGATAATAAGAAAACACCACTATGTATAGTAAAGGATGGATACTCAAAGATATTGGATGAGGGAAAAGGTACTATTTCTTTTTTCATACACGATGGATTCTTTTCTGATGTCGGAACTCATTCAAGACTTTCTGAGACAAGAAAAACTGTCTCCGAAATAATGAGTAATGCTAATGACAGACTTTACAACTTTTTCATATCAGTAAAAAAATTCGTATATGAAGATTAAAACAGATGAGGAATACCTATGAATTTTGAAGTTTTAGTTTAGATTTGTAATATAAAAGCTAAAAATACTAATATTTTTATATATATGATGAGAAAAAAAAGTTTTTTTAAGAAGTTTGTAGTAGTAATAGTATCTTTCATTTTGATTTCAGTTTTAAGTTGCGCAAGGAAGCAAAGTGGGAGTCTAAACGGTCAAATCTTGCAAGCTTTGAGCTATATAGAAAATGGTGAATTCAACTATGCGGAAAAACTCTTACAAGAAGTGAAAGCTAAGGACCCTGAAAATTGTGAAGCTTCATATGGTCTTGCACTTATATACCTGAGAAATTTGGTAGAAATTGTAAATTCAGTTTTATCAATAGCTTTTGGATTAGGTGAGTCTTTCGGTCAAAGCCCGAGTTTGGAAATTCAATATGACAATTCAGATTTTGATAAATCAATTTGGTCTCATAATGAAATAAAAAGGCTCACAAAAAAGGCAAATTTATCTGATGCTATACGATCTATTTTAGAACCAGCATTCACTGAAACTGAAAAGATTGTTCGTAACATACAAATTGCCGTATCTAAAAGATGCTACATAAGGGTCGCACTACCAATAAGATTAGGAACAGAAAAAAATACTATTGCTCATTTTTTCGTCGGGGAGAAGGGAGGAAATTTAAATAAGTGGGGTCCAACCGAAGCAGCTTTTATAGGTTTCTTTGCAAATATCATTGATGCTATATTCAAATTCATATTTGTAATAAACTGGGATATAAACATAGAAAAGCTTATAGATTTACAGGCTAAAATAAATTTGGAAAGCCTATTAGGTCCACTTGTACAACCAGGACAAGCGGTTTCTCCGCAAGAGGCAATAGGAATTTTATCACAAATACAATTACAGATACTCAACTCTGCAATATCTACTGACCCATTTGATACGGTAGCTTTGTTTGCCTCACTTGCATACATAATTGATACCTCACCAGATCTTCTAAAACTACAGAAAGGTTCAGAAAGAATTTTAGATGAAGTTCCACAGCATCTCACAGTAGCTTTTGATCTATTCATAAAAATTTTTGAGTTTATTACAAATTACTCTGATAAAGATTCTATAATAGCTTACCAAGATTCAACAGGTGATGGGCTTTCAACAGATGATTTTATTGACCTTAATGTTTTTGATTATCCCAGCTTGCAAAAGGGGCTTTTCATAAGTGCTGGGAGATCAAAAATAAAAATAGATAAGATATTGATATCAACACTATTTAGACCTTTCCTTTTCAAGGAAACAAGAGAAAGATATTTATCTGCTTTCACAAGATTCAGAGACGCATTTGATATAAAGAACGAAAAAATACCAGAAAGCCAAAGATGGATAAACCTTCAATATGCTTTGTCTTTAATTCCTTTTATTTCTGTTCAAGATACAATAAGGTTCAATCCAAAAAAGTTTTTTGAAGGTCTAAAAAGTAATCCAGAAGGTCTCAGAGCCATACTCCCTGTATGGACCGATATTACAGGAGATGGAGTCCCAGAATTTATAATAGAAGCTGAGGCAATAGGCACAAGCGAAAAGTTCTGCTTTGCTCCCCCGGACAGAATAAAAAGTAGATTTATCGTAAAACCCCTTTTACAACTCCGAGGAGAAGAAATATCCCAACTGAAATATATAACCATAATATACTCAAAAGGAGAGATCACTCAGGATTTCTGGTGCAGAATATCTCCATATCTTATACCGGTTGCAGGAAGGGAATACCAGGCGAGCATATCGGCAGAGATGTACATAAATAACATTGAATTGAACATAGAAACAAAAGAGCTTAATTTTTCCGTTTTGCCGTGCGATCTTTTCGCAGAAGATGAAGTAAATTTTGTATGCTATGTCAAAGAAAAAAACAAGGAAAGAATGATTGTGCGAATAAAGGATAATGAAGGTACAGTAAATGATTATGAGTTCCAAAAAGTTTTAGCAGATAACAAGATATATAAAGATTTTGAGGATAAAGTAATAAGGAGATTTACCCAACCAGCAACTTATATGGGACAGTATATCATCCCCTCAGTGATGTTAGATGAAAACAAAGACTTATATGTGAGTTGGAATGATATAGAAGTGAAAGATAATGATGTTAGCTCATACACCATAGAGGTACTGCTACCAGAGACAGGACAGATTCCTTATACTATTTCTGTTGAGGAAAACTCTTATGGGGTAAAAAGATGTGTTGGTGGAATATGCTCTACAAAGGACGAGGATTGCTCTGGTGCAACTTGTTTATATAAGATTGGGAATGTAGAAGAATTTTTACAAGGATATAGAAGAATCTGCGTCAGGATAAAAGGATGGGCAGTAGAAAATTTTATTCTAAAAAATGTTGTTTCATCTCACTTGAAATGCTTTGAATTTCCCCAGGGAATAATAAATGACACCCCAAACACAATAGATATATTTGAAAAAGAATTCAGGACAAAACAAGCAACTAAAACCACTCTAACATTTGAAGTAAAAACTTTCGCACGACCAAAAAACTTTTCTTTAAAAAATCCAATTTATATTCACATGGAAGGAGGTATAGAGGGTAGGACTTGTCTTTTCAATCCCAGAATAGTTCTTGCAGTAGCTCCTTTTAAATTCACCACAGCAGAAGGAGATAAAGGATATATTGAACCATATATAGACCCCAAAATTTTTTTGAGAACCAAAGATTTTGATGATGATTTTCAGGATAAAGTTATTCAAGCTCTAGCAATAGGAGATTTAGAAAATTTCTCTGTAGAAAATGTAAGATATGTGAGAAAAGCTCGGAAGTACAAAGTTTTTTCTGCCTTCTTTTCTCAGAATGAAAATGTCGTCCCAAGATATTTTTCAATTACAGAATTTCCTTTGAGATCCTTATTAGTTTTAGGTTGTGCATCGGTAATACCAAGATGCTTTTTCAACTCTGATTCTGCACATTTCCCCGAAGAAGTTATTTTCAGAGGTGTAAGAAAGAATTTGAGGATAAATAAAGATTGCGCATTTCCAGAGGTTCCGTGGTCATACTACTATATAGCATTCCGAGACCCAACTTTCTTCGGATCAATTCAGGTGAACTTAGATCCCCTCAAAAAGTGCGACGGAGACCCACAAGGATGGGTTGAACCGGACAATTATTCGCTCAATAAGGTAACAGTTGATCTAATTCATAGAACTGTATCCCCTATTGTTTCTTTGATTTCAGGTGGGATTGGTACTATAACCGGACTGCAGCAGTATATATCAACGGGGGATTTTTGCAAATAAAATCTTTACTCTTCTCTTTTCATCTTCCTTTCCACTCAGGTTCTCTTTTCTGGAAGAAAGCCATAACACCCTCAACAAGGTCTTCCGCCATAGTGTTTATTGAAAGCATAGAAGATAAAAACTCAAGAGATTTTGAAAATTCAAGCTCCCTGGCAGTATAATATGCTCTCCTCCCTAACCTCAAAATAGCAGGACTTTTTTTCAAAAGCTTCAAGACAACTTCATTCACTTTCTCGTCAAGCTTATCTTGAGGGACAACATAGTTTATGAAACCAAGTTTCAAAGCTTCATCTGCCGATATTCTTTCTCCCGTTAGCATAAGTTCAAGCAACCTTTTTGGATTAGATGTTACCCTTATCAAAGTAGCAAGTATTATATATGGGAAAAGTCCTACATTTATTTCTGGTGTTCCGAACCTTGCATTTTCTGATGCGACTCCTATATCACAGGCTGCAACAAGTCCCAAACCACCACCGAGAGCATCACCATTTACCCTTGCAACCAGTGGTTTTTTATATAATTCCATTACTCTAAATATTTCCGCAAATAATCGCGAGTTCTCATATCTATCTAAAAACGCAGAGGAAACAGAAGGATCTGGGGATAAGTCTCCGCCAGCGGAGAAAGCTTTATCACCTTCACCCGTCAAAACAACTACTCTCACTTGATTATCTTCATTTAGTTCTTTCAGAGCTTGGAGCAACTCTGAGGTCATCTTCGGAGAAATTGCATTTCTTCTTTCTGGTCTATTCAGAATAACAAAAGCTACTTTACCCTCCTCTTTCTTTTCAACTTTTATGGTCTCATACATACCAGAAAAATTTTGAACAATCGTTTAAATTTTGCATTATTTTCGCATTTTTTCAAGAAAGAAAATAGTAAAAAATTGTTTCCTGAATTTTCGTTTTTTTATACTTGTAATGTTACCTTTTTATTTTTTTAATGTTTTCGTATGTCATCTGGAACCAGAATTCTCGTAGCCACTTTGATTTCCGCCTTATTTTTACTTATCTATGATATCTTTGTTATAAGACCAAGAGTAGAAAAACAAAAGCAACAACTGGTAAAACAATCTGAACAACATCTTAAAGGAACAGAGGAAAAAATATTAGAAACTTCGCAAATCAAGCTATCTGATAATGATATAAATGATATATTCCGAACTCCAGTTGCTTTGACATCTTTTACTCCGATAGATGATGATTTTTTAAAAGTTATTTTTTCCTGGGGAATAATAGAGAATGTGGAACTTAAAGGCTTCAAATTAAAAGTTAATTCACCTGATAACTTCTATTATGAAAAACCTTTCAGATTTGCTTTCCTGAAACCAGATAGCAAAACCGAAATAATACCTACCAGATTTGATCTATACAACAATACCATAATATTCTTCTCTGAATCTCTATCTTTTGTCGTAAGTTATTCAAAAGTTTCAAAATATGTTTTTGATTTAGATATAAAGCTTTTCGGAGATATTGTAGATGTGATTCCAGTTTTCTATTCCAGAAAATCACAAGATGATAATCCAGAAATCATAGCATCTACTCCAAATATAAAGAATGTAAAAGATGTGAAATCAGGAAATATTGTTGATTTTTTTGGAGAGAAGGGAAGATACTTTTCATTTCTTGTTATGCCATCTTGCAAAGTTTATTTTTCCTCTCAAAATGAAAATTTCTCTACTTTTTCTTGCGATAGAATAATCTCAAAGGGATTTGCTGAATTGAAAATGCGATTTTTTGCCGGTCCAAAAATTGAAGATGAGCTTCAAGTATTTCACAAACAAGCCTCTGATGTCGCAAAATTTGGATTCTTGCATCCCATATCTAAATTCATCGTTGCCTCACTTGAGTTTATAAATTCATTTGTTGGCAACTTAGGATTTTCCATCATAATCTTGTCTTTACTTGTCAGGTTAATTTTTACTCCACTTAACATCATTTCTTTGAAATCTATGAAGAAATTGAAAGATATTCAACCAGAAATAGAAAAAATAAAGCAAAAGTATAAAGACGATAAAGAAAGGATTTCCCGAGAAATATTTGAGCTTTATAGAAGAGAAAAAATAAATCCATTTTCAGGATGCCTTCCTCTCCTGATCCAAATTCCAATATTTATTGCTTTGTATCAAGCTCTTTTGAATTCAATAGATTTAAGACATGCTCCCTTTATTTTATGGATAAAGGACCTCTCTTCCCCTGATACGCTTTTTTCATTAAAGTTAGGTAGTTGGGTATTTGAGTTTCATCTCCTTCCTGTTCTTATGGGAGCTACATTTTTGGTTCAACAGCTAATCTCTCCCCAAACATCAGAGGATATATTTTTTAAAATTGTTTTCAATTACCTTATGCCAATTATGTTTATTTTCATTTTGTGGAACGCTCCAGCAGGTCTGCACCTTTACTGGATAACTATGAACATACTTTCTATCTTACACCAGCTTATATTTATCAGAAAATAAAAAATGATGACCAAGGGGAACAAAAATTTTGTCATATCGTTTAGTAAATTTTTTATTTCAATATTGAGCTTTCTTTTTTCTCTTTCTTTTTTCTTTTCTTGTCAGATTGATATGAACTGCCGAAGACCTAATCCAAACGAGCTAAAAGATATCAAAGATATGGATTACAGGGATGGGAAATTGGCTGTTCTATCTTCACCTCAAGATGTACTCAGCTGGTGTTCTGCATTTGTTTCTATTTTTGAATACTCAGATGATAATTTGAGATTTTTAAAAAATGTTGAGTTATCAGGAAAAATAGCTCATGATTTGGTTTGGGTTGATAAAAAAATTTTAGTTTTAGTTTCAGGTTCAAATGGGCAAGTTATAGATGTCGTTGATCCAGAAGAGGGAAAAGTTATAATTAGCTTATCTTTGGATTTGCAGAATATGGAAGCAATTTTTTCTTATGGAAAATCTATTCTGGTTTTACCTCAATTGGATATGAAAATATTTTTCACAGAAGATATTGATGAATTTATAAGTAGGAAAAGAGGGAAGTATTTTACATTAAGCTATTTACCAAAATCAGGAGCAATAGCGGAAGCCGGAGGTAAAAAATATATTTTCATAATAGGTGAAAAGAACAATATAAATGTGATCTCACAAGAAGGAATTACCCAAAATATTAATATCTCCGAAATAACAACCCAACAACAACAACAACAACAACAACAAGAGGAGGAGAATTTTATTTCTGTTGTTTCATCGGAAGTTAAACCATCTCCAAGATTAGATCCACTTGGTAGTAATTTGATTTTTAACTCAAAAATGTTTTTCAGAGATGGACTTTTATTTATTCAAGCAAACTCCGAAGAAATGAAAGGCATTTTTACATATGATGTAAATTGTTTGGTTAATAAAGATGAGACCCAAAATTGTTCGTGGTTTGTTCCAATAACTTCTGATAGATTAAATGATATTTTCGTTTTCTCACTCCCACTCGATGAGAATTTAAGATTAAAAATTTTCCCAGTTATATACAGTATCTCTGCCGATGAAAAAAAACAATACAGTTTCATTTCCCTTCTTGTTTTCAAAGAAAGAAAATTTTATCTTGTAGACAAAAAGATTATTGATACCTCTCCTCTCTACGAACTCGTCAGATATGAAGTGTCTCAATCCGATGAAGATGGAATAAATTCCGATAGCGGAGAAAAAGAGGACAAATCAGAAAATAAAAAAGATAAATCAGATAATAAATATTCAGATAATAATTTTACTGATAATAAATTTGTAGGTTCAAATGAAAATAATGGGAATCAAAATATATCCGAAAGCAAAATTAGAAAAGTATTGGCGGTAAAAATGAAATTTGCATTCAAAAAGAAAGGATACGATGAAATAGATTTTTTTGAATACAAAATTAACCTCCTCCTGAACCAATAATATCTGCATTAGGTTTTATCATAGAAAATGGGTCAAGAATTTTTTCCGCTTCTTGCTGACTAAGAATACCTTCCTCTATCACTATTTCCCTTATAGTTTTTCCTTTCTCAACAGATTTTTTAGCAATTTCAGCCGCTTTGTCGTAACCAATTTTGAGTGCGAGCGGAGTTGATAGTGCAAGAGACCATTCTACAAGTTCCCTCATTCTACTTACATTTGGTTTTATTCCATCTATGCATTTTTTCGCAAAGTTTTCAGCAGCTGATGCTAAAAGTTTTATTGAATTTACAACATGGTAACCTATGATGGGTAAAAAGGTGTTGAGCTCAAAATTACCATTCATACCACCTATTGTTATTGTCGCATCAGAACCTATAACATGTGCGCAAACCATCATCACAGATTCTGGTATTACCGGATTTACTTTCCCAGGCATTATAGATGAACCGGGCTGGAGAGATGGTAAAAATATTTCCCCTATTCCGCATCTTGGTCCGGAAGAAAACCATCTTATATCGTTTGCTATTTTGAACATTGCTACTGCGCAAGTTTTAAGCATACCAGAAAGAGCCACCATAACATCTTGTGTTGCTTGTGAGAAAAAGTGATTACGAGTTTCCTTAAATTCATGCTTGCAAAATTCAGAGATATATTTTATTGCCTTTTTGGGAAAATCTGGATGCGCATTTATTCCTGTCCCTACCGCAGTTCCACCGAGAGCAAGCTCAGATAGCCGAGGAATGTAAGATTCAAGCAACTCTATAACATGAGAAATCTGCTCTTTATATCCTGAAAATTCTTGCCCTAAAGTTATCGGTGTTGCATCCATAAGGTGTGTTCTACCTATTTTTATTATATCTTTGAAATCTTCTGCTTTTTTATCTAAACTCTTTTCAAGCGTTCTTAAAGCGGGGAGAAGTTTGTTTTTAAGTTCCATCACAGCTGCGATCTGGATTGATGTTGGTATAACATCGTTTGAGGATTGGCATTTATTGACATGGTC
>Ga0209741_1000537_pt1 | contig 10144 bp, 9 predicted proteins | sample OctOCTMetagenome_FD_184734 | JGI IMG/M metagenome (GOLD analysis project Ga0209741, IMG submission 184734) | Hot spring and microbial mat streamer communities from Octopus Spring Streamers, Yellowstone National Park, USA - OCT_B (SPAdes) (version 4) | ecosystem: Environmental > Aquatic > Thermal...
AACCTATAACAAGAGGGCTACCGGCTTCCCCCGGAGTTGCAACGGGAAAAGTTGTTTTTTCGTCAGCAGAAGCTGAAAATTTAGCTAAACAAGGAGTAGATGTGATACTCGTAAGGCATGAAACATCGCCAGAAGACATAAAGGGTATAGCAAGCGCAAAAGGTATACTGACATCAAGAGGAGGGGAAACATCTCACGCAGCTGTTGTTGCAAGAGCGATGGGAAAACCAGCCGTTGTTGGTGCAGAAGAGATAATTATAGATTACCAAAAACAAATCTTTTCTGCTGGGGATATAGTGGTGAGCAAGGGAGAAGTAATAACAATAGATGGAAATACTGGTAGAGTTTTTGTTGGAACCATACCTATAAAGCGCGCTGATTTTCCTCCCGAGGCTCAGGCTCTTTTGAAAATCGCAGATAAAATCAGAACTCTCGGAGTGAGAGCAAATGCAGATACTCCTGAGGAAGCCCAAACAGCAAGAAATTTTGGAGCGGAAGGGATAGGACTTCTCAGAACTGAACATATGTTCTTTGAAGAGGAAAGAATACCTTTGGTAAGAAAAATGATAATTGCTGCAAGGAAATATAAAGAAAAATTAGATGAGCTGAAAAACATAATTGATGGTCTTGCAGATGGTGCCAATTCTACTCCAGAAATAAAGAAAATTCAATCTGGTTTAAATTATATGAGACTTTACCCAAGATTTGAGAGAGGAAAAAAATCTGATATATTTTTTGATGATTTGAAAAGCTTTATTGAAAGCAATGCGCAAAATCATCCAAATCTTCTGAAGGTATATCAAGAGCTATTATCTATAAAAGAGGATTACTTTGATACTCTTAGAAAAATAAAGACACTCATAAAATCTGATTTTTTAGAAATATTTTCTGTGATGGAAGGTTTCCCAGTAACAGTAAGATTAATAGATCCCCCACTTCACGAGTTTTTACCGAAAACTGATGAAGAAATAAAAGATACTGCTCAAAAAACAGGTATGAGTGAGGATGAAATAAAAGAAACAGTTAAAAAGTTGAGTGAAGTAAATCCCATGCTTGGACATAGGGGGATAAGGGTTGGTATAACTTATCCTGAAATATACTGTATGCAATCCGAAGCAATTTTAGAGGCATGCGCTGAACTCATAAAGAAAGGAAAAAAAGTTTTACCTGAAATAATGTTCCCTAATGTAATAGATCCAGCTGAAATCAGATATTTTAGAAATGTGGTTGATATAATAAAAGAGGACCTGGAAAAAGAGAGTGGAATTAGAATTCCTCTTTCTGTTGGAACTATGATGGAATTCCCTCGTGCGTGTCTTTTATCAGCTGAAATCGCAAGATATGTTGATTTTATGTCTTTTGGAACAAATGACTTGACTCAAACTGTTTTGGGAATTTCAAGAGATGACTCAGGGAAGTTTATGTCAGATTATGTTCCTTTCATATTACCATCAAATCCATTTAATACATTAGATGTGGCAGGTGTTGGAGAGATGATAAAGTTGGCTGTTTCAAAGGCAAGAAGCGAAAAACCAAAAATAAAAATCGGAGTATGCGGAGAGCACGGAGGAGATCCGGAATCAATAAAATTTTTCCATTCAATGGGTTTCAATTATGTAAGTGCGTCCCCTTACAGAGTTCCCATTGCTCGTTTAGTTGCGGCTCAAGCTGCCATAGACCAAAAACAAAAATCTGTTTCATTTGAAATCGGTAAAGAGAAGAAAAAGTTAACAAAAACGAAAATTAAAAAAGCATTGAAAATCAAGACCAAAAAAGAGAAAAAGGGTGTAAAGGAAGGTAAATCAGGAAAAAAATCAAAGAAAAAATGAAAGTTATTTTATTTCTCCGCAGGCTATTCTTTTTCCTGCATGTCCCGCCGGATCTGAAATATAATCATCTTGATGTTCGTGAATCATTATAGATTTGCCCTTTAGCTCTTCAATTGTATAGTGTGGCAAAAGTATCTCTAAATTTATTTTACCCTTCATAACCCGAATATTTGGTAAGTCTCCTTTGTGGTATCCTTCGGGATTGAAGAATCCGTGTTTTTTATTTTCTGGATTGTAATGCCCTCCTGCTGTCATAAAATCGGGAGTTTTGCATTCTCCCTTTTCGTGTATGTGTAATGCTCGTATTCCATCTTTTAGATTTTCAATATTAATTTTCATAAGAACTCCTCCATGAGGCAAAGCAAAGAATTCAGCTTTACCTATAATTTTTCCTTTATCGTTTATAATTTCTGCTGTGAGATCAGGTTTGATTTCTTTTTTTGATTCAGTTTGTGATTTGATTTCTTCTGAAAGAGCATTTTCAAATAAAAAAATTACCGAAAGTGATAACAATAAAACCGTAAGGAGTGTTTTCGTTTTTAGCATATCATTTCAAAATTTTTTTGTTTTGTTGTATTTTCTTAAAGTTCAAGAATTTTGTTTTTTTATTTCAAAATTATAAACTTTTAAAGAAGGAAGTAATAAGATAAGGAGGTAATAAAATTATGAATAACGATTTATTTAAAGCACTTTTGTTTGCAGGACTTATTGGAGGAGGCATTTTTGTAATAAAGCATGGAGCACAGGGGGAAAAACAAAATAATCGCCCTGAATCAATTTATGATAAGATAAATCTCTTAACCGAGGTGATGAAAAAGGTTTCAGATAATTATGTGAAAGAAGTTTCAGATGAGGAACTTCTGATGAGAGCAATAAGGTGGATGGTGCATTCTCTTGATCCTTTCTCTACTTATATGTCTCCTGATGAGCTTAAAGAGATGGAAACAGAAACAAAAGGACAATTCGGAGGTCTTGGGATAGAAATAACAAAAAAGGATTATTATATTCTGGTTATATCTCCTATTGAAGATACACCAGCATGGCGCGCAGGAATACTCCCAGGAGATAGAATAATAAAGATAAATGGAGAATCAACAAGAGATATGACATTATCAGAGGCTGTGAAGAAGTTGAGAGGTCCAAAAGGGACTCGTGTAGTTATAACAGTTGAAAGAGATGGCTGGAATGAACCACGAGATATAGAACTCATAAGAGACATAATAAAAGTAAAAAGTGTAAGAAGCAAAATCATAGATGAAAACATTCTTTATGTCAGATTATCTGGTTTTCAGGAGGGAAGTTCAAAAGAATTAGAAGAGGCATTCAAAAAATCAGGTCTTTATGAAGGGAAGATAAAAGGTGTAATTTTTGACTTGAGAAATAATCCCGGAGGACTTTTATCGGAAGCTTTGAAAATAAGTGATATTTTCCTCTCAGAAGGTGTTATAGTTTCAACAAAAGGAAGAAGATCTTCCCAAAGCTACAAAGCCGGAAAAGACAAGTTTGATTTTCCAGATGGGGTTTCTTTGATTGTACTTGTAAATCAGGGTTCTGCTTCTGCCTCTGAAATAGTTGCGGGAGCTATAAAAGATAACAAAAAAGGATTAATAGTCGGGACAAAAACTTTTGGTAAAGCTTCTGTCCAAACTATAATACCGTTGTCTGATGGAGGAGCTTTGAGGCTTACTACTGCTCACTACTACACACCAGCTGGAACTAATATAGAAGAAAAAGGTATAGAACCTGATATTGTGTTCAAGCCAAAAGTTCAAGTAGCACAGGCAGAACTTTCTCCTGAGGAAATTGTGAAAAGAAGAGACCATCCAGAACTTGATGAAACAGTAAAATTTGCTCTCTCTCTCATAAAAGGAGTACCTCAGAAGAGAGCGAAAGAATAAGAAAAATTTAGATGCTACGAAATATAAAGGTTAAAGAGTTTGTCAAATACTTCAAGAAATTCTGTTCCTTGCGTATTTTCCCCTTGCCACCAGAACCAATCGCTACCTTCTGCTACAAGTATTTTTTCTGTCATACCTTTGATTTTCCTTGCCCCGGCTAATTTTTCCCAATAAGAATTTTTTTCTTTTGTTCCTATCCACTTTGAAAATTTCCCGTCTATCCATGAACCTGCTTTTATTTTATCTATGAAAATTATGGGATTTCCATCAAGTTCCATAATATCTTCTATTTTTACAGGTTCTATCCAGTCTTGTTTTTTGATTTCTGAAAGAAGATTTTCCATAAAAATTTTCCCGTTTTCTGGATAGTATTCCCAGCAGTTTTCGCCGTCTAAAATAACACTTACAAGTGGAGAAAAATCAACACTATCATATATTCTTTTCAGGCGTAAAATAAAATCTTGAACTGCTGATTTTTGGTCCCAGCTATGATAAGAGAAACTGATGAGATCACTCAATTCCGTATCCCTGAAAACAATAAAAATTTTATCTTTGAATAAGAATCTGCAATAGATTCTATCTTTTCTTTTTTCTTCTTGTGATTTGAAAAATATTTTTTCATCTGTTGCGATGAATTTTATATCAGAGATTTCTTCTAACATTTTTTCGCTAACTGCTCCCTCAGATGGCCACATACTTGAAGGAGGCTCTCCAAAAATTTCTTCAAATTTCTGTTTTGCTCTATTTATTTGCTCTTTTGCATCTTCATAAAACAAGAATCTATCTATATTTGGAATTTCATCAATTCCTCCCTCTTTTGCTGATTCAATATCAAAAAGGAGAGGGGTTATAGGATGGTAATAGGGGGAAATTGAGACCGATATTATTTTTTCTTCTTTAAGCCTTTTGTATTTTGGAATTATGCTTTTTATGTGTTTCTCTATTTCTAAAATAAAAGAATTGACTTCATCATCTGAATAATTCTCTTTTTTTTCGGAAAGGTTCTTTACTATTTCTGATTTTTTGAGATTTTCTCCGCACCAAGAAATCAGATAATTTAATGCAAGATCACGAGTTTTTTCTGTGTGAAATAATCTGGATTTGGGATAAGGTGTTATTATTTTTACTAACCTCTTTACGAATTCATCTTCTTCTTTTGTGTTTTCTCTTTTTTTTATGATTTCTAAAAGTTTGCATTTTATTTTTTTTGTGTCTGAATAATCTTGAATTTGATCCAAAAGAACCGGAGTAATATTGAAACTCATTTTGAATTCAAATCTTTCAGCCCAATCCGGAACATCAAAATAATCTTTTATTGAATGAATAAGTGTCCAAGGGAGCTCATATTCTGATGTTTGAGGATTTTTGTAAAGAGGTTGATGCATATGCCACCAGAAAAGCAAAAATAGTTTTTTCTGTCGAAACATATTTTCAGATAGAGTTTTGTCTCCGAATTTTTTACCTTATCATTTTTGAATAAAATTTTTCTATGTATTCTTTTAGCATTCTCCTTGTTGAAAATTTTGGAGCAACAGATTTTATTGCTTCTTTCATCTTTTTTACCCATTTTACAGGAACTCCTTTTTCGTTCCTTTCATAGTAAAGCGGTATGATTTCGTTTTCTATTATGTTGTAAATTTGTTCTGCGTGTTTTCCATCTCTTTCTTCCGGTGGTAAATTTGCATCTTCTTCATCACCTATCTTCCATCCATTTTTGCCGTTATATCCTTCAATCCACCATCCATCTAATACAGAGAGGTGAAGAACTCCGTTTATGCTTGCTTTCATTCCACTTGTACCACTGGCTTCAAGTGGTGGAATGGGATTGTTGAGCCAAACATCAACTCCTCTTACAAGGTAATGAGCTAATTCTTCATCATAGTCTTCAACATAAGCTATTTTCCCTTCAAAATCCGGGTTTTTTGCGAAATTAAAAATTGTTTGAATTGCTTTTTTCCCTTCTATATCTGCGGGGTGAGCTTTTCCTGCGAAGATCAACTGAACGGGAGTTTTTTTGTTTGTTAGAATTCTTTTGAGCCTTTCCGGATTGTGGAAAATAAGTGTTGGTCTTTTGTATCCTGTCATTCTTCTTGCAAAGCATATTGTGAGTACATCTGGGTCAAGAAAAACTCCTTCTGCTATTATTACTGTTGGTTCTGATTTATCTTTTAGCCAGCTTTCTTTTGCTCTATCTAATATGTGGCTTATCAAAATTTCCTTGTTTTCCATATGAGCTTGCCAGAGTTCCTCATCTGGAATTTCGTCTACAAGTTCCCATATTTTTTCCTCGTCTTGCATCTCAACCCAATGTGGGCTCAGATATCTGTCAAGTAATTTCCTTATAAATGCACATAGCCATGATGGTATATGAACTCCATTTGTCACATAATCTATTTCTATTTTTCTTTTTTCTTTTTCTGCTATAACATCTAAAATTGGTCCCCAAATTTTTTTTGTTGTTTCCATATGTTTTTTGCTCACAGCGTTTGTGAATTTTGAAAGTCGCATAGACATCAAAGTTGTGTTGAAGCCTTCCGATGGATTCAGAGGATTTACTCCAAGATCAAAAATACATTTCATATTTACTCCATAATCTTTTAAAAAAGTAAGATGTTCTTCTATCATATGAAACGGATATGTATTTACTGCTGCTCTCAGAGGTGTGTGAGTGGTAAATAATGTTATTTCTCTTACTTTTTCTATTGCATTTTCAAATTTCTCTCCTTCTTTTAGCATTTCTACTGCTTGGGCTAACGGTGCAAAAGCAGGATAATCTTCATTTATGTGAATAACTCCGGGGGTAATTCCGAGCTTTTTAAGTATAGCAATACCTCCGAAACCAAGAGTAAATTGCTGACGGAGTCTTAATTCCCTATCAGCAACATATAGTCTTGATGAAATATCTCTGTTCCAGGGAGAATTTTCTTCAACATTCGTATCAATAAGATAAAGCTTTGTTTTCCCTACATTTACTACCCAGACTCCAAAGTATATTTCTTCATCTTCTGCGTATTCAATTTTCCCTTTTACCCAATTCCCATTTTCATCAATTAGTTTTTGAGCCGGCATAGTGTCTTTTGAGTTGGAAAGGAATATATCTTCTTGCCATCCATCTACCCTTATTTTTTGTCTGACATATCCTTGTGGATACATAAAGCCTATACCTATCATAGGTAGTCCTATATCAGAGCTTTCTTTGAGTATATCTCCACTGAGAAAACCAAGACCTCCGGCGTATATTAGTAAAGATTGGTGTAGTCCATATTCAGCTGAAAAAAATACAACAGGTTTTTGAAAATCAACTGTGTACCTTGTTATTCTTTCCATATATTTTTTGAACTGCAAATATGTGAAGTTGAGGAGGTCTACAAAATTTTTGTTTTCTATTGCTTTTTCAACTAATTCCTCGTTTTTTATTATAGCTACGGGATTTTCCTTTGATTCTTTCCAAACTATTTCGCTTATTAGTCGGAAAAGTCTTTTTGCTGGGGGATTCCAGGACCACCAAAGATTATAAGCAAGCTCATTTAGCATCTCTTTCATTTTTTCTAGGCTATTTTTTGTCTCATCCATATTGATAATAAAAATAGTTTAATAAAAAATTCTATTGAAAAAGATGAATATTATAAAGGATTTTGCAATGTGGGATCAAATTACCAAAAGACCTGGAAGGTTTTTTCTGGATATTTTAGGTTTGAAGTTTAAGATTTTATGTGATAATAAAAAGTTTGAGAGGTTATTGAAACAAACTTTTTTCATTTTGTATGCGATGATGGCCAAAGTGATAATGAGAGGCAAAAAAATAAATTGTAAATATCAAAGAGATGCCAAGGTAATAAATTCCAAGGTAAAAGATTTCTATGCTGATTTATTTCTAGCTTATGATAAGATTAATGAAGATGTGTTTAGAAGATTTGCAAAATAGATTCCTGATACTTTATGCCTAATCTTGTGTTCTTGATGGTCAAAGAGGGTTCAGAAAAAGATTTACGCATACATCAGCTTAGCAAAGTAGAGAGTACTTTTGAACTACTCAAAAATACACAGAATTTAGAATGTTTAGAATATAAAAGTTTCTTTGATGCGATATCTAAAGTTTTACAGAGATTCAAAGTTTTCCGATTAAATAAACCATTCTATATAAGAGATTTCCCCGAAGTCTTACAGATAATACGAAAGATTTAATTTTCATGGTTTGCAGATTTGTACGCTTAATGCAGAAGATATTTGTTCTACTCTTACTTTTCTTCTTTTTTTGTTCCAAGTGGTGATTTCTTGAAAGGTGATTTCAACAAATTTTTGGAGTTCTCATAGATTGACTTGATTTTTAGCCTTTTTATCTTTTCATTCCTCTCTTTTTTTTCTTCCTCTATAATACCTTTTTTTCTGAAAATTGGAGAAGGAAGTTCCCCGGGAGGTGGTTCCTCCTCCGGAGTTTGAGCTTGAATTTTTATATCTGGTATAGATACACTTGCAATAATTGGAGCCGAGTATATACCTAATTTCAAGAGCTTCCTTCTCAGAATATCAATTGTTCTCTTTTTATCCCCATTTTTCATCTTTTTTTCACCTCATTTTCCTCCCTTTCTTTTCTCTTTTCACTGTATCCTCCCAATTTTAGCTAAATCCTGCTGAATTTCTAATCTTGATATAAATTTTTCTGCTGTTCTTATATTTTTTTCAGAAAACATCTTCTGCAACCAGAATTTCTTGAGATTGCTCATTATTTTATCAAAGCTATCTTCCGGATACTTCCCTAATATTATGTTTCTAAAAAATATGCAAGGAAAAACATATCCGTTATATGGAAAGCATGCCTTTCCTGGAAGACATGAATTTTCAACATCACATGTTTTTTCTGTCCCGACTTCTCTTATGTTGTCAACTCTTATGCTTGTTTTTTTAATTTCCAATTTCTGCAAGAATCTTATCGTATCTTTTATGTGTTGATCGTTGAGGTTTTTTATAATAACTATTCCCACCCTGACATCTATTCCTTCACTCAAAACTTTCTTGATAGCTTCTAATGTTTTCCTGAATGATCCCGGCTTTTGAGTGATTCTATCATGAGTGTTTTCATCATATGAATAAAATGAAGTTGCAACATACACTCCATATTCTTTGAAAAAATTTACGAGGTTTTCATTCTTGTCAAGCAGCGTGAGATTTGAATAGACTTCTACCTCCATGTTTTTAGATTTTGCAAGCTTAATATACTCTTCCAATTTCGTTTTAAGAAGTAATGGTTCTCCACCGATGAATTGAACCATCTTGCAACCTACTTTTGCCAGATTATCTATAAGTTCCGGGACAAACGGATTGAAGCGAATTTGAGTTCTCCCATCATTAGCCTCAAAATCATAATTCACATAACAATGAACGCACCTCAAATTACATGATGGTGTAAGTTCTATCCATGCAAACATTTTCCTTTCTAATTTAATTCTTTTCTTTTCAATTTGTCAAATATAACAAACTTTTTTGTCAAATATAACAAACTTTTGAATTTAAGGGAAAAAATAAACTTTTGAGTTAAAATAAAATTGCTATGGATGGATTACAAATTTTTAGCATAATAATAGGAACAGCAGGAGTAATCGGGAGCTTTATTGTGCTTGCTACTCACATCATAAACAGAAGAATTGATGACATGAACAAAAGAATCAGCGAAATAAATAATGACCTGAACAGAAGAATTGATGACACTAACAAACGCATAGATTCCCTTGAAAATTCATTAGTAAGAAGAATAGAAAAAATAGAAGAAGATAACAAAGAAATAAGAAAGGAACTTTCGGAAATGAAAGGTGATATGAAACAAATAGTAGCGCGAGTAGAAAGAATTGAAAACGATGTCAGAGATATTAAAAACTTGCTCTACAAAATTATTGATATTTCCCAAAACCTACAACAGAAAAAAGAGTAAAATCTTTTAACGCTTTACTCCCAAAAGAATAATATCTGAAAATGATTCTATGAATTTCTTCATAAACTCCCCTATCAGAAAACCAATTCTATCAAATGTAAATGTAAGAATCAGGATTCCAATTGCTATCCTAAGTGGAAATCCAACAACGAAAATGTTAAACTGCGGTATAGTTCTTGATATTATAGCAATTGAAATCTCAATTATGAACATAGCCAATATAACCGGAAACGCTATCTGCAAAGATACATAAAATGATTCCCTCAGTCTTTGCAGCAAAAACTCTGATTGATTTTCAGATAAAGCAAATGAAAAAGGAGGAACAATTTCAAAGCTCTTCTTTATACCCCACAAAAATCCTATATGTATATCTAAAACAAAAAATAAGGTTATAGCTATCAAGAAAATAAATTCTGTTATTACGGAAACTGGATTTTCCTCAAATGGGCTCACGAGCGTCATAAGTCCATATCCTAACTGGTAGCTTATAG
>Ga0209741_1000538_pt1 | contig 10128 bp, 10 predicted proteins | sample OctOCTMetagenome_FD_184734 | JGI IMG/M metagenome (GOLD analysis project Ga0209741, IMG submission 184734) | Hot spring and microbial mat streamer communities from Octopus Spring Streamers, Yellowstone National Park, USA - OCT_B (SPAdes) (version 4) | ecosystem: Environmental > Aquatic > Thermal...
TAAGATATAAAAGTTTTCTTGGGGGAATGGGTTTCTTCTTCGGAAAGAACTCGGATTATTACCTTAAACTTGCTGGGGGGTATTCCGTTAAGGGTTTTGATTTGGGTTTAACCTTTGATACCCTTCCGGGTACCTTTCTTGGATACAGGTGGAGAAACCTTTATATTTTTTCCCATTTGGGGTTTTCGGAAAGCCCCAAATTTGAATTAGCACTATCCCTAATTCTGAAACCGGAAAATAAGAAGGACACGGTTAGAATAGATGTGCCAATTTACATTCAGGTACCCGTTATAGTGAGGGATACGGTTTATTATAGGGATAGAAGGGGAGAGGCTGTAAGGAAGGAAAGCGATACATTACGAACTTCCAAGGCGGATCCAAGGGTGGTTGAAAACCTTTATTTAAAGGGGCTTGAGGCATATCAAAAGGGGAATTATGCGGAAGCTCTCTTCTTTTTCCAGGAGGTCCTAAAGCTTGATCCCAAGAACGAGAAGGCGCTTAAAGCGGTGGAAAGGATAAGGAAGATCTTGGAGGAGAGGTGAGGATCCTGATAGATCCGGGGCATGGGGGGGAAAGCCTAGGAACCACCAAAGGTAAATTTCCAGAAAAGGATATAAATTTGAAACTTGCCCTAATTTTATACGAAAACCTGAAGGGAAATTTTGAGGTATTTCTAACCCGGTACAACGATATCTATCTTTCCCTGAAAGATAGGTTAAAAATCGTAGATAAGCTTAAGCCCGAAATTTTCTTAAGTTTGCACCATAACGCGAGTGAGGAAGAGACGCCGTTTTATTCGGAGATATATACATCTTGGACAACGATATCACCCTCTTACGATCTCGCTTATGAGATCATAGGGGAGCTATTGAGGAGGTTCCCCAATAGGGAATTCAGGGTTTTGCCATCAAAATTCACGGTTTTGAAGGGTAAAGCAAAAATGAAGCTCCTTACCGAACTATTTTTTGCGGAGGAGATGGATGAAAATTTGATAATTGAGGAGGCTGAAATTTTAAAAAATGCGATATTTGAAATTTCTAAGAAAACCTTCGCAAAGGATAGGGATATATATAGGTCCTTCGGGAAGTATTCGCAACCGAGGGGGTACTTAACGACGAATTTCGGCAAGGTGATAAAAAACCATAAAAGGGGAGATTGGGCGGTGGTTTTGGGGGACGGAAGGCTATTTTGGGATGCGGTGGAAATAATTAACAGGGTAGGGGGGAGGATTTATCACTTTGGTATGAGCGTCCAGCCTTCCCAGTTTCACACCGCAATGAAAATTTCAAGGACAAATTATAAAAAAATAATATTTCTAAGATACGGGGAGCCTTACGTGAGGTTTTACCATACGAGTGCGGAGAGCGGAAAATTTGCGGAGGATCTCGCAAGGGCATTAAATTATCCACTGGGTTTCTCAAGTAGTTTTATATGCATACATCCAGATGGAATCAGACTTGAGCTGATATCCAAAGGTTTAGATGAAAGAGTGGCGGACATTTTGGCAATGTTATAATACCGCCTTATGATTCAGAATCCGAGCGATGAGGTAATAAAGGAGCTTTTTTTGAAATACAGGAATATAGCGGTTGTGGGGTTTTCAAAGGATCCGAACAAAGTTGCCCACAAGGTCCCAAGGTTCTTTATAGGAAAGATGTACAATATAATCCCGGTAAATCCGACGGCTGAGGAGATTTTGGGTAGGAAGGCTTATAAAACCGTAAGCGAGATACCCGAACCGATAGATTGGGTGGATGTTTTCAGGCCAAGTGAGGCTATACCCGAGGTGGTTAAAGATGTTTTGAAAAGGATTGAGGAGAGGGGGGATGTTAAAGTTTTTTGGCTACAGGAGGGGATAAGGAACGATGAGGCGGTAAAACCCCTTTTGGATCGTGGCATAATAGTGGTTCAGGATAAGTGTATGTATAAGGAATATATTAGGTTAATAGAGGGTGTTGAAGTTTGAGGATAGAAAGGATGCAGCTTTAAAGCTTTGCGAGAGGTTGAAGGAAGAAGGTATTTCAGGTGATCTGATAGTTGGAATATTAAGGGGTGGGGGTTATATGGCGAAGATTGTGGGGGAGTGCTTGGGTATGGCATGGGGGGTGTTGCCCGTAAAGAAGATATCTCCCCCGGAATCGCCGGAATCGGGCTTTGGTGCGGTGGTATATGATGGTACAAACGTCTACGATGAGGAATATGCTCGGCTACTGGGACTTGACGAGGAGGAAATTAAAGAAATATTAAAAGTTAAGGTTTCTGAAGCTAAGGTTTTGTACGAAAAATACAAAAACTTTATTCCCGAAGATTTTGAGGGGAAGAATGTTATCCTGATTGACGATGGTATGGCAACGGGATATACGGTAATAGCGGGGGCGAAGTTCGTAAGGGAGAGAAAACCGAAGGGCTTGATCCTTGCAATACCCGTCTGTTCGGAATTTGCTTATAACTTGGTAAAGGAATTCTTTGATAAGATTATATGTTTGGAGGTGTTAAGGAGCATATTTTTTACCGTTGGAATGTTTTACGAGGATTTTAGACAGATCTCTGATGAAGAGCTGATTGAGTTTTTAACCAATCATTAATAGGAGATTTAGCCAGCGTGAAAACGGGAGTTCCCAGCTTTTCCGAATGTTAACTTTTCGCCCAAGGTATTTTTTAAAACCCCCTTAAAATATTCGGTTATGAAAAGGGGAATTTTTGCGCTTCTGCTCGCATCCTTGCTTTTTGGAAGCTGTGCTACGATAGTGTACGAAGCTCCCGCCAATAAGGAGCTCAAGATGGCTACACAGGTGGATTTACCACCCATAAAGATAAAGAAGAAGGTTTGGTACATCCTTTGGGGTCTAGTTCCTATATCCTCAAACTCCACGGCGGAGATGGTGGGGCTTTGCAATGAAATGGTTAAGGTCAAAAGTTACGAAGGAATAGACGATGTAATCATAAATACGTTATCCGAGTTGTTAGTTTTTGGTTTCATAGAGACTAGGACCGTAGAGATAAACTGCAAGTGAGGTTCCTATATATTTAGAGCCTCCTTGCAGAGTAAGGGGATAGAGTCGTTTGGTATAGAGTCTTTGGGGTTTAGCGCTCTGATGGACATCTCCCTTAATTTTTCCCTATCAATATCCCAATTCACATCCGAGTACAGATGTTTAAGACCCTTTAGCTTTTCTAAGGGGATATATCCGAAGTTTTCCCATAATGTATCCTTTTCTATCGCCCTGCCTAGAATGTTTATAAACCTTTTCGCGAGCCTCAAATTCGCACCCTTAAAAACCACAAAATCGGGACCTGAAAGGAAATAGACCTCTTCACCTTTAGAGTTTACTAAAGGAACGAACTTTAAGCGAATCCCTTCCCTTTCAATGTAGGGTTTGTAAGCGCTTGTACCCACTATAGAGACGATCCTGTAAATTACCATATCATTTTGCGCTATTCTAGGGTTTGGGTATATCCTAATATATCCCTTTCGCGAAAGCCTCTTAAGGAATTCGTAGGAAGAGATACAAGCATTCAAAGTATCCTTGCCTTCCGAAAGGAATACAAAGATCAAGCCCGTGTAGAAGGTTGCGGAGGGATATACACCCAAGACTATGTAATCACTTTGAAGATTTAGAAGGTCTTGAACCTTAAACCTCGTTGGAAAGCCCACCTGTTTTGCCAATTCCTCGTTTATATAAAAACCCAAGACGCTCTTAAACATAGGGTAGCAATATCTTCCACAGTATTTCGGTAGTTCCTCCTTTTCCGCAAATTCCATCAATTTCCCGGATTTTATGAGGTTTTTTAAAGTCTTCGGATAAACCAAGGCTAAATCCGGCTGGCGCACCCATAAAGATTCATCCATTTCTTCCTGTGAAGAAAAGCTTTTCAAAACTATCCCAAATCCGAAATCCCTCCAAACTTTGTTTATAACCCTTTTGAAGTGATAATCGTGAATTTCCCCGAGGGAGTACCAAACCTCAAGGTTGCATTTACCGCAGGAAATTAAAAGAAACACTGTTATTAAGAGTTTGCGCATTGGTTATTTTAAGGTTGCCTGAAAAGAGACGCTTTATGATTTCCGATGCTATGGGTGCCGCCTTCGCGCTTCCAGCCCCCGCATTTTCAACCACCACCGCGATGGCGATTTGTGGATCGTCGTAAGGCGCAAAGGCTATGAAGAGGGAATGGTCCTCACCATGGGGATTTTGGGCGGTTCCCGTCTTTCCCCCAAATTTTAACCATGGGACCTTTGAGTTTTGAGCTGTTCCCTCCTCAATTACCTTCAACATACTCCTTTTAACCGCATCGTAAGCCCAATCCGGAGCATATAACCGTAAGGTTTCGGGCTTTTCATATTCGGAGAATCTTGGCAGTACGACCCAACCCTTGTTTCCGACAAGCCCCGCAAGGACCGCAAGGAAAACAGGGGTTGTTAATATTTCCCCCTGTCCTATGGCAAGGTTTAGGGCAGTTCCTAGATAAATCGCCCTAACTGGTATCCTTGAGGGAACCTCCTCCTTCAAATTCGTAAATTTTCTACCAAACAAACCCGTACCCTTAAGGGAATTTAAAATTTCTTTCGCTCCATACCTTCCACCGATGTTGTAAAAATACACGTTACAAGATTGTGCTATCGCCTTCTCAAATTTAGTATATCCGTGAATGCTCCAACACCTAAAAACCCTTCTACCTAAGTACATTGCTCCCTTACAATTTACCGCAAAGTTCGTATCTATTATCCCGTCCCTTAAAGCCAGAAGTGCAATTAGGGGTTTTAGGGTGGAGCCTGGAGGATAAAGTCCGCTTAGCGCCCTGTTTAACAAGGGAGAAAGGGTGGGATCGTTTGTGTCGAGGGGGGAGGGTTTTGAATAGGATATATATACGAAACCGTTTTGAGGATTGAAGGCAAAAATTGCCCCTCTTTCATCCTTAAACAAACTATCCGCCAAGAGATATAGGTCGTATCTGAGGGAAACGGTTATCTCGCTCGGCATAACGTTTATGTAAATTTCGGGTTCGGATAAAACCCTACCCAAGGCGTCGCTCTCAAACATTATGTTCCCCATCTTCCCCCCTATTACGTTGTCATAAAGCGCCTCCAAACCCCCAAGCCCAACGCCATCCGCAGAGACGTTACCTATTATGTGCCAGCATTCCTTACAAACAAGCTTCCTTTTAACTTTCGGGATAAATAGAAGGGTCCTAAACCTATATTTATTCCGCATAAGAAGGTATACGTCCTCCTCCGAGAGCCCAATTATCTCCGAAAAGCCCATGTACCTATATTCCCTGAAATTTATGGGTTTTCCTAGAAGTTTTTCCATCCTTTCCCTCTCCCGCAAATATTCATTCCCCTTTGTCATTAGCTGAATTACGGAATAACCGACCTCAATATCCGTTAGGTATTTTCCACTTGGATCCACAAACCTACCCCTCACCTTCCCCATACTTACCACCCTACGGTAGTTTTCAACATCCTTTCCCCTTAGAGATGTATCGGTTATCCTATCGTAAAAGGTTAGAAATGCAAGGGCAAACCCTAAAGCATACAAAATGATAAATAAATAAGATTTCAGGATCACCTCTCAACCGAAACGAACTTTATCGTTGTCCTCCTTCCCATACTCTCTAAACTGATAAGGTAAAATCCAGGTGCAAGGTCATTTATAAAGGAACAACCATTCACCCTCTTAACTTCAAATCCTGAAGGGGTAAAGATCTTTAATGTGGAATTTGGGGGGCAGTTTAGGATCTTCACTTCCTTTCCTTTAAGGGCGGGGTTTGGATAAACCTTAACGTTCTCCCACCAACCTACGAGGACGGAGCTGTCACTAAATATTCCAATGCCTTTTTCCGTGGCAACGAATATCCTACCGTCTTTTAGATCGGGCAATAGGGAGAACCTTATAGGATATAAAACCGAAGGGGAAAGGGATATTCCGGGAATGGGGGAGTTTTCGGGGGAGTATATCTTTAAGGAATTCCCCTTAAACCTCGCAAATCCCATACTTCCCGAAGCCCAAATGGATCCATCCAAACCCACCCACAAACCCGTTATTACATTTCCCGCCAAAACTTTACCCAAGTATCCCAAGGATCTCAAAGAATACATCTCCACACCATCGTCCGTCCCAAAAAGCAAAGTATCCCCGAAATTGTAAACAACGTTTGCCTTGACGTTTATACTGGCGTATTGGTTTAAATCTGGGGAGTAAAACTTGCAGTTTCCCTGACCACACATTATCAGTTTATCATCCACAGAGTACAAAATATCCATTGCGTAGTCGGTTAAAACATCCGTCAAGACCGTATCAGATATACTATCTCCCACCTTAAAGCTTAGTTTAAAAAGTTTTGAACTACCCGAGGGTTCCCAAGCAACGAAATATACGGTATCCCTAAATACCGCCATATCAAAGACGTATGAGAATCCACCCAACCTTGAAGGGGTAAAAATTACGGTATCTTTAAAGGAGTTTTCACCAACGAGCAAAAGAACCAAACCCCCACCATTTAAGCCCAAAATAAGGACCCTATCGTTAAATTTCCTGATGAAATTCGTTATACCGAATCCAAAGGTGTTTCCGGAAGGCCAAACCGCACAGGCGTAGTATCCCCCCCTACCACAGGCTATCAAGCTATCACCCAAGAGTACCATTCCCGTTATTGTGGTATAGGGTAGCCCACCCGTTCTTATCCTTTGCAAGTTTGGGAGGGTATAAATTCCGTACCCGAACATATAATATGGTGAATTTATCTTCCCCAAACCGAAAAAGTTTTCGGATAAGTAGGATACATAACCGTCAAGGAGTTTAAAGGGGGAATATGAAGGTGGCGAGAGTCTATATAGGGAAGAATCCGTTGCCGAATAAACCGTATCACCCCTCAAGCTTAAGAACCTTATAACTTTCCCCGAAAGCCATAGGGTGCTTCCCGAAAGGTTTTTAACGCCATCATCCGTCCCAATTAGCCAACCTAAGGTCGGATGTTTAACCGCGGAGAAAATCGGTCTTCCATAAAAGAGGGTATCCCACCTTAAAAAGTCGTCGTACTTAGCTTTATATAGCCCCAATGTATCCCCCACAAAAACGGAATCCCCAAAGATCTCGAGAAACTTGGGCTTTGAGAACCTAAAGTTTAGAACAACCTCCGTTGATTCCGATATCTTATAAACCATAACCTTAGATTTCCCTAAAATATACAGGAAATCCCCCACCGACCTTATCCTTCTAGCGTTTAAAACCTCATCCGGATCCTCAAAGGCTATTAAGTCAACCGTGTAAAACTTCCCGTTTTTGTAGTGCTGTAGGGCACCTCCGCTTAAAACCCAAGGCCCATTTTTGCAGGATATGGAAAGAACATCCGTACCCTTCAAACCGTCAATCTTAGTGATCGTTTTATTAACTGAGCCATTTACAAGGATCACCAAACCCCCTGGCGTAGCAAGATAAAATGTATCAGAGGAAAAACATACATCAAGCAAACTTTCCGTATTGGTCCATAAATACCACATTGTCCCCGTATTTTAATGTAGTTCCTTTATTCCAAAATGGAGGCGAAGGAGGGGCTTTATGAAATATTCAAGCTTCCTGCGAAATTCTCCAATATCATCCGCAAAAAAGTAAGTATGCCCTAAGGAGTTGTTCGTAAGCTCGTTTAATTTATCAAAAATTTCTAAAACCTCATTTATATCCCCATCCTCCCAACCTTTGTCCCTTAGAAAATTCTCAAGCTCCTCCCTTGAAGGTTCAAAGAATATTACGGGAAACCTCCTCAATATCGCCTGATCTATCTTCACGGTGCTAACATCCCTTTCGTTTAGGGTCGCTATGATGTATAAATTTCTTGGAACTACTAAGGGCCTTGAGGAGTAAGGCATTATAACGGGGCTTTCCCTGTACTCAAGGGCATAAATAAGCTCACCCAAAAGCGCGGATACATTTCCTCTGTTTATCTCATCTATTATTACCACAAACTTCCTACTCCTGTCGTTCAAAGCCCTATTTACCATCTTCAAAAATGGTCCTTCAACCACTTTGAAGTTTATTATTCCACCAGTTTCAACGGGTTTCAAACCTTCCACGAAGTTTTCGTACTCAAAGGATGGGGAAGCCTGAATAAGGATCCAACCTTCCCCCTCTTTACCCGCTATGTATCTTGCTATGCGTCGGGCGGTGTATGTTTTCCCAGTTCCCGGAGGTCCAACGAGTAAGACATTTCCGTACCTGTTCAAAACATCGATTATTTCCTCCTCCTTTTCGCTAAGACTCTCAAAAGAAATATAAACCTGCTCGGAAGGTTCTTTCAGTTTTTCCCTTATATCCTCCAGATCGGAATCGTATCCAAGGAAGGTATGATCCCCCAAGCTGTCCGGAAAGGCACCACAAGTGAACGGTGAATTTCCAAAATCCTTGGAGACCTTAAATAGGTTCCTACCCTTTCTGGAATTCAGGAATATCCCGTAAGAGTTCCCACCTATTTCCCTTGATATTAAGATCTTTCCAAAATCCCCCTTAGCTTCAACCCACTCCGCACCCACCGCGTTAAAAACCCTTATCCCCAAGGACCTTATTATCCCATCAAGTTTCGCCTTCCTTTCGGGAAAAACCCGAAGATAATAGTTTGCAAACCTTTGGAGTGTCCTTATGAAAATTTCCGGCAGTTCCCTAACGGAGATCTCAAGATAAGCGTAAGCCTCTACCTCCAAGGTGGAATACTTAACCTTCCTTATAAGATCCTCAACATCAAAAACTTTTCTATTCTCCTTCAAAAATTTTACCGAAAACTTCCCATCAAAGAAAGGCGAAAAGATTCCAACAAGTTCTTCATCTTTAAGCTCCCTCAGTATTGGCTTTTGGGGAACGGAAGAAAAGTTTGGAGCGAAAAATCTGAGATGCCAGGAGCCTTTTGAAAAGGAAATGTGGGGTAGGACGTTTGCAAAAGGTAAAACGGTTATAAGGATATTCCCGTTTTCCGTTTCAACCCTTAAATTTCCCACCTCAAAAGTGTCCCCGGAAATTTCCATAACCTTACCCCCAGTCTCAACCTCCAGGAACCTTACCAAATCCTCAAATTTCATCTTTGGAAATTTTAAAGTTGCGGTGCAACCTTAAAATCCCCAGCTATGCTTTACCTACACCCCTATATCTCCTTCGCAACTGTGGATCTTAATCATTACAACCTCTGGGCGGATAAGATGAGAGCGGATGGATATCCAGTGAAAAACCAAAAATCCGCCTTCGGCACGGGTCTAGGATTAGGCTATAAGGCTAATCTCCTCGACTTGGGGGTTTCCTTTGCTATCTTATATTCCTCATCAACATCGGGTTGGAACCCAATAAACGGAGTTTATTCGGAAAGGACGCACTCCCTATTAAACTTCCTAATGAACGTACCTGTAGGTTTAAACTATCCCCTTTCCGATCAGTTTTCGGTTCTTGTAGCATTTAAACCTATATTTGGATATTCAAGGCTTAAATTCTACGACTCAACGGATTCAAGGATAATAACCCGTATTTGGCAAGTTTCGTATGCTTCCTTAAGTTCCACATCCTTCGGTTTGGGTTTTGAGATGGGTGGTGATTTTTCCTTTTCGAGGTCGGTTTCCCTCGCCCTTAGTTTCGGTTATGATGCTATAAACTTTAAGAGGTACGAGGGGGAAAAGGAGGAAAGATATTCGGATGGAACTTACAGGAAGAATGGATAACAACGAGATAAAAGTTAAAGACAAATACCCCGATCCTTCAAAGAAGGAGATCTGGGGGGAGGAGAATATAAGCGGTTTTAGGTTTTCGTTGGGATTGAAGATAGGGATTGGAAGATGAGGGTTCTGGTTTTGGGAAAGGGGGGAAGGGAGAGTGCCATAGTTTGGAAACTCTCCCAATCAAGCATAGAAAAGGAGATTTATACCGCACCCGGAAATCCCTTCACTGCGAAATTCGGAAAGAACATAAACATAAACGAGGAGGACGTAGAGGGGATATTAAGATTTGCGAAGAAAGAGAAGATAGATTTAGTTTTTCCGGGAGGGGAGACTTCCATAGTTTTGGGAGTGGCGGATAGGCTGGAGGAGGAGGGAATAAAAGTTTTTGCACCAAGAGCCTACACTGCTAAGCTTGAGGGGAGTAAGGTTTGGGCGAA
>Ga0209741_1000540_pt1 | contig 10127 bp, 7 predicted proteins | sample OctOCTMetagenome_FD_184734 | JGI IMG/M metagenome (GOLD analysis project Ga0209741, IMG submission 184734) | Hot spring and microbial mat streamer communities from Octopus Spring Streamers, Yellowstone National Park, USA - OCT_B (SPAdes) (version 4) | ecosystem: Environmental > Aquatic > Thermal...
AAGAGAACGAAAAAAATGAAAATAGAAAAGTTCACTCTCTTATTGAATGAATCTTTCTTTTTTCTATTGCTCCTTTTATAATAAGATGGCTCCATATTTGTCAGACTATTATTACCAACAAAGATAATTTTAAAAAGTTCAGGGTATTCAATCTTTCCTGATTTTTTCTTGTGGGAATCTTAAAGTATTAGAACTGAAAGAAAAATAAATTGGGAAAAATTATGCCCTCTGATGTAAAAGTTGCTTTGGGATTTCTTATTTTTCTTGTCTTACTTGCTTTATCTTACCCGTTCTTGCCCTATACTTATTACGAGCAAGATCAAAACGAGGTTCTTGTGCTTTTCTCAAAAAATCACATACTAGGAACAGATGATCTTGGGCGTGATATGCTTGCGAGAGTATCATATGGAATAGGAGTTTCTTTAAGGGTAGCTTTCCTAGCATCTGTGATAGCAACAATATTAGGAGCAATATTGGGCATAATTTCCGGTTGGTTTGGAAAATCTGTGGACATAATTATAATGCGTTTTATAGATTTTTTCCTTGCAATTCCAGATATAATACTCATAGTTCTTATTTCTTTCGTAGTTGGGAGAGGAGAGATAGCAATCGCAGTTGCTATTGCCTTGGGGTCATGGCCATCGGTTGCAAGGGTTGTGAGAGGAGAGGTTGTAAAAATAAAAAATGCAGAATTTGTTGAATCTGCAATTGTTTTAGGAAATTCAACTTTTGGTATAATAAAAAAACATATAATCCCTAACATTATACCTGTTGTTTTCACTATGCTTATTCTCCGGGTCCCAGTTGCAATACTCACAGAATCTGGATTATCTTTTATAGGTTTAGGGCTTCAACCACCCGCATCATCTTTGGGAGTTTTAGCAGAAGAAGGTTTCAGGGCAATTTCAATATATCCACGTCTCATTATAATTCCAGCCTTCTTTATTTCAATTTTGGTATGGAGCACAAATACAGTTTTCGGATTTATAGCAAGCAAACTGGGAAGGATATAAATAATTAACACCATTTATTTGTTCAAGGTCTTCCCATAGAAAAGTAAAGGAACCCAAGTTCTCTTACTTTTTTGGGGTCAAAAATATTCCTTCCATCAACTATTATTGGTGTTATCATAAGCTTTTTTATTTCTTGAAGATTTACATTCTTGAATTCATCCCATTCCGTAATTATTGCTATTGCGTGAGCACCTTTCACAGCAGCATACGCTGAGCTTGCATAAAAGACTTGGTCGGAGGGTGGTATAACTTTCTTTGCATTTTCCATAGCTTTGGGGTCATAAAGTTGTAGTAAAGCACCCTCATTCAAGAGCTTTGGAATTATTTTTAAAGCGGGGGCTTCGCGGATATCGTCTGTATTTGGTTTAAAAGATAGTCCCCAAACTGCTATTTTTTTCCCTTTTATGACCCAAAGAGCATCTTTTATTTTCTTTATAAAAACATCAATCCTTGCCTCGTTTACTTTGTAAGCCTCTTCTAAAATTGAAAAGCTAATTTGATTATCTTTTGCCATTTTTATGAATGCTTTTATATCTTTGGGAAAGCAACTCCCTCCCCATCCTACGCCCGCTTTCAGGAAATCTCTTCCAATTCTTTTGTCAAGTCCCATTCCTTCTGCAACTGCTTCAACATCTACACCAACTTTTTCACAAAAATCTGCAATCATGTTTATGTAAGATATTTTGAGAGCTAAAAAAGAATTTGATGCATGTTTTATAACCTCCGCAGTTTTTACATCTGTCATTACCTTGGGACACTTGAACTCTTCATCATTATATATATCAAGCATAACTTCTTTGGCTCTTTCAGACTCTGTCCCTATTACAATTCTATCAGGGTTAAAAAAATCATGAATTGCAGAGCCTTCTCGCAGAAACTCTGGATTAGACACTATATCAAATTTTGCTTGAGGATTGTAAAGACTAATCGTTCTTTTTATCCAATCTGCTGTTTTCACCGGTACTGTGCTTTTTTCTACTATGATTTTGTAATTATTCTCATCAAGATATTTTGATATTTCTATTGAGCAAAGTTCTACATATGACATATCAGGGCTTCCGTCTTGTGATTGTGGAGTGCCTACACAAATGAATATCACTTCTGATTCAGGATAAATTTCATCTGGTGAGCTTGTAAAGAATAAATTTTTCCCTATATTTTTTTTTATAAGTTCATCCAATCCTGGTTCCCATATAGGAACTGTTCCCTCTTTAAGTTTCTTGATTTTCTCTTCATCTTTGTCATAGCAAATTACTTTGTGTCCAAGTTCAGAAAAACATGCAGCAGTTGTCAGACCTACATATCCAGCTCCTACAACTCCTATTTTATATCTTTTTCTCATTCTTATATCTTTTTCTCATTTCCCTACAATATAAGTTTATTAATCAGAAATTTTTTGCTCTGAAATTCTTTATTCATTCAATTTCATCTTTTATTCACTCAATTTCTCTTCCGGAAAGTCCTAAAATTGCTCTTGCAACAATTGTTCTTTGGACCTCCGAGGTTCCCCCTCCTATTGTTATAAGTCTCACATCTCTGTAACCTTTTTCAAGTTTTAGCTCTCTCATATACCCAAGACCGCCAAAAAGCTGAATTGCCTCATAAACATGATTTACGATACTATCTCCCCAGAAAAGCTTGAAAGATGAAGCTTCAACGAAAGGAAGTTCTCCTCTATCTATGTGCCATGCTATTCTGTAAAGGTATGACCTTGCTACTTCAATTGAGACTTTAAGATCTACTATTTTTTTCTGAACCGCTTGAAAGTATGAGATAGGTTTCCCAAAAGCTTGTCTCTGATTTGCAAAAGCTAGCATACCTTGAAGCAGAAATTCAGCCGAACCAACCGAGGGGGCAAGCATTACAGACCTTTCCCATCCAAAAATCGTCCTTACAACCTGAATAAATCCCATATTCTCTTGTCCGAGAACATTCTCTTCTGGAACTTCGCAATCTTCAAAGACTATCTCTCCGGTTGGAGAGAGTCTATTTCCCATTTTTTCAAGTTTTCTTGAAACCTTGAAACCTTTGAAATTTTTTTCTACAAGGAAAGCAGTTATTCCTGCGGAACCGAGTGATTTATCTTGTGCTGCAAGAACTAAAAACAAATCTCCTATTGGAGCATTTGTTATGTAAATCTTTGAGCCGTTGAGAATATATCTATCACCTTTTTTTACCGCTGTGGTTTTAAGATGTATTGAATCTGAACCTCCGTGGGGTTCCGTTAAAGCAAAGCAACCTATCATCTCACCTGATGCGAGGCGAGTGAGATATCTTCTTTTTTGGTCTTCCGTTCCATACACCATTAGTGGTAAACCGCATAGTATTGTGTGTGCTGAAAGAGACATGACCATTCCACCATCTACTCCTGCAAGTCCGAGTGCTTCCCATGCTAATGTTGTAGCGAGGGCTGATGCTCCCTGTCCTCCATATTCTTCTGGGAAAGGAAAACCTAAAAGTCCGAACTCCTTGAATTTTTCCCAGATTGGCCATGCAAATTCTTCTTTTGCATCAAGTTCAAGTTGAATTTTCTCCTGAATAGGTATTATTTCTTCTCTTGCAAACTTATAAACTGTTTCCCTCAACTGTAAAAGCTCTGGCTCTATTGAAAAATCAATCATATCAAGTATAAATTTATTGTTTATTTCATTCTTTATGTTTTTTTCAATTTTTGTTTTTTCTCAATTCATATTTCAATTTTTGATGTTGCTCCGTCTTTTTTTACGATGATTTTTGAGAACTGAATTTGAGATTTCATACTTTCAACATGAGTTATTATTCCAAGATATATTCCTGTTTTTGCGAAGTTTTCAAGTGTTTGCATAACAAGGTCTAATGAGTCCTCATCAAGTGAGCCAAAGCCTTCATCTATAAAGAAGCATTCAAATTTTCTGTGTCCTATGATTTGAGAAGATAAAGCAAGAGCCAAAGATAGCGAAGCAATAAAAGTTTCACCTCCGCTCATACTATATGTTTCTCTTACCTGTGGTTTCCCATCTTTGATATAAGAGTAATCAAGAATTTTTATTCTCATATCACCTTCTTCTCCTATGGAAAAAGCATATCTTGACTGAGATAAAGTTCTCATGATGTCTGATGCTGCTTCAAGAATTCTTTCAAGGAGTTTTGATGAAAGATACTTTTTGAACGAAGGTTCTTTGTCTCCGAAATCTTCTAATATTAGACCGAGAATTCTGATGTTCTCATCTATGATAGGAATTTGTGATTTGAGCTTTTCTTTTTTTTGCAGATTTTCCTGAATGGTTTGTATTTTCTCTTGCAGTATTCCGTATGTTCTTTGAAGAGCATTTAGTTCATCTGATATTGAATCTTTGAGTGTTTGGAGATTTACTTTTTCATCTAATATTTTTTTTAAATCTCGTTCTATTGCAGGCAGAATTTTGTCTTTTATCTCAGATTCTAAATTTTTGATTATGGTTTCAATCTCGGGGGAATTATGGATATCAATTAAATCCAGATTTTGTTTCAATTTGAAATCAGATTCAGATTCAATATCTGATATTTTTTCTCTTATGAGATTTATATTTCCTAAGATTTTAGATTCAGAAGATTTGATATCTTCTTGAATTTTTGACTTTTCTGATATAATATTTCCTATATCAGATTGGTATTTTGAAATTGAATTTAGAAGTTTTTTTATGAAGTTATCAAATCTTGATATGGCTTCTTTCAAATCTTTCTCTGCATCTTCAAGAATTTCTTTTCGGAGTAAATTTGAAATTTCTTTTAAGTTTGAAATTGCATTTTCTTTTGATTCAAAGCGAGAGGATCCTTCAATAAATTCATTTATTTTTCTTGCGCATGATGAGAAATGTGATTTTATTCTGTCTATTTCTTCAATAATTTTTCCTGATTTTTCTTCTATATCCTGAAATGCTTGATTATTTTTTTCTTTTTGTTTTGAAATCCATTTTTCTTTTATTTCGTTTACTCTTGACTTTATTTCCTCAGTAATTTCGGTGCTGGTCAATATGTTTTGGTAGATTAGCGATAAAGAATTTATGTATTCTTTCATTTTCTGTTTTCTATCAAAGACTTGTTTTTGCAGAAGTTCTTTTTCTTTTTTTGTTTTGCTTAAAAGTCCAATTATATTTGATTTTTCTTGGGAAATAAAAGAGAGTTCCTCTTTCAGCTTTCTTATCTCTTTTATTTTTTGGTCAGATGAGATTTTGATTTCTTTTGTTATTTTCAAAAATTCATCATCAGAAAGCAGTGGATCTGATAAATCGTTTAACTTTGACAAAATCTCCTCATTTTTTATTTTCTCTGATAATTCATATAGACGGGAGATATTTTCTTGTATTCTATTATGGATTTCACTTTTGTTTTTCTCTGAATTTTCTATTTCGCTCTCTAATTTTTTTATTCTGGTTTCAAGTTCTGATATTTTCCCTTCTTCTTTGCCTATCTTATTTCGTATCTTTTCTATTTCGCGCTGTATATTGTTCTTTTCATCTTCCTTTTCTCTTTTAATTTTTTCTTTAAGAGATATTTCTTCTAAAATTTTTTTGTGAGGTATTATATCTGGTATATTGTGTTGTTTGAATATGTTTCCGCAGACCGGACAAACATCTCCATCTTTTAAATTTTGTCTTATTCTTTCAGCTAAAACTTTTTCTTTCAGCTTTTCTATATCATTTTCTATTTTTTTTATTTCATTTTCTATATTCTGTAATTTTCCACGCAGGTTAAACTCTTCATTTTGGAGAATATTTATTATTTCATAAGATTTTTGTTTGATATTATTGATTTCTTCTAATTCTTTTTTTTTCTTTTCCAAGCTCTCTTTTATGCTAATTTCCTCTTGTTTTGAGATTTCTAAACTAAATGAAAGCTCTTTGAGTATCTGTAGTATATCCTCGTCTTGGTTTGCTAATTTATCTTTTAGGACTTTTTCTTTTAGGGTTATTTTTTCAAGTTCTGTTTGAAGTTTTAAAATCTCCTTTTCTTCTTTCTCTAATTTTTCTATTTTTTCTTTCAAGTCATCTATGAAAATTCTTGTTTTCAGAATCACATCAGGTTCTATCTTGAAGTTTTGTGATTGTTTTTCTATTTCGCCATATATTTCGTTTAGCAGTTGCAGAGAGTTTTTGATTTTTTCTTCTTTGTCTGAAATTCTTTTAAGAGCTTCTATTTTTTCTAATTGTGATTTTATTTCTTCTGCTATTTCTGAACAAATTTCTCTAATTTTTTCTGCTTTGTTTTGAAGAGATTTTATTTTTTCTAATTCCCCCGATATAACTTCTATTTTCACTTCAAGTTGTTTTCTTTCTTTTTCTTTCTCATAGATTTCATTTTCTATTCTTTTCGCTTCTTTTTTCAATTCCTCTAACTTTTGAGGTGTTGTGTCTTCAAGTTCTTTGAGTTCAAGTTCTATTTTTTCTTTTTCAGCTTTCAGGATTTTAAGTTCTTCAGATGATTTTTCTTTTATTTTTTGGAACAGTTCTGAAAATCCATATATTTGCAGGAGTATATCAGATCTTTCTTTTGGTTTTGCGTGCAAAAATTCTGCAAATTTTCCTTGTGGTAAAACCACAGTCTTTGTAAAAACATCATAGGATAGCCCAATTATATTTTCTTCTATTTTCTTGTTTATCTCTTCTACCTTTATGTTTTTACCTACTGTTGTTCTCCAGGAGCTTTCTTCTTCGTCGTCGTATTTTGATTTAACCTCAACTTGCTGCGTGTCAAATCTATCTAAAATTCTTTTTATTATATATCTTTTGTACCTTTGTGATACATCTTTTATTTTGAATTCAAATTCTACTATTGCTTTGTCTGAGTAGTAGTTTATAAAGTTAGATTTCCTTCTATCTCCTTCAAATCTTGGAATTTTTCCATAGAGTGAGAAAATTATCGCATCCACTATACTTGATTTTCCAGCACCGGTTGGTCCTTGAATTAAAAAAACTTTAGTTTGGAGAACTTTTGAGAAATCTATCTCAACTTCATCTTTGTAAGACATAAAACCTTTTAACCTAAGTCTTATCGGAATCATAGCAAGCTTTCTTATAATTTTTTCATTTTAATTTAAGAATTTCACCCGCAAAAAAGAAATTTGTTTTTTGCTTATTTTTGTTGGGGAAAGAGATTTCCCTGACTATAAAATATGTAAAATTTAATTTTGAGCTTCAAATAACATTACAGAGCAAGAATAATGAAAAAGAAAATAGAGAATCCGCAAAGAGAAAAGAGGGAGGAAAATGAAAAACGGATAAAAAGATTTGATCCGATTTTGAAAGAAATTTTTTCAAAAGCAGCCGGAAAAATTATCTCAATAGCAGTTGGTGAGCAAATACATCAAAAAATTGAAGATATAACATCTGAAATAGAATTTGTTAAATCTCTCCGCCCTGACATGGTTTTCAGAGCGGGAGAGAAAATTTTTCATATTGAAATTCAAGCTCAGCAAGACAAAGATTTACCCGAAAGGATGCTCATGTATTCCCTTGCAATTAAGGAAAAAGTCGGACAAAAACCTGTGCAGATTATCTTATTTGTGGGTAAGGGAAATCCTCCACCTTCTTTTTTCAGGGATGAATTCACAATACACAAATTCATTGTTTTAGATATGAAAAAAATAGACCCCGATGAGTTTATAAAAAGTGAAAAACCAGAGGAGGTCATCGTAGGAATTTTAGCTGGAAAATTCAAAGATAAACCCGAAATAATAGAAAGGGTCAAAAAAAGAATTGTAGAAATTGTGAAAAATGAAAAGGAAATTACTAAATATATAGATAGCATAAGTTTTTTAGCAGGTTTATTTGATGTTAAGGTAGAGGTAAAACCTATGCCAATTGAAGTAGACATAAGGAAAACTTTCCTTTATAAATGGGGAAAAGAGGAAGGATTAAAAGAAGGAGAACAGAGAGGAATTGTAAAGGGTCTGAAAGAGGGTCTAAAAAAAGCAATTCTGTCAGGTGTAAAATTGAAGTTTGGACCATCAAAGGCAAGACAAGTTAGAAGCCTTTTAGTTAAGATAAATGATACGAACAAACTGGAGAAGATAAACAAAGAATTAATAAGAGCTGAAAACTGGGAAGATTTTGTCAAAATATTCAGAAACCGCAAGTGAAATAAAGGTTAAACCTATGCCGATACAAGTTGATATAAGAAAAACTTTCCTTTATAAATGGGGAGAGGAAGAAGGGGAAAAAAGAGGATTTGGAAAAGGTCTTAAAGAAGGTCTTAAAGAATCAATTTTGAGGATTGTCCAAGTAAAATTCAGAAAAGCAAAACAGATCAAAAACTTTTTAGAAAAGGTAGAGAATATAAAGTATCTGAAAAAAATAGAAGAAGAATTAATAAGAGCAAAAACTTGGGAAGATTTCATCAAATTTCTCAAAGTCTCAAATTCAAAAATCAGAAACTCAAAAAGGTAAATAAATAAGTGATAATGGTTATTATGATTGCATCATAGCAACTCAAAAATTACTCAAAAAACAAAACTTATTTTACAAAACTTAAATAAGAGTTATGGAAAAGATAAAAACTTACCAAGAGGATGGTATTTTGTTTATAACCTTGAGCTCGCCGGAAACTTTGAATGCTCTTTCTTCCAAGATGCTATCTGAACTAGACATTATTTTAGATGAAATATGGTATATGAAGCTCAAAGGAGTTATCATATCTGGTGAGGGTAGGGCTTTTTCTGCGGGAGCTGATATCTCTGAACTTAACTCACTCGAAAATATACATCAGGCATACGAATATTTGCGGAGAGGTCAGAGGATTCTATCTAAAATAGAAAAGTTAAAGTATATAACATGTGCGGCAATAGATGGATACGCTCTTGGAGGAGGTTTTGAGCTTGCCCTTGCCTGCACATTCAGGATTGCCACAAAAAAATCAAAAGTCGGACTCCCGGAGATAAATCTCGGAATAATACCAGGGTATGGTGGAACTCAAAGACTTACAAGACTTGTGGGACCGCAAAAAGCAAAACGATTTATAATGAGCGGAGAATTCATATCGGCAGACAAAGCTTTTGAACTCGGTATTTTAGATGATATATGCGAGACTCGGGAGGAGCTTTTTGATAAAGCAAAGAAACTTATTCTTCAATTTGAAGGTAAAAATCCAACAGCTCTCCGCTATATTTCTGAGCTTTGCAACCTATATTCAGATGGATTTTTTGAAGATAATCTGAAAACCGAAGCTCTTTTTTGCGCATCATTGATTTCATCTCAATTTGCAAAAAACAAAATGCAAGAGTTCTTAGAAAAAAGAAAAAAGTAAGAAAATAAAATTACCACTTCAGGAGAATTCCTTCGGCTTTTTTGCCCCGTGGGGTATATCCTGCGGGATCTTCACCGTAAAATTGCCATTCCCACCAAAACATTCCTTTAAGTTTTGGAAAAGCAAACTTTATTGCTGCTTCATATAATATTGCTTGCTCATTTTCGTCTATTTCGGTTTCAAGCGTCCAATCCCATGGCCTCTGACATGTTCCCTTTTTTGATATATAACCTATTTCGGTAAAAATCAATTCCTTTTTTATTCGGTTTGCAAACTCAATTATTTCGTTCATTATATTGGTCCATCTTTTTTCAAGTTCATCCATTTTCGGTGGCGGAGACTCACACATAGAAAAGTACGCATCAATTCCTATGAAATCTAACTTTTCCCAAAATTCTACTTTTTTGTATTCTGTGAAATTTGCAGCATAGATGATTTTACCTGAAAAAATTTCCCTTACTTTATCTGCAAGTTCCGAAAAAATCTCTGGATTTGACAAAGAAAGATATTCAAGTTCTGTTCCTATTGCAAATATTTCTACTTTTTTCTCTTCTGCAATTTTTGCATACCTTAACATAAATTTGAAGTAGTTTTCTTTCCATTTCTCTATATTTTTTGGATTTATTAAACCTCTGTAAGTTAAAGGTATGGGGTCAATATGTGGTTTTAACATAACACAGAAACCCGATTTTTTTGCTTGCTCTATTGCAAAACTTATGGATTCATCGGATGCAGTCTGTTCTGTCTCTACTATTTCACTTGATGTAAGACCTTCTTGGTATATTGTAGGTATTATTGCTACTGAATTTATTCCAATTGATTTCAAATCATTTAATGCTTTTGTGAATTTTTCTG
>Ga0209741_1000541_pt1 | contig 10126 bp, 8 predicted proteins | sample OctOCTMetagenome_FD_184734 | JGI IMG/M metagenome (GOLD analysis project Ga0209741, IMG submission 184734) | Hot spring and microbial mat streamer communities from Octopus Spring Streamers, Yellowstone National Park, USA - OCT_B (SPAdes) (version 4) | ecosystem: Environmental > Aquatic > Thermal...
AGATCTTTTAAGTGAAGGAAAAATAAGGGATGAAAAAATTTTAAAATGGGCAAAAAAAGAAGCTAAGAATGAAGAGAAAATAAAAGAAATAATTAATACTTTACCTGTTTTTCATACTAAAAGTGGCCAAAGATACACCATTATAGATATTAGGAAAGTTAGATCACCTGGAAGTCTTGTAGCTAAATATGCTAGTATTGAAAAAAACTTAGATTTTACGATAGTAATTTATCCAAGGCTTAATGTTTCATTTTATGCAGGAATGAATAAAGATATAAACCTATTACCTGTAGCTAAAAAATATAACGGCGGAGGTCATCCTTTTGCATGCGGGTGCTTACCTAAGTTATCTTTTAAATCTAAGTTATTGACAAAGATTTTTAAAGGATATATACCGAAGGAAATAAAGGAAGTAATTAATGCTGTAAATGAATTAATATGAAGAGAATAGTTGTAGGAATATCTGGTGCATCAGGTGCAATATATGGTATAAGAACATTAATTAGACTTAAAGAATTGAACCATGAAAGTTATTTAGTAGTAACAAGCGCTGCTTGGCAGGTTATAAAAGATGAATTAAATTATTCTAAAGAAGATGTAATTAGATTATCAACTAAATACTATGATGAATTCGATTTTGCAGCACCTATTTCCAGTGGCTCATATCCTACTGATGGAATGATTATTGCTCCATGTTCCATGAAAACGGTAGCAGCAATAGCAAACGGAATTTCTAATAATTTGCTTTTAAGAGCAGCAGATGTATGTATAAAAGAAAAAAGACCTTTGGTATTGTTAATAAGGGAAACACCTTTAAGCACAATTCATCTTAAAAATCTGTATACTTTATCTAAAATTCCTAATGTAACTATTTTCCCTCCATTACCAGCATGGTATTCTGAACCAACAGATTTAATAGATATTGTTGATCAAAATATTGCAAGAGCTTTAAGATATTTAGGAATAGAAGATCCTAAACTAAGGATATGGAAAGTATATGAAGATTAAGGACATCTTAAAAAGTTGAAGAAACAAGTTTTTTGAATCTTAGGGCATCATCATACATATAAATATTATTAAATAAGATGTAAACTTCATTAACATCTAAATTCTTTACAATTTTTAAAAGATTTTGCAAATCTTCATCTGTATATTTATATTTATACATGGTTTTTCCAAGACCATGCAACCTAAAATATGCTATTTTATTAGTTCCAAAATATGTAGCTTCTTCTTTTAAAGGATCTGTGCAGTGAATAAGATTAAACTTTTTACACAAATTTAAAATATTTTCTTTGTTCCATCCTCTTAATTCAATAGCCATTTCCAGTTTGTTTCTTTCTATCTTAGAAAAGAAGTTTTCTGAATTCTTTATTCCATTTTCATCATCTTTAAAGCTTGAAGGCAATTGAATAACGCATATTTTTGAATTTAATGCTTCGCCTATTTTTATTTGTTCTCTCCAATATTCAATTACTTCGTTTGTAACTCTTAATGAACCAACCTTATTCTTTAATTCTTCTAAGTTCTTTATTCCGCTTCTTTTCCATGTAGGAGAGCTTACATCATGGGTTATTCCTTGAAAGCATTTAAATGTGAACTCGAAATCTTCAGGCGCTTCTCTTCTTAATTCTTTCATTTTATCTAATGAAGGTAATTTATAAAATGTTTCCTGTAATTCAACTAATTTAAAATTTTCATAATAATCTTTTCTTTTTCTTTGGAAACCACAACAGCCTATTTTTATTTTCACTAGTTTAAAATTTTATTAATTAATATAAAAATTCAAAAATTATGACGGAAATTACAATAGAGGAATTTTCAAAGCTTGATATAAGAGTAGGCAAAGTTATAGAAGCAAAAAGGGTGGAAGGTACATATAAATTAATTTTACTTAAAGTAAATTTAGGAAACGAAACTAGAACTATTGTAGCAGGAATAGGAGATCAATATGAACCTGAATTTCTTTTAAATAAAAGAGTTATAGTTTTAGCTAATTTAAAACCAAAAATAATAAGGGGGATCGAGAGCAAAGGAATGATCTTATGTGCAGTAGATGAAAATCAAAATGTTTACCCTTTAACTACAATGGGAGAAGCTAAGGAAGGCTCTAAAGTTTATTAAGAGGTTATTCAATAGTATAATAAATGGACCAGCAAGAAAATTTAATCTTTGAAAATTTACTGTACTTAGAAGACCAGTTTCTATTTAAACGTGTTTCTTTGTTTGAAAAATTTATTAATAAAGATTTAGAAAAATACAAAAACTCTCCTTATTATGAATCTTTAGTATATGCTTTAAAGGGAGGAAAAAGATTAAGACCTATAATTTTATTTTTAACAGCTGAAACTTTAGGAATGCCAAAGGAGGATTATTTTCCCGCTGCCTTTGCTATAGAACTTATTCATACTGTTTCTTTAGTTCATGATGATATGATCGATAAAGAAGTTTATAGAAGAGGCTTAAAATCATATTATTTAGTTTATGGAGAAGAACAAGCAATATTGTTAGCTGATTTTACTTTAGCTTTGGTTTTAGAACTAGCAAACAGATATAAAAATAAGCAAGTAGCTTCAATATTAGCAGATACGGTTAGAAGTATGAGTGAAGGACAATTACTTGAAATAAAATTAAGGAATCAAAATGAAATTAGTTGGGAGAATTATTTTCAAATTATTCAAAATAAAACGGCTTCTTTATTTGAAGCTTCTGCAAGAATAGGAGCTATATTATCGACAGATAATGAATATTATATAGAATCTGCGAGCTTTTTTGGGAGATATTTAGGTATTGCTTATCAAATTTATGATGATTTAAGGGACTGGGATAAAAAAGAATATGTACAAAAATTAAAAGTTGATAATAAAAAAGAGTTCCTTAATGAGAAGTTACATTTATACCTAGATTTAAGCAGAAAAGCCTTAAATAAGTTACCTCAAAATAATGTTAGAAACATTTTAAATAAATTTATAGATTTGATAATAAAGGTTTAACATTTTTTTAAAAATTTAAATCGTTTAAACTTAAGATATAAGCAATGGAAAAAATTGAATAATGTTTATTAGAGTTAATTGAAAGTTATTCTATATTCAGCTTTTCTTTATATGCATCTAAATCTAAAAATCCATGACCGCTTATATTCATTAAAATAACTTTTTCCTTTCCTTCTCTTTCGCTTTTTAAAGCTTCATCAATACATCCTTTTACAGCATACGCAGATTCTGCTGCAACAAGCCATCCTTCTGTTTCAAGGAAAAGTTTTGCAGCTTCAAAAATTTCTTTCTCATCAATAGGATGATATTTAGCATTAACTATTCCTAAGTGTCTTAGCAAACTTATTATTGGTGCTGCAGCATGATATCTTAACCCATCACCTTTAATCTCTTTTGCTTCATATTTATGTCCTAATGTATACATTTTAAGCAAAGGAGTCATTTCTGCAATATCACCAAAATCATATCTATATTCACCTTTTACTAAATTAGGAGAAGCTTCAGATTGAATAGCTAAAAATTCTATATCAAGCTTCTTTTTAATTCTTTCTCTTACGAAAGGTAAAATTATTCCTCCAAAATTTGAACCTCCTCCTAAACATGAAATAATTAAGTTTGGCATCATATCTATTTTCTTAAATTGTTCAAGGGTTTCTAAGCCTATTATCGTTTGATGTAATAAAACATGATTTAAAACAGAACCTAAAGCATAAACTCTTTTTTCACTTTTTGATGCATATTCTAAACCTTCAGAAATAGCTATAGCTAATGATCCAGGATGGTTTGGATTTTCTTTTAAATATCTTTTACCGACTTCAGTCAAATTACTTGGTGAAGGATAAACATTTGCACCATATAATTTCATTAATATTCTTCTTTGTTCTTTCCATTCATAAACATTCCTAACCCAAAAAACTGTGCATTTTAAATTAAACATTCTCGCTGCGTAACTTAATGCACTTCCCCATTGACCTGCCCCTGTTTCTGTAACTAATTCTTCAACTCCTTGTTTTAAAGCATAATAAGCTTGCGCTATTGCAGTATTTAATTTATGTGATCCTGGAGGTGAAAGATCTTCTCTCTTATAAAATATTTTAACTTTTTTTAATCCAAGCCTTTCTTCCAATCTATAAGCTCTATATAATGGTCTTGGTCTTCCAATATGAATGTAAATTTCTAATAATTCCTCAGGAATTTTAATCCATTGTGAATTTTCAAATTCTTGTTTTAAGCATTCTTTAATCATAACTTTATTCATAAATTCCAATCTGGAAAATCCATCGTTATAATCTTTAGGTGGAGGCAAAGGTTCTGGCAAATCTGGCAATATGTTATACCAATATCTTGGTATTTCATCAACACTTAAGTTTATTTGGGATATTTTCATAAAAGAATAATATAAATTAATCGTTAAATATTTAGTTAAAAATTTATTTTAAGAAAGATTAAAAATAATATGCAAAAATTCATTTTTATATTAGCTTTCATAATTTTATTTTTAGTTCCTTATTCTTTGAAAGATGATCATTTAACTGTTAAGGAAATGAATTCTTCTATTTCTCTTTCTGAGATTAAATACTTACCTTTCTTATATTTATCATCATCATCTTATGAACCTTTAGATTTCTTGCAAGTTTATAATATTAGTGCTTTACATCAAGAAGGATTTAAAGGACAAAATAATAGAATAGTTATTGTAGTAGCATATGGAAATGATAAAGCTTTAGAAGATTTAATAGCTTTTTCTCAACATTATAACCTTACTAATCCTGATTTAAATATAATTTATCCAAGCGGTAAACCTAATGAAGCTAATTATACTTGGAAAGTATTAACAAATTTAGCTTTACAATGGTCTCATGTAATATCTCCTTTATCAAAAAAGATTTTAATTGTTGCAAAGAATGATACTTCAGATCTTGAATATGGTATTATTTATGCAATAAACAAGTATTCTCCTTCAATTATAGTGTTACCTTTTGGTAAATTTGAAACTGCTTTTACAAATTCTACCTTGAATTATTTTCATTCTTTATTTAAAGATAGTGTTAAAGTCGGGTCAATAATAGTCTCTTCGAGTGGTAATTTAGGCAATCAAGCTGTTTTTTACCCTTCTTCAGATCCTTATGTTTTATCTGTTGGTTCAACTATAAGAAATAACAATAATGAAATAGGTTGGAGTAAAAGCGGAGGAGGATATAGCATTTATTTTAATGCTCCTCAATGGCAAAAATCAAGTAAGATTAGCAATAATAAAAGAGCTTTTCCTGATTTATCATTTAACATTGAAGGATATAAGGTATACGTTGATGGGAGTTTTGTAAACGTAGGCGGGCCTTCTGCATCAAGCATTATAATTTCTGCAATTCTTTCCTTGGTCAACTATAAAATAAAAAACATAAATTTCCTTCTGTATCAAATAGGAACTTCTAGCAGTTATATTGATCTATTTAACGATATTACTTCAGGGAATAATGGATATAATGCTAAACAAGGTTGGGATGCTGTTACAGGATGGGGGACACCTAAAGTTTATAATTTTGTTAATTTTCTTTCAAAAAATATAAGAACTGTAAGTATAGATTATAAAAATTCAAAGTATTCTCCTTATGTAAAAATAAATGGTTATGAATATGAAGTTCCTGAAAGCTTTAATTTTATTTTAAACTCTTCTCATATTTTTGAAATGCAAGAAAAGATTGAAGGAAATTTGGAAAGATTTGTTTTTAATAATTGGAGTGGAGATTTAATTAGCAATTCAAGTAGCATTACTTTAACAATTAATAAGGATTATTTGCTTATAGCAAATTACAGAACACAATATAGAGTCATGGTAAAATCTGAATATAGTGAAGCTTATGGAGATGGTTGGTATGATGTGAATGCCAAAGTCACAGTGTCTTTAAAAAATGATACTGTTTATTTATCTAATGATACTAGAGCTGTTTTTATTGAATGGATAGGTTATGGTCTTAATGCTTATAATGGAAAAAATCTTACCTTTACAATTCAAATAGTTGGCTGGGTAATTCAGATTGCTAAGTGGCAAAGGCAATATTACTTAGAAGTTGTTTCAGATTATTTTGACCCAAAAATTTCAGGCTGGTATGATGAAAATTCCAATGTTACAATTAAACTTGAAAATTATACTTATTACATTAATGAAGATATAAGATATGTTTTTGATCATTGGAAATTCTTGAAGCCTAACTACCCTTTATCAAAGGAAAACATTTTACAAATAAGAATTGATCACCCTATGAAAATAATTGCTGTATGGAAAAAACAATATAGATTAAGTATAACATCTTATGCAAATGATATAAAAATAAAATTAAATGTTGCTGGAGAAGGATGGTATTACGAAAATGAAACTGCATATTTTTCAAGCCATCGATATCATTACTTTAACAATGATACAAGATTGGTTTTATTAGGATATAGAATAGATTCTGGTGATCTAATAAATAGTAATGAAGGACAAATTCTTATGAACAAACCTTATAATATTAAATTTTATTGGAAAATTCAATACCTTGTTCAAACCTTCACTCCGATTTCTTTTATTAATGGAACTGGTTGGTATGATAAAGGAAGTATAGTAAAAATATTCCTTAAAGAAACCATAGTTTACGTTGATATAAATACAAGATATATGTTCAAAGGTTTCAATTTAACTAACTACTTAAATTTGGATGTTAAGGATTTTGCTATTCTTGAAATAAAAGTAGAAAAACCAATTAAAGTATTAGCTTTATGGGCTTTACAATATTTTGTCGAAGTTAGAAGTTTATTTGGAAAAACCTTCGGAACTGGATGGTATGATACAAATTCTATTGTTAATTTTGAAGTTTATCCAAAGGAAATATATAGCTATCAAAATTCAAGGCTAATATTTTCTCACTGGATGGTCAATGGTAAAGAATATTATAATAATTATCTAGAAGTTAAGAGTTTTTTAAAAATTGAAGCAATTTATGTTCTGCAGTATAAAGTCAAAATAAAAGTTAAAGATATAGAAGGAAATTATATCAAGAATTTCCAAGTTGTTTATTTAGATAAATTTGGAAAAGAAAGGATATTTGAAAATGAAGATTGGTTCAATGATGGGGAAACATTAAAAATAAAAGAAATAATTGTTAACAACGAAAGATATTATTTTTTAATTGAAATTCCTGTTTATGCTGCAAGGGAAATGGAAATAATGCTTCCTATTAAAAATGTTGAAGTTATGGTAAAGGATATATTTGGTTTTCCTATCAAAGGAATAGAAATTGTTTTAATTACCAATTCAGGTAATAAATATTTAGGCTATACAAATGATGAAGGAAAAATATTGTTTGAAAGTGTTAAGTTAGGTAAAAAGATAATTAAAGTTAAATATATTTTATTTGATTTGGAATTTGAAGCAAAAGATCATAATGTGATAATTTTGCCTTTAAGTTTTCAATCTTTTATTTTATTTTTACTTTTTATATTAATATTGTTAACTTTAATTTTAATAAGAAAATATTATATAAAATTATATTTTGAAAACATTTTAAAAATAAAATAAAAGTTAAAGTATTTATAACTGAAATATTTAAATAATATCAATGAGCATTTTGCAGCCTTCAGCTTCAATATGCATTCCATGTCGTGGAGCTAAATTTTTATGTGGAAGAAGTTATTGTCCTGTTTTAATTAAGAATATTAAGCTTGTTAAAAATGTTGAAATAAGTAAAAGAATAATTGAAGGATCTTCTCCTCCTTCAGTATTTGTAGGAAGAATAAATTATCCTAGAATTACTGTTGGTCCTTTAGTTCCTTCTTTTTTTGGTGATACAAAATATTTTGATTATCCTGAAGCCTGGAATAATTTGAGAATTGAAGATATATTGAATTATAGATTATTTTTAGTTAGATGTTATAGATTTGTTAAAGTAGAATCAGTTGAAGATCCTTATATATTATCTTTACATGAACTAGCTTTATCTTACATTCCTGTTGATATGCGTGTTGAATTAAAAAAGAATCCTTCAAAAATGCCTTTGTTTGATGATGTTATGCCTCCCTTAGGTCCTTCTTCACTTCTTAACAGATATGAAATACTTTCAAATATAAAAAGCGATAAAGTAATAGAGAAAGTTTATTATGATAAAGATTTAAGAGCAAATGAAAGCGTAATTAAACTTTATAATGAAAATATTGAATTATCAAGGATCGTTAAAGTTTTTAGCTTAGGAATGCTTGGAATAAAGAAAAATAGAAAGTTGGTACCTACAAGGTGGAGCATAACTGCTGTTGATGATATAATATCAAAGGATTTAATTAAAAAAATTAAGCAATTTAATACAATTGATAAACCAAGAGTATTTATTTACAATAAATTTATGAACAATTTTGTAATAATTCTTTTACCTTATAGATGGTTCTATGAATGGATAGAAGCATGGTATCCTAAAACTACTTGGAATCTTTATGGAGAAGATGTTGAAGTTGAATCTGACCATGAATTAGGCACAGCTAAAACAAGATATTCTAATCTGGGAGGTTGCTATTATGCTGTAAGACTTGCTGTTAGCGAATATTTATTAAGAGAAAGAAGACAAGCTGCTGTTTTAGCTATAAGAGAAATTTTTCCTGGATTCATTACTTCAATAGGTGTGTGGTTTGTACGAGAAACTTTTAGAGAAATATTTAGAAAAAATGAATATAAAGAATTTGAGGATGTAAAGGATGCAATAAATTATGCTTTAAATTTCTTAGTTACAAATAAAGAAAAAGTAATAAATTCAAGCTACGTGTTAAAGTATTTGCTAAAATATTCAACTTTTGTATTTTAATCATTCTACAAATTTTATACTTAAATTCCAAATTTTTGAATTTATAGATATATTTAATATTGTTAAGGTTAAGCTTTCAACTAAACTAGCCAAATCTAAACCACCAACATAAAGAGGATTTAAATGAATACTCAGATCCTTTATTAATTTTACAAATTGGTCTATAATATTTTTGTTATTTGTACAGAATGGCACATCGTAATTTAATCTATGGTAAGGATCCGCCAATTTTTTGGCTGGTATTGTATGTAATGCTGCGACTACTTTATCTGTTTGTAATACTTTGGCTATTTCTTCAGCAGCTGAAGTTGCACCTTGTTTTATTATTGATGGATCATAAAAAAATTTTAAATCTTTTTTTGTAACTGGAACTACAGGAGATATAATCATGACTTCTTTATTTATTTTATCTTTTAATGTTTCCAAAAAATTGTAAAGATATTGAGCAGGAATTGTTAAAACTATAACATCTGCAATGGAAGCAGCTTGAGAATTCTCCATACCGATAATATTTCCTTTCATATCTTCTAAATAAGCTGAAGCTGCCTTTATCGCATATTCCTTTGCTTCTTTTTCAGCTTTTTCTTTAAACCTTGAACCTATTATTACTTCATGGGCTCTTGACCATCTTATAGCCAGTCCTTCTCCAAAATCTCCTGTTCCTCCTAAAATTGCAATTTTCATATTTCTAAAATGAATTTTTAAGATTTAAAGTTGCTTTATGGATTATGCGAATAAAAACTATTTAATTTGGTGAATATTTTAGCTTAGCTTTCGTTGTTCTTTAAAAACTCTTTAATAAAATTAAAAATTTTAGAAATAAAAGCAAATACTCGATAGAGAAATAAGAAAATGAGCATTTTAAAAATTGTTTATCGAAGAATTACAAGACGCTTCTTACTCTTCAGCGGAATAATTACTCTGATAATGGTTATTTCAATAATTTTTACTTCTGTAAATATTGGAGGAAATGTTGCAATAGCGAAATCTTTGCATGATGCATTGGATAGATTAGTTTTTGTAGATTTTAGCATTAGGAATTTGGAAGTAAGCGAAGATAGAGTTAATACTATAATAACCGAGATTAGCAGAATAAATGGAATATACAAAGTAGAACCAGTATTAAGAATTGATATTTATATGCAAATCTATCCAAATGTTACCCTTCCGCTAGGTATCTTTGCTATAAAGGATGATAGCTTATTTTATAAGAAAATTAGACTATTACCTCCTAGTCAATATGAAGCAATTTTGATCAGTGGTGCGCGTGGAGATATTTTCCATACTTCTCAACAAAGTACATTAAAA
>Ga0209741_1000543_pt1 | contig 10099 bp, 9 predicted proteins | sample OctOCTMetagenome_FD_184734 | JGI IMG/M metagenome (GOLD analysis project Ga0209741, IMG submission 184734) | Hot spring and microbial mat streamer communities from Octopus Spring Streamers, Yellowstone National Park, USA - OCT_B (SPAdes) (version 4) | ecosystem: Environmental > Aquatic > Thermal...
ACAAGAGCCAACAGAAATAAAGAGATCAAGAGGTACTTCAGGTGCTTCCTCATATCCTAGTTGGGTCCTTTAGTTCTGGGTCTATCGGTTTGATAAATCTTCTGATTCTTTCAGAAACGCCTAACGTTGGTAGCAACAATAACAGCAACCTCTTCGCCTCAGTTCTCCCAGTCGCTACTCTAGCATCCGGGGAGGAGCTAAGCACGTTGCGTCCCGAGGGAGGATTCATAAATCTTAATGTACTGAAAGTACATAGCGATTTGGCAGAATGCGATGATGAATATCAGCGCGGATGGGCCGGCGCCTACGGCGTGGCGCCGCCGTGAGGTGAAGGTGTCTGTCTCTTGGGCCGGGCTCTCGGCGAGTTTAGGCCGTTGGGGAGCGGAGTCGCCGCCCCTCGTGCAGAGGCTTCTCGCGGCGGCAGAGAGGGGGCTGTGTATGCGCAACCTTGTGACGAGGTGGCGGATACAAGCCACGCGCGGCGGCCCTTGGTAGGCCCGGCCAGCGTCTGGCGCCCCCCCCCCCCCGCGCCGGGCTCGCAGAGGTCGTGGCGAGGTGGCTTGGGGAGGTGGGCTGGTGAGCCTCCTCTCTAGAACTGCGTTTAAGTCGCTGAGTGCTAGTCAGCCAGGTGCTTTACCTTGCCTGACCATTCGTACTTCCGGTAGCCAGGGGGCAGGTTGCGCAGAGCCTCCTCCGCGATCTCCAGCGCCTTGTCTAATGCCTCCTTCCTCACGACGAGGTCGTACTGCTCCCAGCCGATGGGTATGAAGTCTAGGCCGTACAGCTCAGCGGCGTACCTCACGCCGACTCCCACGTCGGCCCTCCCTTGGGCCACGGCGGCGGCCACGGCCGTGTGCGTCTTCACCTCGTGTGTGTAGCCCCTGATCCTCTTCGCCACGTCCTCTAGAGAGGTGCCTAAGCTTTTCGCGGTCTTCTCTAGGAGCATGTCGAGGAGGGCGCGGGTCCCGGTGCCTCTGGGCCTGTTCACCATCACCACGTCTGGCTTGAGGAGGTCCTCCACCCCCCTCACCCCCTTGGGGTTCCCCTTCTGCACAATCAGCCCCTGCTCCCTCTCGAAAAGCCCCATCACCGCGACCCCCCTCAGCCCCAGTCTCTGGACCAGCGGCACGTTGTACTGCCCCGTCTCGGGGTCGAAGACGTGCACGCCAGCTATGTCCGCCTCGCCGCGTTTCGCCGCCAGCAGGCCGCCCATGGAGCCCACGTAGACGGGTTTGACGTCGTGTCTCGCCAAAACGGCGTCGAGGTGTGGGTCGTGGCTACCTATGAAGTAGAGCCCCGCCGGCTTGTACCTCTCGAAGAGGTACACCTCCACCTCCTCGTCCTCGGTCATGAACTCCACGGTCTCGGGTATCACGATGTAGCCGTCGGCCCTAGCCAAGACGGATATGGCGCCGGACTCGGCGTAGAGCGGATACGCCTTGTAGACCTCGCCCCGCTTTATGAGAACCACGGGGTAGAGGGCCCGCCTCCCCTTGGCCCCCTCGACGCCGAAGGCGAGCCTCGCCTTGTAGACGGCGGGTGGGTGCGGATCTAGGCACTGGAGGCGGAGCAGGAAGGGCCTCACCACTGTGTGGAATATCATGAGGGCGGAGGAGGGGTAGCCCGGGAGCCCCACCACTATCTTGCCCCCCACCACTGCGGCCAGGGTGGGCTTTCCCGGCCTCACCATAACGCCGTGGAAAAGCACGTCGCCCAGCTCGCCCAAGACCCTATAGGTCAGGTCGGCGACCCCCGCCGACGTGCCGCCGGATATCAACACCACGTCGGCCTCAGACAAGGCCTTGGCTATGGCCTCTCTGTAGCTTCGCTCCTCGTCCCTCACGATGCCAAACAACACCGGCACGCCCCCCGCCTCCGCCACCGCCGCCGCCAGAGAGTAGCTGTTCACGTCGTACAGCCTGCCCAGGCCAAGGGGCTCCCCCGGCGCCGCCAGCTCGTCGCCGGTCGAGATTACGGCGACTCTGGGCCGCCGCACCACAGCCACCTCCCCGAGACCCAGGGCGGCTAGGACGCCTATCTCCCTAGCCGTGAGGCGCGTGCACCTCCTCATAACCACCTCCCCCGCGGATATGTCCGAACCCGTAGCCATGACGTTTTCCCCCGGCGCCGCGGACCTGAACACCCGCACAACGCCGTCTCTCTCCTGGGTGTACTCCACCATGACCACGGCGTTTGCGCCCCTCGGCAGAGGCGCCCCCGTGGCCACCTCGCACGCCTCGCCGGGCCTCACCTCGGCGCTTGGCCACCCGCCGGCCTCCACCCTACACACCACCTTTAGCTCCACGGGGGTAAGCTCCGACGCGCCGTATGTGGCCTCCGCCACCACGGCGTATCCATCCACGGTGGATCTGTCGAAGGGAGGCACGTCGAGCGGGGCGACCACGTCCTCAGCCAGCACCCGGCCGTAGGCGGAGGCCACGCCCACCTTCTCGGCCCCAAGCGGCGCGGCGAACTTGAGGAGCACCTCGGCGGCCTGGTCAAGAGTGACGAGTTCGTGGAAGATAACCCTCCTGCCCATCACTTAAGCAACCCCCCAAGCTCTCGCCCGAGCAGAGCCGCCACGTTCTCCTCCACGTATTTCCTGACCTTTTCGGCGATCTCGGGGGGGATCCTCTCCAGAGCTACGCCTTTGCAGTCCACATATGACAGCTTAACCGCCACATGGAAACCCTCGTCCCCGAACTTGGTCTTGACGAAGCCGAAGAGCCAGTCGTCGCCCACCCTCAACCTAAACGACGCCACGGACCTCCTGAGGGCGCCGAGCCGCCCCAGCGCCTTCCTTTTCGCTACCTTCTCCGCGGTCTGCTCATCGACACAAGACATAATGGTCTTAATGACACAAATTTATAAAGTAGAAGCCCTTTATTCCCGTGACGACAGTCCCCGTGTCTGACGAGTGAGGAGTTCACGTACCGGCTGACGCTCCTTCGCCGAGGTGTCAGGAGAAAAGTTTTTAAGTGGATACACACAACGCCACATGCTCCCCGTGTTCGACCCAATCGCGCTGGGTCTATACTTCGTGGGCTACATATTCATGTTCATAGTGGCGGCCACCGTTGCTCCTAAAGTTGCCAGCTCCGTCTCAGGCCGCTTCACGCTCTACGGCGCCATGGCGCTCACCGCAGTGTTGATAGTGCTCACCACAGCCTTCATAATTTACCTATTCGCGACAGTCGCCGCGCCTTGGCTAGGCGCCTATGGTTGGGGCTTCCTCCTCGGCTTGATATTCTTCGTGGTGTTGATGAACTTGATAACATACTTCGCCTCGCCGTTTATGATCAACGCGTCATACGGCGCCAGGCCCGACCCGAGGCTTCAGCAGATTGTGGACGAGGTTGCCGCCAAGCTGGGCGCCCCGTTTAAGCTGAAGGCGGTGGTGGTGGACGGCCCGCCCAACGCCTTTGCCTACGGCAACTTCCTCACAGGCAGATACGTCGCTGTGACAAGCAGCATGCTTTCGCTGACCGACCGCCGGGAGCTGGAGGCGGTTATTGGCCACGAGATAGGCCACCACCTCCACAGAGACAACGCGCTTATGCTCCTATTCGGCGTCCTCCCCTCCATAGTGTACTACCTAGGCGTTACAGCAGTACACCTGGGGCTGTCCTCGTCTAACAACAGGGGCGGGGGCCCGGCGCTACTCGCCGTCGGCGTCGCCGCCGTGTTGGTGTCTTTCCTCATCCAGCTACTGGTCTTGGCCTTCAGCAGGCTGAGGGAGTACTACGCAGACACCACCGGCGCAAAGGCCGCCGGGAAGGAGGCCATGCAGTTCGCCTTGGCCAAGATCCACAAGTTCTACTTCTCCGCGCCTGAGGCGCGCGTCGCCGTGCAGGAGAGCAAGTTCAGAGCCCTCTTCATCTACGCCCTGGTAAACGCCGTGGCTAACCCATTCGTCACCGTGACAAGAAGCGAGGTAGAGGCCATAAAGAGGTCAGGATACTCAGCCTTCCAGGAGGTCTTCTCCACTCATCCGCCGATACCCAAGAGGCTGAGGTTCCTAGACGAGCTACAGCTCTAAAACAACGTCCTTTACGTTTTTATGGTTAGGTCGGCTTTTTCTCCGTGAGGCGTCTTGTGTTGACCCCGACTTATGGGAGCTACGGAGACGTGGAGCTTCTTTCAGACCTCTTGGTGTCTATGGGCGGTGTGTACAACGTGTATAGGGAGGGCGGGTCCATCGTGTTGGAGCTAGACGACGGTGTCTCCCCCGCTGAAGTTGTCCGGAGGGTGTTGGACCTCGGCCACGAGCTGGTCCTGCCGCACTTCGTCTTTGCAGCGAAGCCGAACCAAGACGAGAGGACGGTGGTGAAGAGGTTGATGGAGAGCCCTTACGTGGTGGCGGCTGAGTACTACCCCAGGTCAGGCCGCGGCGTCTTGGTGGCGGTGCCGGGGACCGCAGAGGAGGAGGTGGCGAAGGTTTTGAAGGAGGTCTTGGGCAGGTCTGTACGCGTGGAGTCCACCTACGTCCAGCCCATTAGGATGTCCTTCGGCTAGCGGCGGGCACGCCGGCGGAAGGAACACCGCATTTCGGCGTAGTTGCGCCATCCAGTCTATTAATGTACCGGTTAATTTACCTGATCAGAATATAAAGCCGTGCGTGTGTGGGTCCATGCCGACTCTCTTTGTTAAACCCGGTAGAGTTTTCGTCGCCGTGAATGAGGAGGATCTAGATCTGGTGGAGGAGGGGTGGGTCCCCGTGGCTAGGTTTAAAAGCGTGAACCTGGCGTTGAGGGCGGCGAGGTGGTACGCGGACCGGTTTGAGTACGTTGTGGAGTGGGGCTAGTATACGAAGGCGAGTCCTTTCCTGAGGAATCTCTGTAGTATTATGTAAAGCACGACGGGGGGTATTGCGTAGAGGAGCGCCGCCGCGGCGAATCTGTTCCACTGCACCGAGTAGACGTTAGACATGAGGGAGTAGATCCAGAGGATCAGCGTCCTGTTTTCGCCCGAGAGGAAGAGGTTGGCAAGTATGAGCTCCCCCCACGCACCTATGAAGGAGAGTATCGCCGACACGGCCAGAGCCGGCGCCATCAGCGGAAACACCACTCTAAACAGCAACGTGACGACGCCTGCGCCGTCTATCAACGCGGCCTCCTCCGCCGACCTGGGTATCGTGTCTATGTAGGTCTTCAGAAGCCACGTGTGGTAGGGGATGGCCCCCGCGGCGTATATGAGGGCAAGCGCCAGCAGATTGTTCCTCAGCCCCAGCGCCGACACTATGGCGAATAAGGCGATCAGCCCTGCGATGCCGAGGCCGCCCGAGACTTGGGTAAAAACCACGTAGAAGGAGAGGAGGGGGTCGCGGCCTCTGAACCTGTAGCGGCTGAAGGCGTATGCCCCCGGCAACGCCAAGGTGATTACTGCAACCACCGTGGCCCCCGCCACGATTAAGCTGTTGACGAGGCCGCGCCAGAACTCGGGCTGTTGCAGAACCCACTGGAAGGACTCAAGGGTGGGGACGAAGTCGCCTCCTATTCTGAAGTAGGGTATTTTGTTTAGCGAGAGGAGAACTATCTGGAGCATCGGGTAGAAGAGTAGAAACGTTGTCAAGACCGCCACTGAGGTCTGTGCCAAGCTAGCTCTCATACATCCCCCTCATGAGGCCGGTGAGTCTTATCGCCAGTATCATAAACACAGATATCACAAGAGCAGATATTGACAGCACCGCCGCGGCTAGGCCGTATTCTCTAAACGGCGACCCGAAGGCCCAGTAGTAGCCGTAAGCCAGCACGAAGCGGTCGTATAGCTGTATGAAGTTCCACAGAAACGCCACTAGGAAAAACTGGAGCGAAGCCGCCGCGGTCATGACCGAGGCGTAGATGAGCGGCCTCTTGATGAGCGGGAGAGTTATCCGCGTAAACACAGCCCACCTGCCCGCGCCGTCTATCTGCGCAGCTTCGAAGGCGGTCCGCGGGACGTTGGCCAAGGCGCCTATCACCACGGTCATTATGAAGGGATACGCCAGCCACGCCTCGATAACCACCATGGCGGCGTAGGCGTAGTCCTTGTTCACAAACCAGTCAGGCGGCTTCGAGACGCCCAGCGAATACAGCATCTGGTTGACGACTCCATATGTGGGGTCGAAGACGTAGCGCCAGGCAACCACAGAAAGTATAAGCGGAAGTGCCCAGGGAACTATCAAGAACGCCCTCATCGCAGACTTGCCCAACACCTTTTCGGAGGACATCAAAAGACCTATAAACGTCCCGAGGGCAACCTTCGCGGGTACAGACACGGCGACAAACACAAGGGTCCACAGCACGGCGTTCCAGAAGCCCGCCGATGCGGGGCCCGTGAAGATCGAGGCGTAGTTAGCCAGGCCTACGAAGTCGGGCGGCGGCCGGGCCTGCTTCAGCTCCTCGGGGGCCCAGGGAGGCGGTTGCGGGAAGTTCCTTATGTTGGCGTTTGTGAAGGAGATGTATATAGAGTAGACTATAGGCCAAAGGTTGAAGAAGAGAAAAAGGAGGAGGCCCGGGAATATCAACAAATAGGGCCGCATCAACAGAGACCTCTGGCGCAGAGGTCCTTAGCCGAGTCCTGCACTGCCTGCGCGATGGTCTTCTGGTCTGACACTATGGCGTTTTGTATGACGATGTCCACGGCGCCCCAGACCGGTTGCATTTTCGGCGATACTGGCATTAAGTAGGCGTTTTTAATCGCCTCGTAGAAGCCTTGGACCACCGGATCCTGTATCTGGATGTCTTTAATCACCGGGACGTAGCCGAGCTTCTGTACCAGTATCTTGGCCACCTGCGGGTCTGTGGTGAACCACTTCATGAAGTCTATAGCCTCTTTAGAGACGTAGATGGTGGCGTAGAACATCTTCAACCCCCCGTAGGGCTTCGGCACGTAGCTACTGTTCACCGGAGGCAACGGAGCCACGAAGAAGTCTATGCCAGCCTTCTTCACTGCGCCTATGCTCCACGGCCCGTTGACCATACAAGGCGCTTGGCCGCTGAGGAAGAGACTAACTTGAGTGTTGTAGTCGGTGGGGTTGGGCCCGACGTATGGCATGACGTTTTTCTTGAAAAACTCAAAGCCGGCGATCGACCTGGGGTCCGTGAGGCCTTGCTTCTCGGTCTTGTCGTCGAAGTAGTAGCCGCCCGTGCCGTGGATCCACGCCGATATGAAGTAGGGATTCACCACGTAGGCGATGCCGTAGTTCTGGGGTGGCTTGTTGTACTGTTGCATTATTTTTGCCAGGTCGGCGAAGGTCTTAGGCGGCTCGGGCACCATCTTCTTGTTGCATATCAACGCGACGGTCTCGGCAGTGAAGGGGAGCCCATAGATGCGGCCCTTGTACTGGGGTATCTGCACGGCGAATTTAGGCAAGACGTCAGCTACGTCGTTATCCACCGGCTTGAGGACGCCGGCCTCCACCATTAGGCCGATCCAGTCGTGTGCCCATATGAACAAGTCGAACTTCTCTCCTGTGGCAATCGCCGCTAATACTGCGGTCTGGAGGTCCGGCGCCTTGTTCTCAAAGATAATCTGGACGTTGGGACGGCTCTGCGTATACAACGCGGCTATCTCCTTAAACACGGCCTCCTCCTCTGGGTTAAGGGCATGCCATATCTTTATTGTTACTTTCTGCGCAGGCGGCGGAGCCGGGGTCGTAGGCGTTGGGCTTGGCGTTGTAGGAGTTGTCGGTGGCGTGGGCGTTGTGGGCGGCGTGGTGGGCAAGGGAGTGGGCGTGGTCTGAGTTGGAGTGGGCGTGGGTGTTGGCGTTGTGGGAGTTGCTGGAGGCTGGTTTGTTGTGGTCTGTGTGGGGGCTGGGGGTTGTTGGGTGGCTAGGTAGGCGACGGCGGCGATGATGATTATAACTACTGCAAGTATTCCAATTAGGAGGTTTTTGTTCATGGTCTAAAAATATGTATTTAGTTTTTATAGATTCTGCCGCCTTGCTAATATTCCTGCCGCCAGCCCGGCTATTAGGGCAAGCGCCGCGGCGGCGGCTGTGGCGGTCCAGTCCGTGGCGGTTTCTTTCACGGTTGTTGTGACTTGATACGTCGTGGTTACCGGCGTTGTGGCTGTTACTGTAGCTATTTCGCGTATCGTCGTGGTGTAGGTGGCGGTTACTGTGGCTGTGACCGTAGTGGTTTGTATCTGTGGCGGCTTATCCGCCGATGTGTATAGACACACTACGGCGGGCTTGCCCGCGTATGTTCCGTTGGGCAGTCTGGAGACTTGATACGTCGTGAGGGTCTTCGTCTGGGCCTCCGCGGTCGGGGCCAGCAGGTCGAAGACCCTGGGCGCCACGCCGGCCAGCACGGCGACGGGGTCTGCGCCGCCCACGGTCCACTCGTCGGCCATCACGCCGAAGTTTCTGATGTTGTCGGGGCCGTAGCCGTCCCAAGATGTTAAGAAGATGGTGAGCTTCCAGCTTCTGTCGAAGTTGCCCACGTATCTCTTGGGGACGTCGGCTATTACCGTGTTGTTGGGGCCTGGCCTTATGGCCATGGCGTCGTCTATGTACGTCCCGTCGCCGTATACGATCCTGTTGCCGCCGGTCCAGCCGGGGCCTATCAACAAGGCCACGTCCCACGCCGCCTCTCTGCAGAGCGCCGACCTGAGGCCAAGCGTGTCGTTTCTAGCACCGACGCCTCTGTTTATGTAGACGTGGAAGAACTGGAGCGAGAAGCCGGCTGGGCCTCCCCATGGGTTTCCGCCGAGCTCGCGTATCTTGAACACAAGCCTAAGCCTATCGCCTAGGTCGTACACCGCGAAGCTTAGGAGGTCAAACACGCCTGTCTTGAAGACGGGGTTTTTGGGATATTGATATCTCCCGGGGCCGAAGTCGTCGCCGGAGGGGTCTGAGGCCTCCAGCAGCAGCTGTTGGCCCGCGGGGGCCTCGGGTATGCCGAGGGCGTAGACCAAGCCGTTGAACTCGACGTAGAGCATGCCGCCCGGCTGGGCCCCCACAAAGCTCAGCTTAGCCACGTTGCCCACCGGGTAGAACCTGCCGCCGTCGGAGAGGTAGACTGTCCCTGTACAGCTGTCTATTGCCATGTCGGCGAATATGTTGAGCCTCTCTCCGCGGAGCCCCTGCACAGCTCCTCTGAACATATACGGCGACCTGGGGAGGGCTGGGTTGGAGACGTAGACAACTCCACATCTCCCTCCCCGGGCCCATATATGTGTCGTGTTTGCATACACGGCGGGCCCGCCGTAGGTGGTCACGTTGCCGTCGCCTTTTTTAACCACCTCGCGGGGGGTCCCCCCGGGGTACGCCGAGGAGAGCAGGTAGGCGGGTGGCTGGAGGCCGGCCCGTCTGTAGTACGCAATGAGGGCGGACTTGGCGACTGGGTCGAAGGTCTGGGGCGACCCCATGTCGTTGCCGTACCAAAACGGCCAGTCGCTGGCCTCCGCGATCAGTAGCGGGAAGAGGACGTCCCATCCCCTGTCTGTGCCCACGTCTTCCCTCGCCTTCTTAAGCCACATCCACCACACGTTTTCATCCACATCGCCTATCCACACGGCGAGGCTCCCCCCTGCGGACCACGTGCCCTCAGCTATTCTGCCCTGCACAGCCCGGGTGGGGAGGTCGTGGATGGAGGCGTAGAAGGATATGTCCACAGTGAGGTTGAAATATCTGAACTCCCTAAGCGGCAGGGGAGTTGCCCTGTCGCCGCACTTCTTCACGAAGTCGCTGGGCTTCCAGATCTTGACCGTGCCGTTTTTCTCCAGTTGCGCTAAGCCGCGGAAGAAGGCTGTTAAGAAGTCGTCGCCGAAGTTGGGGTAGTTCTCCCAGGGGTTCTCCCCGTCTAACGCCACCACAACCACCGAGCACTCGCCGCTGGGCGTCTTCTTGAGGTAGTTCACGAAGTCGGCCAGGGCTTCTTCGGGCTTCATGGAGGAGTATCTAAAGCCGAGGTTGTCCGACAGCGTCTTGTCTCTGAAGAAGACGTAGAGGCGGCGGCCGCCGTAGTCGGCGTAATATAGGACGAAGTGGCTCGCGCCCGGCAGAGTAGCCCTCAGGACATCCTCGTCTGTGACCGTCCAGACGTAGCCCGCCTCTGCGAATAAGCCCAGCACCTCGTCGCTTACGGCTTGTTCAGGCGGCCACACCCCCGCGGGC
>Ga0209741_1000546_pt1 | contig 10085 bp, 3 predicted proteins | sample OctOCTMetagenome_FD_184734 | JGI IMG/M metagenome (GOLD analysis project Ga0209741, IMG submission 184734) | Hot spring and microbial mat streamer communities from Octopus Spring Streamers, Yellowstone National Park, USA - OCT_B (SPAdes) (version 4) | ecosystem: Environmental > Aquatic > Thermal...
AAGACCCGTAAACTTCGGTCTCTAGAGAAGAGACTCACTGGCCCGTCTCCCCGAGCCATTTCACTATGGCCACTGCGAACTTGGCGAAGCGGGCGAAGCCATCTAGATGCTACCTGCCCCATACGACCTCTATGGCGCCGTCGCTCCTCTGGCGTAACCTTGGCCCCTCCCCATGAGGGCCTTTATCACGGCGGAAAACCTCTCGACATCCGCCTATCTGCCCGTAGCGGCCGTCCGCGGCGTACACGCTAGCCGAGGCCTGCCGCGAGAAGCGGTTGGAGGTGTACCACAGAATCGCTGAGGAGGTTGCGAAGGTAGTCACAAGGACGCCGGAGCCGGAGAGGCGGCTATACCGTTGCGGCAAAACGCAAGAGGACTTGAGACCGCCGCCCAGGCCGCAGAAAAGCTCAGCCGCGGAAGGCGCCGCTAGAAGTGGTAGTAATACAGCTTCAACAGAGCCAGCCTGCACCCCTCGCTGTTTAAGTCGCCGCAGTTCTCGTAGACAGCGCTGAAAAGCCGCTAAGCTAGGGGCCTCTTAAACCTCACGGAGCCCCATAATCCGTGTAGCCTAACTGCCTTCGCCCCCTCCCTCACAGCCGCCAGCAACATGAAGGTACACTGTGCTAGGGAGTATTCAGATGCCAAGACCTCCACTAGGGCCTTCTCATCCACCCTATCTAGCGAGCTATGCGCCTTTGGCATTACTTTCCCTATAAATGATATCAATCGCTTGATAGCCATCACCCGCGGCGGCATCCACGGCGGCAATACAGTCTTCAGTCTTGGATAACTGCATGCAGATCTCCAAGGCTTGTTTTTCTGCATGCGACAGCCGAGTAGCCACAGAGACCTCCCGGCCGTAGTTCAACACCAACCGCCGCTTTTTTCAACAACTCCACCGCCCTCTACCTGTCGCCGGAAGCCGCCAGACAAACCAGTCACTGGCTGAGTATGCCAAACGCCGTCACTACTCAGCGATTGGTTCAGGCATTCTTCCGCTCCCTCCACAGGTCCCGGAACCCCTCCGCCGTCCTGAGGAGCTCTTCCCAGCTCTCTGCGGCGAGGACGCAAGCCCTAAGAGCAAGACTGCAGACGGTGAGGCAACCTCCCCATTGCTTCAGCGTTACGCACGCCGCCCCCGCTTTTTCGAACCTTTATGCGACCTCCTCCTATCCTTCTTGTCTGACTTGTACGTCTCGCTAACGACGGGATATGGCTTGTAACGGTTCAGCACGCGCATGAACCAATCTCTCACATTCTTGATCAGTCTTACGGCGTCGCCTGTGGAACTGAGGATTGTTACCCACTCTTTGAAGTCTGCGTCGTTTTCCACGACTTTTCTCAGCTCCTCTGGACGGGCCGCCGCCTCGTCCAATACACTCCTCACAGCTTCGGCCTCTCTTACGAAGTCGCCTAAGTACTTCTGCACAAGTGGCGCCAAGTCGCCACCTCTCAGAGCCACAGCCAGCACATACAACTTGGCTATGGTATCGAACAGGCGTTGCGCCGAGAGACCGCCCTCCAGCGCCGCCGCGGCGCTACGCCCTCTAATCTTGCTGTACAGTTGCCACATATCTTCAACAGCCTCCTCCCAGCGATCCCTGATGTGTTGTGAGTGTTTTCTCAGTAGGTTTGAGTAGGCGCGGATAGCCTCCACTAGAGGCCAGAGGCGCCCTGTCTCAGTGAGGCGGTCTTTGAGTTGTTGCAAGGCGTCGTAGATGTATTGTACGGTTTCTTGATCCAGCATCTCCAGCTCCGAGGTGGCGGCCAGCAGAGAGACGTATACATGCGGCGCCTTCTCGCCTAGAGGCCTCAACGCCGCCAAAACCGGCAACACAGCCGCTGGATGGGCCACTTCCTGCACCGCAAAAGACGCCGCGTAGAGCAACCGGTCAGCCGTCTCCCCATCCACCTCAGCCCCGGCGGCCAACGCGGCAAGGCCCAAGGCGTAAAAAGCCTCAGCCACGTTGAAGCCCCTCTTTCTCCAGCTATCCACCAGCGCCTTCGAGGTCTTGGCATTGACTGTGCTAGCGGCGGAGATAAGCGGCGAGAATATGCTCGCTACTTCTCGAAGCGTCTTCGCCGCCTCCGCCGGCCTCCCTTTCAAGTAGCGACGCCCCGCCTCTTCGTACATGGATGCCACGAAATTATCAAAGAGCGGGGCAACTATGCCGTCTGCCGTCACGTAGTCATCCACTATGCACGGTTCAAGCGCCTCGCCCAACACAGCCTCCGCCTCTTTAGGCAGATCTCCCCGCCTCGGTAGCTGTGGATGCATAGCCAAGATGTGACCAAGGATAAGAGCCGTCCTCTTAGCGCACCTACGTTTCTTATCCTCACTAAGCTGCGATATATCGCTAGCGAGACCATTCCTTATCAGATCAATAATTTTATCTAGAGGTGAGTAGATCCCCATCTCTTTAGCAACTCTCACCACTAAACCACGTTTCTCCAATTCGGCAAAACCGTTGACTAACGCTTGGCGAAGCTCTTTATGCTTTATTTCGCCCCCAATTGCGGGGAAGAAAGACACATCATCTATCGCCTCTTCAAGAGTGCTGTGGTGCCACCTCGCAAGCCACCTCACCACTTCGCTACCTCTGACTTCGTCACTGCTCTTTCCAAGATCTATCAAAATCCCCTCGGCGAGTTTCACAGGTATAGGCCCATAAAGCCCTCTAAGCACGATCAGCGGGGCGTAGACATTAGCCTTCTCTCTACTACCTCCGAGTACTGCGTGCCAGATGTAGTCTAGGGCGAAGTCCACGGCCCTGTCCTGCGCCCTCCTCAACGCCTCAGCCACAGCCTCCCGCCGGCAACCTTGCCTCATCAGCCAGTCTCCCGCCAACGCCGCCACCAAAGACTTGTTGTCGCCGTACCTCACGACTTTTTTAGCCACCTCAGCCGCCACCTCACCCGGACAACCGCTGTAGCTCTCCACCAGCGTCTGTAGAAAGCGGACATCGCTACTGCGCACCTCTACAGCCACATGCGCCCCCAGCCTATCTCTCAAAAGCGCATACAAGTCGTCGCTTAACACAACCACCCCGGCCACCTCCTTATCAGACACAACAGACTCCAAGAGCATGAGCTCCTCCAAGCCGGTACGCGGCCTGTGCCGAGCCCCCTCCCAGGGCCTCTGCGGGTAGTGCCCCGGCTGGGAGGGGTCGAAGTAAAGGATGGGCTCCCTCCCCGCCCCCCTAATCTCATCTATTACCTGCTTCAACTTAGCCTCATCCGCCCCTTTCGTCACCTCCACCACCACGGCGCGGTCGCCTACGATCTTCTTCGCCAGGGCCACTTTCGTGAGCACCGACTTCCCCTCCCCCTTGGGGCCGCGCACCACCACCAGCTGACGCAGGCTTAGCCTATCTGCCAGAGCCTCCTCGGCTGGGTGCTCCACGTAGACCGCGCGGTTCCTAGCCAAGACGTTCCCCACGTATATCTCCCCCTCGCCGAAATATACACCTAGTTGCTCCGGCACGTGATACACGCCAGCCACAACCCCCAGAGACCTCAGCCTCCCCCCAAGCTCGCCGTAGATCTTCTCAAGCCTTTCCACAAGCCTCTTCTTGAGCTCCTCCAAGTCGTCTTCGGTGGCTATGCGTCCTCTTTTGATGCTGACGAGATTCTTCACGAAGATAGTGAAGGATTCAGCGTCCATCCCCCACTCCAGTGCCAGCTGGTCGAGGAAGGCCTCAAGGACGTCGGTCACCTCGGCGTCTTTCAGAACCTCAGCCGCCTTCTCCGCCCTCCTCAGCAACTCAGCGACACCGGCCGCCACCTTGTCTCTAACCCCATCCCGCCCCCAGCTCTCCAGCACCGAGTCGGCCAGCTTCTCTGTGAACTTCGAGCTTGTTATCTCCGCCGCCCACCCCAGCAGGTTGCCGATCACGTAGCCCACGAAGCCGCCTAAGGCAGACGCCGCGGCGGCTCCCGGCCCCGTCTTGAGGGCCTTTCCGAAGGCCTCTGCAAGCACATTCTTAAGCCCCAGCCGGCCCGGGCTCAGCTCCTCCAGCGTCTTCCTAGCCTCCAGAAGTCTTTTCAGTGTTTCCTCATCCCAGCTCCGCAGAGGTTTGGGCGAGATCCCGCGGTACTCGCCTCTTGCTACGGCCTTCAGCTTGTCGTGTTCCACCTTGGCGAGGGCCCGAAGCTCCTCTTCCAGCTTCTCCGCCGCCTCGGCGTAGTATTTAGGCAGGTATAGAATCTTTACCTGTAGATCCTCCCTCTCCGCCTCCCTAAGCCTTTCGACCAGCAGGGTGGCCTCTAGGGTGCTTCGGGGCACCACGGCCACGCGGTAGACCGGCCTATCCCCAGCCCTCCTAAACTCCTCAACCACAGCGTCTGCAAGCTGTTCAACGTCTCTGTACTTGGAGACGCCGGTCTCCTCTCTGTAGGCATAAACCACGTCAATTAGCTCCCGCAGGTGCTTCACCACCTCGAAGCGGGAGGAACCCGGCGGGACGAAGATAAAGACCCCGCGGCGCAAGCCACCCACATCATCCCCCACCTTCCGGAAGACGATGTGGATAAATTCTCTCACGTTAACATTCCCAAGCAATATTTATAAAGATTCACTTTCCCGCAGACCTCTCTTGACAAACTCTCATATTCTCTATTAACAAATACCTATCACATCTTACCCACACGTGTGGTTATCTCCGCCTCGCCGTTGCTAGGTGTCCTCCACATCACGTAGGCGGCAGGAGATTGGGCACAGCCGAGACAATCCCACCTAGCCCAAGAGACCGCCACCTCAAGCACGAGGCCTGCGGCCTCCTCGGCCGTCTCAACGCCGCGTGCTGCCAGAAGCTATTTAATTCTTCATGGCGCCGGGCGGCGCCACTACGATCACAGGCCCCCGTGACCGCCCCCTCAGCCCTTGGCTCCCAGAGGCGACCGAAGAACAAAACCATAAAACTGCGCGGAGACACGGTAAAGAGAATACGCCAACGGCCGGTCCCAGATGCGGCTTCACCCTGCGGGGAGGTGCCTTCCACCGAAGATAAAACATTACGTCCCGTCTTCAGAGAAGTCAGGCCGATTAACGCGGCAGAACTTCAGCGCGGGGTGGAAGCCTAACTTGTGTAGACCAGCAACCGGAAGCGTGGGCATCATTTCGGCGGCCGGGGCTAGACGCCGTACGTGTGCATGCACCAGCTCTCAGCGATGTTTTGTACAACAGTGGCGGCTACGGGGCTCGCTTCACACGTTAAGACTTCGCCGGAGATAGGCTGGCGAAACTGTGGAGACTAAAAGTGCCCTTTGGCATCGGGCTTGAGGAGACTAAGACCCCCCATCTGAAGACATGGGCGCTAACTTAGGCTTAGAATTTTTAATACCTATGTTGTAATACTATACTTGGATGTTGCGTTTGACGCTTATAAGGCTGATCTGATTCGGTATGTACTGCGGCGTGGGCCCATGGCCCGCACTAAGCTCATGAAGCTTCTGTTCCTCATAGACGGGGAGATGCATCGGAGGTTTGGCGCCGCGGCGTTCCGCTGGAAGATGTATAAATACGGCCCCTTCTCCCGCGAGGTGCTTGACGTCCTCGACGACATGGAGATAGACGGCTCCGTGGTGGCTAAGGTGGCCGACGACGCCATAATCTACGAACTCGCCTCAACAGCCCCCGCCGAGTTGCCGCAAGATGTGAAGGAGACGGCCGACAAAATCCTCGAGGCGTGGACGTGCAAAAGCCTCGATGAACTCCTCACATACAACATACAACCTAGGGGAGGTGAAGGAGGCATGGCCGGGGAAGCCGCTGTTGCGGTAGGGCTCGGCGCCCTCGCTGAGGAGGGATACTTGACGCAACGCGTCAACGAGCTCATCCAGCCGTACCGAAGGTTGCAGGAGCTCAGGTGGAGGATACTGCAAGACGTCGAGGAGAAAGCGGGGGAGGACGTTGCGGAAATCGCCTCCAACATCGCCACAGCAATACGGCGGTATGCGCCGGAGATAGAGGAGGCCGTGGCGGAGCTCAGGCGGCTAGGCGCAGACCCCGTGAAGGCCAGCCTCGAAAGCGCCGTGGAGGAGTACGCCGAAGTCCTGCGTCTAGACATACCGGTCGGCGGCGGCAAAACTCTAGAGGACCTCCTCTACGAGAGCCGAGACGAGGTTTTGGACAAGCTCCACGAGATAATGACGGCGCTATACATGGAATACGTAGAAATAAACGAGACGTGCGGCCGCGTGTGCCCGCCTGAGGCGGCGCAGAAGCTGGAGAAACTAGCGACGCTGGAGCTAGCCACATACATCATCTACAAGTTGCTCTAAAAACAGAAAATCGACAAGAAAACCGCCGTTGCAGCGCTTAACGAAATAGTGGACGAAATCCTCTCTGGATGATTAATTCTAGACTATAGACGCCAAGTTGCTTGCTGTCCATTGCGTATGAGTTGGCAGAGATCTGTCGTGAAAAAGCCGCAGTGATACGCAGGCTGGAACGCTGCGCCGAGGCTAGATAAGCGGCTATACCCATGGCGCCGAGACCAAGCATTTTTGAGACATAGCTTCGGGGAAGGCCCAGCCGCGGGAGGCGCCGCTAGAAGTGGAGGTAGTACAGCTTCAACAGAGCCAGCTTACAGCTCTCGCTGTCTAAGTCGCCACAGTTCTCGTAGACGGCGTGGAAAAGCCGCTGAGGTAGGGGCTTATTAAACTTCATGGAGCCTAGCAGGCCGTGTAGCCTAACCGCGTCGACCCTACCCTCCACGGCCGCCAGCAACATGAAGGTAAACTGTGCTAGGGAGTATTCAGGTGCCAGGACCTCCACAAGCGTGTTGCCATTAGCTATCTCTAACAAGGGATGCGCCTTTGGTACCAACATCTCTATACTTGATCTTAATTTTTTGATAGCAACTTGATTGTTTACAACGGCCGCCACGGCGTTAACGCAGACACCAGCCTTAGTTTTCATCGAGCGGAGAACAACATACAGTCTCGCAGACGGCGGCGGGATAAATTTGGCGCATTTTTCAAGGGCTTCGTCTTTCTGCAAGCGGCCAGCCAGCATCGATAAAGCCGGCCAAAACTCCGGTAAAAACAGCGACTCAAACACGTCAACAACCTCTTCCAGTTTCGCCCCCGTCCCCACGCCGAGGAGCTTAAGTATAAGCCGACTAGCCACAGAGACCTCCGGGACGTAGTCCAGCAACCATCGCCTCTTTTTCAACAACTCCTCTGCCATATCCTTGTTGCCTGAAAGCGCCAGATAGACCAGATACTTGCCGAGTATGTGGGCCGCCGTTGCTAAATATCCCGCGGTCAGTTCAGGGTATTTCCCCGCCTCCCTCCACAGCTCCTGGAAGCATTTAGCTTCCTTGAGAAGATCTCCCCAACTCTTTGCGGCAAGGACGCGGGCCTTAAGAGCAAGGTCATAGACGGCGAGGTAATTTCCCCACAGCCTCAGCTTTTTGTGTATCTTCGCTAAATTTTCGAACTCTTTTGACGCCTCTTCCAGCCTCCCCGCGTCTAATTCGCCTTTCTCGTCAAGGGCGTGAACCAACTTGTATTGTGTCAACACAGCCGTGAACCAAGCACTCAAATCTTCGACCACTATCCCGGCGTCGCCTATAACGTTGCGTGCCGTCACCCACTCGGCGAAGTCCACGTCGCTTTCCACGATTTTTCTCAACTCCTCTGGATGGTTCGTTGCCGTTGTAGCCGCTTTGTTCAACACGCTCCTTACGGCTTCGGCCTCTCTTTCAAGGTCGCCTAAGCCGCAGTATCTCTGTACAAGCGGCGCCAAGTCGTCACTTCTCAGAGCCACAGCCAGCACATATGCCCCAACGGCGGCGCTGAGCAAGTGCGCCGAGAAGCCGCCCCCCGGCGTTGCTACGTCGCTGCGCCCTCTAACCTTGCTGTATAGCTCACACATATTAACCACAGCCTCCTCCCAGCGATCCTTGATGTCATCCGGATGTTTCATCAACAAGTTTGAGTAGGCGCGGACAGTCTCCACCAGAGGCCAGAGGCGCCCCGTCTTCAGGAGGCGGTCTTTGAGTTGTTGCAAGGCGTCGTAGACGTACCGCACGGTCTCTTGATCTAGCGTCTCCAGCTCCGAGGCGGCGGCTAGCGCAACGACATATCTATGGGGGACCTTTTCGCCCAGAGGACGTAACGCCGACAAAACCGTCGACAGTGCCACCGGATGGGCCGCCCACTGCACCGCAAAAGACGCCGCGTAGAGCAACCGGTCAGCCGTCTCCCCTTCCACCTCACCCCTGGCGACCATCGCCGCCAAACCCAAGGCGTAGAGAGTCTCGGTCAATGTGATGTCTCCTCTTCTCCACCTCGCCAACAGCCCCTCCACTGTTTTCCTTGCGGCGTCTATGGTCTCCGCGTTCGTGAAGGGGGAGAGTATGTTTAATTCTCTTTTGGGCATTAGTTGCGCTACGCCTATTGAAAGCGGCGGTATCTCGCCGTCTATCGTCAAGTAGTCATCTACGGCGCAGGGCTTCAAGGCGTCTCCCAGAGCCTCTGCGACGCCTTTCGGCAACTGCTCCCTAAGCGACGTAGCCTGTACAGCCAACGCGCGGCCAGCGATATGGGCCGCCCTACGCCAACAACTCCTACTCTCGCCCCTCTTGAAAACAGCGGCGAGTCTCCTGGCAACAAAGGCCGGCAGAGCAATCCACAATCCCGAGCCCTCATCTGCGACGTTAAGCTCAGCAAGGATCTTGCTACCTTCTTTTAACACCTCGCCGCGGGCCCAGTCCAGCGTCTCTATCAAGTAGCGTAAGGTCTCTCTGTATGTCTCTCTCGCCTCTTCGCCGTTTAGGCCGGCTAGGTCTCTCAGCGTCTCCTCCACGAGGTCTTCGTGCCACTGGGCGAGCCATTTGGCTATGGGTTGGAGGTCTGCCTTCAGCAGGTCCCACTGGGGTTTGGTGAGTTTCTCTATCTCCTCTGGCTGGTAGAAGACGGTCCCGTCCTTGGCCTGCGTAATGTACGTCACGCCCTCCGGCACCGGGCCGAATACGGCGTGGAGGAGGAGCGGCACGGCAACTCTATACATAAGCCTCACCCTCTCCTCATCGCTACTGCGCCACAACAACACGTCGCGGATGTAGTGAGCGAGAAAGAGCTTCGGCTCTCTCTTCGCCTCCTCCACAGCCCTCTCCACGTCACTTACATCACATCCGCGCTCCCTCAGCCAGAGACCGGCGTATTTAGCGACTAGCGTGTAGGCGTCGTGGCTTGAGATGAGACTAACAAGTCTTTCAAGTCTTTTAGTGTCAACTTTGTCGAGGCAACAGTCGTTTTCATTGGGGCAGGCGTAGCTTTTCAACATCCCGGCGAGGAACTCCGGCTTATTCAGCCGTGGGTCGTAGAAAGAGGCTCCTTCAAGCCAGTCCTTCACGGCCTTTCCCTCGTAGGTCTCCGCCAGCGCCTTGTCGTGGACGGCGGCTAAGACGTACAGCCCGGCCCCCGCCTCGCGGTTGCGCTCCGCCAGAGCCGCGAGAGAAAGCAAAACCTCTACAGAGCCGTAGAGCTTCTTAAGCGGCCTCCGGGGGTCGAACTGCTCTAGATACACCTCCCGCGGATAAATATCAAAAAACAACAACGTCCTCCGGCCCAACGCCTTGAAGACGTCCACCTCCGACACGTCTACCGGACTCTTCACCTTCACCACGTAGTCCACGTCGCCTTTTTTCAACATGTCGTAGGCCACGTAGGCGGCTAAGGTGGACTTCCCAATGCCTCTACTCCCCTTAACCACCACGAACCCCCTCTCCGGGAGGAGTCTCTCCACCTCCTCAGCCGCCTCTGCGAAGCCGCCGGCGGTTACAAGCCGGTACTCAACGCCTGCGTCAACAACCTTGTGATACGTGACGCGCAACTCCTCCGCCCTCCGCCGGGTATACACGTCGCCGTATTTCGCCAACCTCTGCGCAATTACCTCATCCCAAAGCTCCTCCACCTCGTCGTACAGCTCCTCAACTCTCTCCTCAAGCTTCTCCAGCTCTTTGTTGTTGCTAAGGGAATCCAACACGTCTTTCACCTCTTCCTTCCCCACGCCCAGCTCCAGCGCGATGTGGGCCGCCGCGAGGTCTTTAAGCCGGCTGTCTAGCCTAGACCAG
>Ga0209741_1000552_pt1 | contig 10028 bp, 11 predicted proteins | sample OctOCTMetagenome_FD_184734 | JGI IMG/M metagenome (GOLD analysis project Ga0209741, IMG submission 184734) | Hot spring and microbial mat streamer communities from Octopus Spring Streamers, Yellowstone National Park, USA - OCT_B (SPAdes) (version 4) | ecosystem: Environmental > Aquatic > Thermal...
CTATTGCCCCAACCACATCCTTCCCCGTCCCCTTACCTTCTATTTCTAACATCACCACCTCCGCTATATCCTCCGCGGTGATCATCCCCATCTGACCAAGGGAGGTTATGCTCCTAAATTCCTCAAGGGAAAATAAACCGTTTTCTCCCGTGTCTATAAAAGCGGTTTTTAAAACCTCTCCCATCTCATCGCACTTCAATATTGGTATTCCCCCATCCGAAAGTTTTACCTTATGAGGCTTTTTTATCTTTATCGGAGTTCCACCCTTCCTTATCTCCCCCACACCCATCTTTTTCCAACCTATTGCTGCCGCGGGTTTTATCTCCTTTATTATGGGGGAATCGTTTGCCCTTGATAGGATCACATAAAGCAGACTTGACGCCCCCGCAATGGCGGTTTTTGATAGGAGAACCCTTGAGGGTCTTTCCTCACCGTGGGTGTAGGGTATGTCCCAGCCCATACCTCCAGTTCCGGTTGTACCAACCTTCAAATATAGCCTGGTTCCCGCCCTCTTAAGCCCTTCCCTCAAAACAAAGAAGTGCCTTATCAATAAAGGTGTATATAGCGAAAGGAGGAGCTTCTCCACCTTTTCCTTTAAAGTTTCATAATTCCCATCCCCCAAGGAGATGTACTTATAAACATCCTCAACGGCGGAAAACTGATCCCTGTAAGCCACAGCGGTTGCGGTATTTACCGTATCTATCACTATTTCGGGCTTCAACCTAACGAGGAGGTTATAAAGGAAGTTCTCCTTCACATCGGAGAAACCAAGGTTTTCCTCTATAGCCTTTAATCTCAGGTTTTCGTCCTCAAGGATCTCCCCCTTTGGCTTATCCTTTAGGGAAAGGGTTAGGAATATATCCCCCCAAAAACCGAAAACCTTACCAGAATAAAGGTATTCTCCCAAAACATCATCCCTGCCCCTCTTGATTTTCCCGAACTCCTTAAGGGTCTCCTCCACCTCATCCCTCCTTAGACCCACTATAAACACCCTCCTACTCTTTTGGTATATCTTCCTTAAAACCGCCCTACCCACCAAACCTGTGCCACCGACTATTAGCACTTTCCTAAACATAGGGGGTATTATAATTCCGTTAAAGTTTCAACCTTAAAATTTTTTCGTATGAGGTTTTTAATTTTGGGAGTTTTGGCAATTGTAATGGTGGGATGTAAAGAGGAAGAGCCACAACCACCTCCCCAAACGGGAAAACTGACGAGTATAGATTTATATCACGGAACCGTTACCTTGGGTCCAAGAGAATATTTTTGGATAAAGTTTGAGGCGAAGGATGGGGATACGCTATATTATGAGGCAAGGGTTAAGACGGGGGATGGGGACATAAGCTACGCGTTTTGGACCGACAGTGCAAATTACGAGAAGTGGAGGAATGGACAAAGTGCCCAGCTAAACGATTACGTTGAGGCGGTACCTTCGGTTTCCTTCTCCCCATCCCTTGCAGGTGGGGTTTATTATGCGGTTGTTGGAAATTCATCCTACGTAAGCTCAAAAACCGTTTGGATAAGGTCTTATTTGAGGGGATGGAGGTGAGATATGATGACCCTATTTTCCTTTTTGCCTTTTGTGGATGATAAAATAGACTTTGAGAGGATAGAAAAGCTTAAAATACATTACGATAGCGTATATTCAAACCTCACCGTCAAAAACTATTACACCATATTCGCGGACAGCTCTTGGTATTGGGAGAATTGGGACAAAAGGAGCATAATAGTTAGACTAAAGAAAGGTGGGAATTTGCCTTCCCTACTTTCGGGTTTTGGCATAAAGAAACTTGAAAATTCGCCATCCTATTTGATTGAGATACCCGAAGACCTTAGGAGCGTAGATTATGTTAAAAGCCTCCTTTACAACTTAAACAAAGATCCAAACGTTGAGTTTGCCGAGCCAAATTTGATATACAGGGTAAGCTACTGGCCCAACGACCCTTATATGGGTAAGTATCTATGGGGTATGTGGGTAATATACGCCGACAAAGGTTGGGATATAACCAGGGGGAGCAGGAGCGTAAAGGTATGCGTTATAGATCAGGGGGTGGATTACTACCACGAGGATTTACAGGCAAACTACGGGTACGGGAAGGATTTTGTGGATAACGATAACGACCCTTATCCGGTTAGGGCGGAGGAGCTTCATGGGACACATGTGGCGGGAACGATAGCAGGGGTTATGGATAATGGGGTTGGGGTTGTTGGTGTTGCCCAAAATTTAATAATATCCTGTAGGGCTTTGAACGATAGCGGTAGCGGTACAAGCGCGACGGTTGCCCAGTGTATAAGGTGGTGCGCGGATACTGGAGCGAAGGTTATAAATATGAGCCTCGGAAGCCCTACTCCCTCCTCGGAAATAGAGAGCGCGATAAATTACGCCGTGGATACCGCAAGAGCGGTGGCAATAGCGGCGGCGGGGAACGACGGAGCTTCAAGCCTTAACTATCCCGCAGCGTATCCAGCGGTAATTTCCGTTGGTGCGATAGACACATCGGGTCGAAAAGCGTACTTCAGTAATTACGGTTCTAATCTTGACGTTGTAGCACCTGGGGTTTATATTCTATCAACCGTTCCATATATAAACAGATATATGTTCCTTATGGGTACATCAATGGCGACACCCCACGTAAGCGGACTTGCGGGATTGATCCTCTCCAAAAATCCAAACCTATCACCCTCCGAGGTAAGGGCTATAATAACGGGAACCGCGATAGATATGGGGGAGATGGGAAAGGATTGGTTTTACGGCTATGGGCTTATAAACGTATATAGGGCCCTCCTTGCCACACCATCACCCGTATTATCAAGCGATACAAGGGAAGGGAACATAAGGGTTAAGGTTTCCGGAAGAAAGGTTGTAATTAAGGGCATAGAGGAGTTCAAGATTTACTCTTCGGATGGCAGGTTTGTGTTTTCGGGTAAGGAATTTGAGGGATTTTTAAACGCGGGGATTTACTTTGTAAAGGGTGGAAGGGAGGTTTTAAAGTTTGTGGTTAGATGATAGGTTTAGATATTAAGCTGGGGGAATTTGAAGTTTTGGTTAAAAAGGTGGATAATGGGAGATCCGTTTGGGAGAAGAATTTAACTTTGGTTCTTAAGGGAAAAGGTTCGGAGGATTTCCTTATGTTCGCTAAGGTGTTTGAGGGTTATAGTTATTACAGGCCTTGGGTTGAACTCTTCTCAATAAACCCAGAACCTTTGGGTTTAAGGTTTTTCGGGAGTGAGATTGAGAGGGAGATATACCGAAGGATATACGAATTTTTGCCGAAACTTGGAAGAATCTTCGTTGAATATTATGAAGATAGAGAAACCCTGTACGCCTTGAGGAGGGGAGAGGAACCGGAGAGGAGCAGGATGGGAAGGGTACTGTTTAAGGTGGGATTTAGGAATTTGAGGAATTGGTACTATCCGGAGGGTTTGAGGGAAGGGGGTCAGAAGATAAGCGGGGAAAAATTATGAAGGAAACGCCACTTCTTGAGCAGTATAAGAGGATAAAAAGCCAATATCCCGAAGAGATAGTTCTATTTCACCTCGGGGATTTTTACGAGACATTCTTTGAGGATGCTGAGATAGTTTCAAAGGTCTTGGGAATAGTTTTAACGAGTAGGCCTATGGGTAAAAATATAAGGGTTCCCATGGCGGGGATACCCGTAAGATCCGCGGAGATATACATCAACAAGCTCCTTGAGGCGGGCTATAAGGTTGCGATTTGCGATCAGACGGAGGAGAAGGAAGGGAAAACCCTTTTGAAGAGGGTAATAACGGACGTTATAACCCCGGGTACGATAATATCCGAGGGGCTTTTAGCAGAGGATACAAACAATTACCTTTCCGCGTATAACGAAGCTATGAGGGAATCCGCCTGCGCCCTCCTTGATGTATCAACGGGGGATGTATATTACATTTACGGAAAGAAAGAAGATGTACTGGAGGAAATGGGGAGGCTAAACATTCGGGAGGTAATACTTCCCGAAAAGATGGACATAAACATAAACGCACATAAAACTTATAGGAGCATAGAGGTTTTCTCTTCAAGGCATGGTTATAAGCTTTTAAAGGAGATTTACGGCATTGAGAGGGAATATCCGCCCATGGTTCTTGGGGTTCTGGGGGCGGTTTTATCATACCTTAGGGAAAAGAAGGGGGAAAACATAGGGCACTTGCAAATACCCGTTGAATATCAAATAAACGAATACATACCCCTTGATAAAAGGACGATCGAAACCTTGGGGCTTTTGGGTGAAAGGTCTTTATACTCCCTCCTAAATTCCTGTATGACCCCCATGGGTAAAAGGTTATTGAAATTCACGGTATTGCATCCTTACGCAAAACTTGAGCCTATACATTCAAGGTTGAGGAGGGTTGAGTTCTTTATAAACAATCAAAAAATATCCGAGGAAGTTGAGAGGAAGTTGAGGGAAGTTTATGATTTTGAGAGGGACCTCTCAAGGATCGCAACAAGAAAAATAGTCCCAAAGAACCTCCTTAGGTTCTCAAGATCCCTGAAAAATTCCCTTGAAGTATTGAAGATACTTAAAGTTCAGTACAACCCGAGCTTGGAAGGGATCGTAAAGAGAATAGAGGAAACTTTGGTTGATGACCCACCCGCAACTCTATCGGAGGGGGGATATATAAGGGATGGTGTGAATGAGCTCCTTGACGAGCTTAGGGAGATACAAAGGAACGCTGAAAGGATGCTAAAGGAGATTGAGGAAAGGGAAAGGAAAAGAACGGGTATAAGCAATTTAAAGATTGGATACAATTCCGTCTTTGGATATTACATTGAGATATCAAAGGCGCAAGCGAAAAGGGTTCCTGAGTATTACCATAGGAAACAGACATTAACCAACGCTGAAAGATTTACAACGGATGAGCTTCAAGCTTTGGAGGATAAAATTCTGGCATCAAAAGATAGGGCGATCAGGCTTGAAAGGGAAATTTATCAAAACTTACTTTCTGAGATCTTGAAGTTTTCAAAGGATATAAAGTTTGTATCTTCAAAGATAGCGGAGGTGGATCTTTGCTTGGCATTTGCAAACTCGGCGAAAAAGTTTAGGTATGTGAAACCGGAGGTCTATAAGGGTTATACTTTGGAGATAAAGAACGGTAGGCACCCATTGGTTGAAGGATTTATGGATACACCATTTATTCCCAACAATACCTACCTTGACGAGAGGAAGTTTTTTGCCCTGATAACGGGACCAAATATGGGGGGTAAATCCACCTATCTTAGGCAGGTGGGATTAATATGCTTGATGGCGCATATGGGTTGCTATGTACCCGCAGATTACGCAAAAATTCCCTTGCTTGATAGGATCTTTACTAGGATAGGGGCTTCGGATGACCTTACAAAGGGTATATCCACATTTATGGCTGAAATGCAAGAGGTTTCAAATATCCTAAAGAACGCAACGAAAAATAGCCTGATATTATTGGATGAGATAGGGAGGGGAACATCAACGCACGATGGTTTGGCAATAGCATGGGCGGTTTCGGAGTATATCCTAAACAACATAAGAGCAAAAACCCTTTTCGCAACGCATTATATAGAACTTTCAAAGCTCGCCTCAAGCCACGAAAACGCCTCTAACCTTACGGTTAAGGTCGAGGAATCGGAAAACGGAATTAAGTTTTTGTATAAGGTTATAACGGGAAGCGCAGATAAGAGCTATGGGATATATGTCGCCAAGCTTGCGGGAATACCAGAATCCGTAATAGAAAGGGCAAAGGAATTGCAAGAAAAATTTGAAAGGGAATTTTTGATAAAATCCTCTTCGGATGGTGGGGATATATTGGAATATCTGAAAAACCTAAACGTAGATGCCCTCTCTCCTAAGGATGCGCTATTTGTGATATACGAGCTTAAGAGGATGATGGGGGGATGAAATATTTAAACAGGTAAGAACCCCACTTTTTTAGCTTGCTTACCTTTTCAACATCCTCCTTCTTGACCACAACATCGCAACCTTTGGCGGATATTGCCTCAATCACCATAGAACCCTCAGGGGATCTTAAAACCTTACTCTTGATGTAATTTATAACTTCGTCCCACCTCTTCTTTACATCTACATATTGGGAAGCATCAAACAGTATGTTCCCGTTTTCGTCTAATATTCTTGTTTCACCTCCACCTTCACTTTCCTTTGTTTTCTAACTTAATCTCAACCCAAACCTCAACCCTACCGTCATCGTAGTATTTGGGCTTGACTATACCTCGAACCCTCTGAACAACTATATCGCTTTAGACCATATAGTCCTCAACCACGGTTTCGGAAGTTATATGTACCCCCTTTATTATCTCAAGTAGGTTCCTTCGCGCATCAACAACCGCCGCCCTTTCCGCAAGGAGATTGGCTTTCCCTTTGGGTTTTTCCGGATCAACAAAGCCATACCCTTTCGCCCTTGTATACCCATTCGTCCAGTCTATCTCACCCTTTTCGTACTCTTCCTTTACCGCGCTATCCACCTTAATAGGCTCCACCGCAGGTTTTTGTGAAATCAAAAACATCCAAACCATAATTTTCTATTTTATGGTTGATTTGAGAATTTTTTTACAAGGGGATGGAATGCGCTCTTGCAAGCGTCCCTCAAGGATTCCTCCCTTGTTTCCGCGCTTGATATCCCCTCCGCAAGCGACGAGTAAAGGATCCTAGCCGTCTGAAATATTTTAATGCTTACCTTTGAAAGGTATTTCAACTTTCTCAACAAAGGTAATGAGATAGGCGCTTAACGATTTCCCCACCTAATCCGATCTTCCAAATTCCTATAAGATATCGTTCTTGGCAAAAATTGCGATGGTTCTTACGGTGTCAAGGAGGCACACCCAACCAAAAATAAAATTCCAACTTTCAAAGTTCTCATAAAGTGAATTATATAGATGTTTTCACCTTTAAAATATAACCTTATGTTTTTAGTTTTTGTTTTATCTTCCAGCACTGCTATCAAGGAAGTTATGGCTAAGGAGGTTTCATCAATTATTCCTAACAATACTTACCTTGACGAGGGGAAGTTTTTCGCCCTGATAATCGGACCGAATATGTATGTACCTGCGGATTACGCAAAAATTCCCTTACTTGATAGGTTAAAGGTTTTGAATCTTAACACCAATCAGGAGATGGAGTATATTATCGTCTCTTCGCAAGAGGCAAATTCCGCTGGGAGGAAAAATTCCGTTCAGTCACCTATAGGTAAAAGTTTGATTGGCAGGATGGTTGGCGAGATAGTTGAGGTGAAAGTCCCAGCTGGAGTTGTAAAGTATAAGTATTATGAAACTTGGTGAATTTGAGGTCGATAATATTTATTGTGGTGATGCGCTTGAACTTATGAAGAAATTACCTGACGAATGTATAGACCTTATCATTACCGATCCGCCCTTTGCTATAAATTTCAAAGCCAAGCGCTCAAACTACAATAGAGACAATACGAAAGTCCTTGAAGGATACAACGAAATCCCGAAAGAGAAGTATTATGAATTCTCACTTAATTGGATTCGGCAGGCGTATAGGATATTAAAAAAAACAGGTTCAATGTTCGTTTTTTCGGGTTGGACGAATTTGAAGGATATTTTAAACGCTCTTGATGAGGTGGGTTTTATAACCATAAACCACATAATTTGGAAATATCAATTTGGTGTTTTTACAAAGCGTAAGTTTGTCACAAGTCATTACCATATACTTTTCGTTGCCAAAGATGAAAAGAAATATAAGTTCAACAAAATAGAACACTACCCTGAGGATGTTTGGATAATAAACAGGGAATATTGGACGGGGAAAATAAAGACGCCGACGAAATTGCCTACAGCACTTGTTCGCAAAATAATTCTTTATGCATCTGATGAAGGTGACATCGTTTTTGACCCATTTTTGGGCTCAGGACAGGTTGTGGTAGTTGCAAAAGCGTTGAAAAGACATTTCCTTGGCTTTGAAATTGTCCCTGAATATTGCGACTTTATCAAAGACAGACTGAAAAATTTAGATTTTAACCTTTTCAATTTTAAAGGGGCTGTTAATGAACAAAAAGTTCAGTCAACACAGAGAATGGTTTAAAAATTTCAAGATCAAGTTTGAAAAAAATGGTGAGGTCGCGAATGAATTTGTTTGTGCAATAGATAAATTAGTTGTAGAATATGATACTGCGATATATGAGAACAGGTTCGTTGTTGGAGGGGCGGTGGAATTCCTTTTTCTTGCGCTTGTCAGGGCTCTTGGATTTAACGCCAAGCATATAGGAACATCAGAAAAGAGAGGTGATTTTGAAGTTGAGGGCTTAAAATTTTCACTTAAGACAAGCTTTACAGGCAAAGGGGAAATCAGATTGATAAATAAACTCGGTCGAGATGTTAATGTTACCTGGGATGAAGCAACTATTTTTATTATCTCAGGTCTCGGTATAATATATGCCGATCCAGATTTGCTAACAAATAGGGTTCTTGATAAAGGTGATGCTCTTGTGGTAAGCGTGGAAAATTTGAAAAGATTTATTGAAAAACAGGATGACTTTTGGATAAAAGTCCAAATCCCTTATAAGCCAAATGCGGTCATTTCATATCGTATTGCAAGTTTTGATATTGCGATTGCTATTTTGGAGGAGACCAAAAGCAAAATCTTGATAAAGTTTCTATCAAAAAATAATTTGCGTTGTTCCATTTTGCGGTTGCATTTTTAATTTCTCATCAAATTCTCCTTTTTCAAATACCAAAAGCGGATATAATTTTCATCAATGGGAAAGTTTGGACTTTTGGTACTGATGCAGAAGTTAAAAAATTCGCCGATAAGAACACCAAAATCGTTGATTTAAAAGGTCGTCTTATGTTACCTGGTTTCATTGATGGCCACACACATTTTGTAAGCGGTGGATTTCAATTGTTTAGGGAAGGGAACTCCTGAGAAAAGAGTGGATTGATTGGTTTATGGATATATGGGGCTTGCAAGTTCACTTTAAAGCTTGGCGATATAAGAGGATATAAGGGGCACCATAGAAGATCAGTTGGTAAGTTTAGGTTTTCCACTCGTGGATTTTAAAACCATAGAGAAAAACACGGAAAAGGATGAGCTGAAGGCGATCCTTGAGGGGGATGAAAATCTTGCAAAGGAGATAGCCCTGAGGAATGGGGCGGAAGTGTTCGTCATAGGTTCATCAAAAGTAGTGGAAGGAGATTATAGGGGTAAGAAGGTTTATGAGGTTGTGATAAGGGCAAAGGTTGTGGAATCTTCCACGGGGAACATAATCTCTTCAAAAATTTTGATGAAGAAATTACCCTTTGACGAGATGAAAGCAAAGGTTGAATCCGCAAAGGAAATCGCCAATCTACCTTTCAGATGAGATTCTAAAAAATTGGAAAGGTAGCCCAAGGGTTGTATATCTTAAGGTTTACAATGCCGGTAATAAGGTGAAAAGCATAAAGGCGGAAATCTCGGGGAAGGTTAGGGGTGTAAGGATCATAAACGTAAAAGAGATCAGAAAAAATTACGCGATTTTTGAAATTGTAACAAATTCTACCGTTCAGGAAGTTTTTGATGATATATCCGAAATTGACGGGTTTGAGGTCTTGAGGTTCGAGGGTTCGGAGATAGAGGTTAGGTACTTTAGGAAGAAGGGGAAACCTTAGAGATAAAATCCCTTATCACATCCTCCAGGGTTGGTTTCCCTATCTCTTGAAGTTCGTATCTCACCCTCAATATTGGCTTGTTAGTTTTAATAACCCTCGAAAGGTTTATAGGGGTTGCGCTAATTATTATTTCCGCAAGTGAAGAGTTTATCACCTCCTCAAGTTCCCTTATTTGTCTATCTGAATAGCCCAAAGCGGGTAGAACCTCATATACCCCCCAAGTTTCCATAGCATTCTTTATGCTACCTACCGCATACTCATAAGGTTTTATTATCTCCTTCGCCCCAAATTTCAAGGAGGCTATGTACGCTGCGCCAAATTTCATTTCCCCATGTGTTGTTGTGGGACCATCCTCTATGCATAGGACCCTTTTACCCCTGATTAACTCGTGGTTTTCAACGAAAATTGGGGATGC
>Ga0209741_1000557_pt1 | contig 9973 bp, 6 predicted proteins | sample OctOCTMetagenome_FD_184734 | JGI IMG/M metagenome (GOLD analysis project Ga0209741, IMG submission 184734) | Hot spring and microbial mat streamer communities from Octopus Spring Streamers, Yellowstone National Park, USA - OCT_B (SPAdes) (version 4) | ecosystem: Environmental > Aquatic > Thermal...
AACTTATGCTTTCTTTTATTATATCTTCTGGAAAATCATCATAAGATTGCCATTTCAGACTCAAACCTATGTTATCAAAGAAATCTTCTACAAGTAATGGATTTCTTCCGCCTATTGCATAAGAAGCCCCTCCAAAGCCACCTTTCATATAGAAAAAAAGAAGACCAGATGAAAGCCCGAAAATAATATGTTCTGGGTATCTGTTCCCATAAAATTTAGATATATTCCATAAAGATGTTGATCCACAATTTTTCCCCGGAGAGTGTTCAAATCCCTCTATTACCATACGCAATAGGAAAATGAATAAAAAAAATAAATAAAAAGGAATTAATTTTCCTTTCCTTCGCTTGTTGTTTTTGTTATTTTTTCTTCGGGTTCAGACTTTGTTTTCTCTATAATTTTTTCATCGTAATCCGGATTTTTTGTATTTTTTTCTTTTTCAGACTCATCTCTCATACCCTTTTTGAATTCCCGCATAGCTTGACCGAGTCCTCTTGCAAGTTCCGGTATCTTTTTTGCACCAAATAAAAGAGCAATTATTAAGAAAATTATCAAAAGTTCTTGAAATCCTATTCCTGCCATGAACTTATACCTCCTTACAAAAAGGAATTTTAATCTATCGGGAAATAAAAAGTATTTCTACATAAAAAAACACAATTTCTAATTGATTGGAATCTTTAAGCAATAATTAATTTTAGCGACACGATTCCAAATTTTTAACAATAGAGCGTTAATTTGTTTAATTTATATTTTCTGGTTTTATTCTGCGATGGAAAAATGGAAAAAAAGAGTAGTTATACTCGGATCAACTGGTTCAGTAGGGACACAATCACTTGAAGTTATAGATAATTTCCGAGATAAATTTGAAGTTGTTGGACTTTGTGCTGAAAAAAATTTCAGGCTCCTTGCCCAGCAAGTTTTGAAATATAAACCAAAATATGTCTGGATATCCAACGAGAAAAAAAATGATTTTGAAAAAGAACTGAAAGAAAAAAATTTTGAGTTCAAATTTGAATATGTCACGCCATCAAAGATGGTTTCGTTTGATGATGTTGATTTAGTAGTTGTGGGAATCCCGGGGTTCAGCTCTGTTGAACCTGTTTTCTGTGCAGTTTCAAGCGGGAAACGGGTTGCGGTAGCTTCAAAGGAGGCTATTTTATGTGCAGGTTCTTTAATTTTTGATTTAGCAAAGAAAAACGGAGCCAAAATTTTACCAGTAGATAGCGAGCATTCATCTTTATGGAAAATAATAGATTTATATCCAAGAGAAAGTATAAAGAGAGTTTTTCTGACTGCATCTGGAGGACCACTTTGGAACCTTCCAAAATCTGAAATAGAAAACGCTCCTTATGAGAAAGTGATAAAACATCCCGTGTGGAATATGGGAACTAAAATAACGGTAGATAGTGCATCTCTTATGAATAAGGCTTTTGAGATAATTGAAGCGTGCTATTTATTTTCTCTTGAACCAGAAAAGATAAGTGTGAAAATTCACCCGGAAGCTATTGTTCATTCTGCTATTGAACTAAAAGATGGAACTACAATTTTCAGCTCACATTTCCCGGATATGAGAATTCCCATAATGTATGCCATGCTTTATCCTGAAATACCTGATTTACCTTTTGAGCTTCCATCTATTTGGGATAAAACTTTGAGGTTCTTTGATCCGGATTTTGAAAGATTTCCATCTTTACTTTTGGGATGGAGGTGTGCAAAACTCGGCGGACCTTTCCCTTGCATTTTAGTTTCCGCAGATGATGTTGCTTTCTCATACTTTGTCGAAGGAAAAATTAGGTTTTGGGATATATATTCTGTCGTTGAGAAAACAATATCTTACTTTGAAAAAAATAAAACCCTTTTACCATCAAAGATTTCATCATTTGATGATATTATAAGGGTTTCGGATATTTCAAAACAGGTTGCAAGGAACTTCGCTGAAGAGCATCGTAGGGTTTCTTTATGATTTGAATTTGGTTCTTAAAATTGCCAATTTGATTTTTTCATTCTCTATTGCTAAATTTTTATTTTATTAAATGATTTTCGTTGATATAAATGGTCTTTGCGGAGTTCATATTAAACAAGGCAAAAAAGAGATAGATATAGTAAGGTTTAGTTCAGAAGATGAGATTTTCGATTTCCCCGATGATGATAAAAGAGCTTTCTTTTCTGATTTTTTTTCTTTTAAATTTTTTGATTTACCTTTCGGAGGCAAAAAGGCAAAATCAGCAGTTGAAATTGAACTTTCTCAGGAAGAGCTGAAAGAAACCGAAAAATACATAGCTTATGTTCCAAAAAGGAAAGGTACATCGTTCACCATAATATATGATTCTTTGTATTGTGATGATATGTTCTCAAAAGGTTTTTCTGAGCTCATTTTCAAACCAGTTTGCTTACTCTCACTTTCAAGGAAAATCAAGAATGGAATTTTTATTGACATTGATAATAAGTTTATTTCTTTCGCCTATCAAGACAAAGATTTTATAAGACTAGGTTCTTTCAGATACTCAGATTCAGATGATATTAAGTTTTTTGCAAACCTTATTTTATCGCAGATCAGAAAAGATGATGTGAATTTTTATGTTTGTGGTGCAAAATATGAACTTTTTCCTTTTGAAGCAAAAATTCTGGTCCCATCTGATGCTTTCCCAGAAATTAACTATAACGACCCAGCTTTTACATCTATTTTTTCTGCACTGTTTGGAAGCTACCCCCCGGTTAAAATCACAAAAGCGAAAAAAGAATCTCCTATTGAGGTTTTTCTTGACAAGACTTTACCTCACTCAATAGTAGTATTTCTTTCCCTGATTTTGTTTTCCCTTCCCGTTATTTCTGAATACAGATTAGAAAAAGAAAGGAAAGATAAGATTTTAGCTGAGATAAATGATATTTTCAAAGCCACTTTTCCTGATAAAAAGGCTGTTGACCCTTACGAGCAGATGAAAATTGAATACTCAAAGTTAAAAACAAGGGAGCAAGATAGCTCTGCTCTTATCACTTTTTTTGAATTTGCTCAGAGCGTTTCAGATCATGTTTTGAGAATAGAAGATTTCCGATCAGAAGATGGTGAAATATCGGCTGAATTGAGGATAAAAGATCTTGGAGCTATTGATAATGTGAAAAATGTTTTAGCTTCACTATTGGGTGATATCAAGATAACATCAACTGTGAGAAGCAGAGACGGAAATGCATTTATTATGAGACTCACGGGAAAACTCAAAGGTAAAAACGAAAAAATTAGAATGAAAAAGGAGGAGTTAGAAATTAAAAAAGAAGAAGAAAAATTCTTATAGAGAAAGAAATTTTTGAGTATGAAAAAGAGATATATATCTTTGATTTTCTGGTTTTTATCTTTTGCTACACTTTTGATTTATATGGGGATTAGTTCATCTTTGGAGAAACTTAAAGATGAGGTAAATTCTCTTGAAGGAAAATTAAATCGCATGAAAGTATGGTCAGATGAAATAAAATCTTATAGAGCTCAAATTGAAGGAACCGGACAGAATTTACTTGCTCTAATTGATTCTATTTCAAGAAAATATAATATTCAACTTGAATCTGCAAGACCTGTTCAGAACTTTATAGAAATAAGCGCAAGAGGAGTTCCTCCAGACTCTATGATAAATTTTTTTGCAGAACTCCAAAATTCTGGATCTTCCACAATAGTTAAGGTAAAAATAATAAAAAACTTTGCAGATGAAAACTCAAACGATTTTGAAATCTTGGTTGCTCCAAAATAAAAAGCTATGCAAAAACTTCCAGAACAAAACAAATCCCTCCTTTTAGGGAAAATAATCCGGAACATAAAAAATTATAAACCAAAATCTTTGATTTTAGAAGGACTTACCCCATCTGCTGTTCTCATCCCAATTCTTAAATCTTCTGAATCTGTTCTTTTTATAAAGAGAACAATGAAAGTAAAAGACCACAAAGGTCAAATTGCTTTTCCCGGAGGAGTTATGTTTGACAATGAAAAACCCGAAATCACCGCCTTACGAGAAGCTGAGGAGGAGGTAGGTATAAATCCAAAAGATGTTATGATAATAGGCTCTCTTGATGATACAATAACTATCGCTGGCTACCTTATTCACCCAGTAGTTGGAATTGTAGATGACAAAAACTTCATTCCGAAACCAAATCCAGATGAAGTTGAAAAAGTGATCATTATAAAACTTGAAGATTTGTTATCTGCAAAATATATTGAAGGTGGGGATTTGAAATGGGAATTTCACATAGGAGACACAGTAATATGGGGAGCAACCGCAAGAATCCTCAAAAACTTCCTTGAAGTATCTTTCAAAATCAACTATGGGTGACCACAAATTGCCGTTTCCCATCTTCTTTGACATGCGTGTGAATCCGGAGTGCAGAAATATGCTCCGGGTATCCACTTTACTGTTCCCGCCGAGCCAGGACCTAAATCATAAACTCTCATCTGAGATGAATTATTCCCTATTATAAGTTCAAAAGCTGAATCTCCATCTATATCGCATATTACAGGCGAAACTCCTGCTGAAATTTGACCACCTGTTAATTTTGGAAATCCTGTGAGATATTCTGGATAAAGTTGTCCTGCCCTGTTTACAAGGTAAAATCCATGAATTTTCCCATCTCCTGTTGCGACAAAAATCTCTCCGCATCCATCTCCATTTATATCTGCTATTGCTGGAGTAGATACTATGGAGGAAACAAGATTTCTCGGGGGAGAATATTTGGGGCTACCTGATTGTGATAGAATGTAAAGGTTCCCACCGGTATTTCCAAATATTATTTCTTTTTGCGGATCTCCTATTCCTGATAAGCAAGAATCTACATCTGTGACTGCCGGTGGGGCAACAATTTGAGCTCCTGCGTTGAAAAATTGAGAAGACCAACCTGCACTTGAACATACTCCACCGGTTTCACTTATGCAGTATAAAGCTCCGCCTTTTGTTGCAACAAGAATTTCAAAATCACAATCATTATTGAAATCTGCAACTATTGGCGAGGTATCTAATGGTACTCCTGTGTATACGGTCCAAATTTTCATTCTTGTTGCTATATCTATTGCTGTGATGTATCCGTCAGAGGCTGTAACAATTATTGTGTCGTAAGATCCATCACAATCAAAATCTGCGGGAACAGGTGATGAAATTATATCAGGTCTCCCGTCTCCGTTAAGGTCTGTTATTGGTGCGCTGTTTAGACCGCAGTCAAGAGGAGCTCCCGCAGGGTAGCAGTTTCTTAATGTAAATCCAGCAGCTGATAGAACATATTCTGATACCCTTGCCCTGAGATCTCCTACTATTATAACCGTTGTTGAGCCGTCAGTATATAGCGTTGATGGAGGAGAGAAAATTGCAGTTTCTGTTGATACTGACGCAAAAGATGAGAGGAAAGGAGAAGTTAAGTTAAGAGCTCTTATTTTTCTGTCTGTGCCACCCGTTCCGAATACTAATTTTTTCATTCCTGTTACAAGAGCTTCCAAAAATACTCCTCTTATCGGACTCCCAGCAGCATCGCCATTCTGAAAGTTTGTTCCTTCTGATACTGCATAGACTCTACCTGCTTCCGTTCCAAATATAATTTCTATTTTTCCGTCAGCGTTTAAATCTCTTAAAATGGGAGTAGTTCTAACTGATCCAAGAACAGAAATTGGACTCCATGATTCATCTATTGGACATCCCGGAGGATGAATTTTGTATGTAGCCGTCGTTTCAGCTTTGTTCCCGACATAATCATATCCTACTGCTTTTACTATGAAAAATCCGCAGTATTCTGTTGCGCTCCATGAAAATGTTGAAGTTCCTGAACCTGCATTTGTATCTGTGCAAGGAATTCTTTGCGTTGATGAACAGCTCTGAGTTGATGAACTAAAACCACCCACACCTGAGACTGCTATCTGGTATTCAACTTTTTTGAATGGATATGCCGGTGGTGCGCATCCTGAATCCCCTAAGTTTACAAGGATAGATGTGGGAGCTGATATTAATGAATTTGTTGGTGGATTTATTATGTTTACGGTTGGTGAGTTATTATCTACTATAATGTTAGCTATTTGCTCTGTTGAGTTTCCGGCAAGGTCAGTGGCAACAACCTTTACTTGATGAGATCCATCTGAAAATAAACTTGAATTCCAGTTAATATTGTAGGTCTGGGGCGTTGAACAAGATATTGCCGTGTTCGGTGAAATTGAGGCTATAACTGTTGTATCAACATATACCGTGATTCTATTCAAGAATATGCTATCGCATGCTGTAAAGACTACTTTTGTGACTCCATTTCCTACACATTCTGTGGCTGGTGGGAGAGGCGGGAAAGTAATATTTATTCCCGGGGGTGTATTATCTACTGTGAAGTTTCTTAAAGCTATTCCCTGTCTTCCTCCTGCATCAAAAGCTCTCACTTCAACTCTTTTTTGACCATCGCTCCCGCATTGAGATGGAGTTAAAGTTGCCCAAACATTTGCAGGAGATGTCGGAGATAAAGAGAAAGTAAATGAAGCAAGCTCCGTTGAAGTTGATATATCAACTAATCTTATTACTACTGCTGTGATTTGATTTGCGTCAGAAGCTGTTGCTCCAAGAACTGTATTTGTTGGACAAGTTACATATCCAGCTGTTGGTGAGGTAACAGATACAGAGGGTGAAAGGTTATTAATCATAACAACTATTTGTGTCACCCCTTGATTCCCTGCTACATCTCCCGCTATTCCGGTCAGAATAACATTATTTTGGTCTCCCGATGTAGCCCAGGTTCTTGAACAAGTTCCGGAGCTTGCATTTATTGTGCATGATGGCAGATTTATTGTTCCCGCTGTTATACTTATTGTGCTTACTTTGTTTAAATCTACTGCTGTTAGAGTTACTGTTATTGTTCCTTGAACCACTGCGCCTGTTGTTGGTGATGTAAATCCTACTGTTGGTGGAGTTCTATCTATTATGAATGTCGTAGGTGAGGGTGTAGTGAAATTATTTCCTGCGGCATCAAATGCCACTGCTGTTATGCTGTGAGTTCCTTCTGAAAGTAAAGAAATATCGGCTACAATAGAAAACGGAGAAGTTGAGTCGGTTCCTGCTAACACTCCGTCTATATAAAATTCAACTCTATCAAGTAAAATATTGTCTGAAGCTGATGCCCCTATGTTTATTGAAATTGCATTTGTAAATGAGCCTGATGAAGGATTTGTGATGCTCACAACCGGTGGAGTATTATCTACAACAACGAAAATCTCGTGAGTATTTGAATTCCCAGCTTTATCGTATGCGATGGCTTTTATTGAGTGAGTTCCATCTGAAAAAGATAGAGTGTTCCATATAAATGTATAAGTGGATGGTGGATTTATAACAGACGCTACCTGAGTGCTATCTATAATTATCACAACACGAGTGACGCCTGAAGTATCTGAGTTGAAAACATCTATGGGAGCTGAACCTTTGAGGTATGATGATGGTGCTGGGTTCAAAATAGATACTATTGGCAAGACATTATCAACTGTTACAGATATTCCGAAAGTTTTTGTATTCCCAGCTAAATCAAAAACCACAGCAGTAATTGGTACGCCAACCGAGTAAGAAATAGATGTTGAGTCCCACCTTATTCTGTATGGAGAAGATGTTATTTCACACTGACCTGTTATTGCATCACATATATTTGCTGCGTTTGCAAAGAAAATGACTTTTGATACTCCTATGTTATCTGATGCATTTACTTCAACATTTACGGTTCCTCCAACTACTGAGCCGTTTGAAGGAGAGATGAAAAACCCAGAGGGAGGGGTATTATCTATTTTTACGTTTACTACTGACTCTCCTTCGTTTCCTGCGAGGTCCTTTGCTTTAATTTTTATCGTATGAGATCCATCTAAAAAAGCTGTTGTATCTAAAAAGAATTTGAAAATGTTTGGAGGAATTGTAGGAGATGTTAAAGAAGAATGGAAAATTCCATCTATGTATAGTTCTACTTTTTCTAACCGCCCATCTGGTGAATCAGCAGTTATGACTCTTATTTCCGCTGATGTTCCTGATATTACTTTACCCTCAGTTGGTTCCTGAATTGAAACAGAAGGTGGAGAATTATCAAAAGTCACTTTGATTGAATACGATGTTGTTGTATTTGAATAATATCCTATTACTTTTACTATTTTTTCTCCATCTGTGTAGGTTCTAGTATCTTCTGTGAATGTTATAGGAGAAGAGGGAGGAGAAGTTATTGTTTGTTTTTTTTCAGCATTTATCCATAGCTCAATCCTTTTCGGAGAGCCCGTAAAACTAACTTCAACATTCATTATACCCTTTACATACGAGTTTGGCGAAGGGGAAGTGATTATTACTTGGGGAGATTCGGGAGAAGTTACACCACCTCCGGTTTCTTCTCCGGGTCCACCCACCCCTATTCCTGTTCCTGTTGAGAAATAAGATATAAATTCTGTTGGCATCTCATTTCCTCTTTTATCTTTCACTTTGACTTTTACTATGTAATTTCTGTTCGGAGTTAGTCCACCAAGCGGAGTTATAGTTACCTTGAAAACTGTGGGGTCGTATGAGAATGTGAATGGAATTTCAATCACATTATTTTCTAATATTTTTATTCCTGATGTGATGGTTCCAGTATCTATATCTTCTGAGAAGAAAATTATGATTTTTGTATCAATTGGAACTCCTGTTGCGCCGTTAGGTGGAGATATAAATATAACATCAGGAGGGGTTGTATCCAATCCTATGCCGGAGGTAAAAAATATCCAAGCTATATTTACACCTAAGGTTTCTCCATCTTGTGCTGTTATATTTGACCTAAGATTTACAATATAGGTTTGTGATGGTTCAAGAAGTTTTTTAGGTTTCAAAATTGCTATGTTCTCCCCCTCTAAATATGTGAGGTCTGCATCAACTATTTTCCCGTTTATATCTTGGATATAAAAATTTGATGTGTTCAAATTTATGATTTTTTTTGAGAATACAACATATACTATTGTGTCTTGCGGAACCGTCGCTCTGTGTTCGGGATAAATTTTCTTTATCAAAGGAGGGAATTCTGGTGGTCGGATTTCGGTTACTCTTTCAGGTGTTATAGGTGTTATTGTAAATTCCCACGAGAAATCTTCTCCGAGTTCCTCTCCGATAATACTTTTTACTTTTGCTGAAACAAAAACTTTGTATTTTCCTTGTGCAGATACTTCTGGGAAGAGTTCAATTTTTTGTCTATTAGTTATTTTTATTTCTTTTTTTATTTCGTTTCCATCTTTGAAGACTTTGATGGTTGTATCGCTTATAGTTGATTGGTCTACAGGTTTTGAAAAGGCTATGGATATTTTGAGAGGAACAGATGTAAGGGGCATCTGGAAACCTGCTGGTGGGAAGAACTCTATTATTTTGAATTCAAGTGGTGGTCTTCCTGTTCTCTGAGCACAACCAGATATTATTGAAAAAATAAAAGGGATGAAAAAAAGGAAAATATGAAGTGGAATCGTTGCTAAATTAGTTTTTTTTATTTTTATTAAAACCATAATATATAACGCATCGGTATATTAGTAGTAATATTAGTTATTTATCGTAATTTTGTGGTTTAATTTAAACCGTTTATTTTTAATTTGCTCCGTCTGTTTGGTTTATGATTTATTTTCCTCTCCTTTGAGTCTCAAATGTTCTTTGAACATGCACTTGTCTTGAATGAAAAGAAATCCGTTTTCTTCTGCAAGCTTTTTAGCTTCGTCATTTACTATTCCTTCTTGAAGCCATATAGCCTTTATATCTCCTCTCTTTTTCTTTCTTTCTATTGCTTCCTTTACTACTTCTACTGCATATTCAGGTCTTCTGAAAACATTAACAATATCTATTTCATCTTCAACATCAAGAAGGCTTTTGTAAGATTTGAGTCCCATTATTTCATCTTTTGTTGGGTTTATAGGGATTATTTTGTATCCTTGTTTCATAAGATATGCTGGGACTCTATTTGAAGGTTTTTCAGGGTTATCACTCATTCCAACGACTGCTATGTT
>Ga0209741_1000562_pt1 | contig 9958 bp, 4 predicted proteins | sample OctOCTMetagenome_FD_184734 | JGI IMG/M metagenome (GOLD analysis project Ga0209741, IMG submission 184734) | Hot spring and microbial mat streamer communities from Octopus Spring Streamers, Yellowstone National Park, USA - OCT_B (SPAdes) (version 4) | ecosystem: Environmental > Aquatic > Thermal...
AACAGCTGAAAGCTATACAGAAGGAGCTGGGTATATCGGATGAACAGTCCGAGATAGCAGAGCTTGAAAGGAGGCTGAAGGAGAAACCCTTACCGGATTATGTGAGGAAAGCGGCGGAAACAGAACTCAGGAGGCTACAAAGGGTACCCTCCGCATCCCCCGAATATCATGTGATAAGGACCTACATAGAGTGGATCCTTGATCTGCCTTGGCTTGAAAGTACCGAGGACAATATGGACTTATCAAATGCCCGGAGGGTGTTGGATGAGGACCACTATAACCTTGAAAGGGTTAAGGAGAGGATCCTTGAGTACATAGCAATAAAGAAACTGAATCCCACTGGTAAGGCTCCGATCCTTTGTTTCGTTGGTCCCCCAGGTGTAGGAAAGACGAGCTTGGGTAGGTCCATAGCGAGGGCTTTAAACAAGAAGTTTGTAAGGTTGAGCTTGGGAGGGGTGAGGGACGAGGCGGAGATAAGGGGGCACAGGAGGACGTATGTAGGTGCCCTCCCGGGTAGGATAATAATGGCTTTGAAGGAAGCGGGAAGCAACAACCCGGTAATGATGCTTGATGAAATAGATAAGCTCGGGACGGATTGGAGGGGGGATCCCGCATCCGCCCTACTTGAGGTTTTGGATCCAGAGCAAAACCACTCCTTTAAGGACCACTACCTTGACCTACCCTTTGACCTTTCCAAGGTATTCTTCATCACCACCGCGAATACCACCCTAACGATCCCCGCTCCCCTCTTGGACAGGATGGAGGTTATAGAGATCCCCGGCTATGTTTTAGAGGAGAAGGTGCAAATAGCGATAAACTTTATCATCCCCAAGCAGAAGGAAGAAACCGGATTAAAGGATTGCAATGTAAAATTTGAGGAAAAGGCTTTGGTTAGAATTATAGAGGAATACACGAGGGAGGCTGGGGTTAGGGAGCTTCAGAGGAAGATCAACAGGATCTTTAGGAGGATCGCCTTAAAGATAGCTGAAGAAGGTGTATCCTGCGATTTTGTAATAAAACCCGAAAACATTGAAGAATATCTAGGAAAACCCGAATACTTCCCCGAGCTCGCGGAGAGGGAGGCTAAAGTCGGAGTGGCGACGGGCTTGGCATGGACACCCGTGGGTGGTTCCGTGCTGTTCGTTGAGGCGGTAAGGGTTCCTGGGGAGAAGGGGTTTAAGCTCACGGGTAGGCTTGGGGATGTTATGAGGGAGTCGGCGGAGGCTGCCCTTACCTTAGCAAGAAAATACTCATCCGAAAGGGGTGTAGATCCCGAATTTTGGGATAAGGGTTTTATACACCTCCACGTTCCCTCCGGAGCAATACCCAAGGACGGTCCTTCCGCTGGCGTTACCATGTTCGTCGCCCTATACTCCTTAGCCTTAAACATTCCCGTTCCACCCGATATTGCCATGACGGGTGAGATAACCTTAAGGGGTAAGGTTTTGCCTGTTGGGGGAATAAAAGAGAAGGTACTTGCGGCGGATAGGGCGGGGATAAGGAAGGTTCTCCTTCCCACATGGAACAAAAAGGACCTTGAGGATGTTCCAAAGGAGGTAAAGCAAAGGCTTACGTTTTCCTTCATTGACACGGTTGAAGATGTAATAAGGGAGGTTTTTGAAGAGGTTAAAAGTACTTACGGATAAGGGGATTTTCCCCTTTATTGGAGAGAGGAAAAGGGGGGATATAGTTGAGGTTGAGGTGGGAAATAAAAGGACACTTGGGGTTATTTTAGATGTTGAGGGGGGAGAGGGGGTAGGGCTAAAGTTGGCGAAAAACTTTAACCTAAGGATCCCCACAGAACTCCTTGACCTGATAAACTTCGCATCAAAATATTACCACTATCCGCAAAATCTTTACTTAAGGCTCGTCCTTCCCTCACGTTTGAGGAAGATCTCAAGGGTATATTACGTTAGGGTTTCTGATAAGGTGCCAAATACGAAGTTTGTTGAACTATGGGACTACCTTAAAAAACCAAGGACGAAGGATGAAATAGTTAATATGTTTGGGAAAAGGGCGGTTTATTATCTGCGAAGGTGGGAGAGTTTGAACATTATAAGTAAGATCGAAAAGGTGAAAATCCCAAAGTTTAAACCTCCAAAAATCTACGACTTGGGGGAGGTTGAAATACCCGAAAGTCCAAACCTTGAGCAGATGAGGGCCATAAACTCAATAATATCCTCAAAGGGATTTTCAACCTTTTACCTTTGGGGACCGACGGGTTCCGGGAAGACTTTGGTTTATCTTAAGGTGGTGGAAAGGTTCCTTGCGGAGGGTAAAGGGGCATTGATCCTCGTTCCCGAGATCCTTTTATCTTACCACATTGCTAGGGCCTTCCAAAGAGCCTTTGGGGAAAATTTTGCCATATATCACGGAAGTTTGGGAGATAAACTCAACGTATGGTACAACGTAGCCAAGGGGAAGGTAAAGGTGGTTATGGGTACCAGGAGTGCGGTGTTTCTGCCGATAAGGGACTTAGGGGTAATACTGGTTGATGAGGAGTTCGATGAGGGTTTCAAGGAGGAGGTGAGGATCCCATTCTATAACGCCCGCGATCTTGCGATATACAGGGGTAAGATTTTGAATATTCCGGTGGTTTTGGGAAGCGCTACTCCTTCTCTAGAAAGTTTTCACAACATAAGGATCAAGAAATTCAAGCCCCTGATTTTAAGCAAGAAGATACACGGAGGAAATGTGAGCATGGAAGTCGTTGATATGAGGAGGGAAAAAAAGGTAAAGGGGATCTTTTCCGAGAGGATGATATACGATCTCCTTTCAACCCTTCAAAGTGGTAAAAATGCGATAATATACGTAAATAGAAGGGGGTACTTACCTTACTTTTTCTGTGCGGATTGTGGAACACCGGTTAAGTGTGAAAATTGCGATGTTGTCCTTGCTTTGCATAAGGGGAAATTTGGGGAGTTTTTGAAGTGTCATATATGCGCCTTTTCGACGGATATACCATTGAGCTGTGGCAACTGTGGAAGCACCAACCTGATAGGCGTGGGTTTTGGGACACAGAGGGTGGAGGAGGAGCTTTCGGAGATTTTAAAAGTTGAGGTTTTTAGAATGGATTCGGATAAAATCAGAAAGAGGGAGGAGGTTATAAGGCTTTTGAAAGAGTTCGGAGAGGGAAAAATTAGGGTTCTTGTGGGGACAAAGATGGTTATTAAAGGTTTGGATTTCCCAAACGTTTCCCTTGTTGTCATTTTGAACGCGGATCAGTTCTTATACAGGGGAGGGGACTTTAGGGCGGAGGAGAGGGCCCTTCAGATCCTATATCAAATTGCGGGTAGGATAAGGGGAGAAGGAAAACTTTTAATACAAACTTACAACCCAAACCATCCCATTATGAGGGAGTTTTTGAGGGGAGATTTGGGGAGCTCTTACGAGAGGATATACGGGGAAAGGAAGGGTTCGGATTTCCCCCCTTTCAGGAGGATGGCGTTCTTTGAAATTAGAACCCCATCCGAGGAAAACGACAGGATAAACTTTAAAATTTTAGAAAATTTCGTGGAGAATTACAAGGGTGCAACCCTTTGGGGACCCTCATACCCTCCCATGCGCAAGCTCAGGGGAATGTACAGGGTAAGGGTGGTTATTTTGGGTAAGGACCATAAGGAGGTTCTGAAGGCTCTTTCGGATTTAGAAAGATTACCATTAAGGGGTAGAAAAATTTTCAATGTAGATCCGATGTCCTTAGTATGACTTTCTTAAAGCCTCATCATAGATTTATTTTCCCAGCTCTTCCCCATCATTTTTCTTAAACGTTCTTTCACAACCCCTTATATCTTTTCCCGCAGGTTTTAGGTTCTCGGATGGATCGTATTCAATAAAATCCTACCATGCTCCACCTCCGCCACCTCCCGCACCACCACCAGAACTTCCTCCACTCTTAAATCCACTCTCATCATCTCTTCCACTACCCCCAAATCCACCCCAACCACCTCCCACAACACCACCAAATTTCCATACATCCCTAAACCCACCCCAACCACCTGAATACGTCCCATGACTTGGCACGGTTGATAGGTACGTACTAAGGGATGATATGGATGATACCGTGATCCTTATAGATTCCATAGTTTCCATAACTTCTCCTATATCCCTGGTGTAAGTTTGAATCAAATCTATGTAATTTATCACTTTGCTTATCTTTTCTATCCATATTTTCTCTATCCCTAAAACTATCGCATAAGGTATTACCCTTTCTAACTTGGTTGGATCCTCTTCCATCATCCTCTTTAAACGATCCTCTTCAACCCTCTTTATAAACTCCTTAAACCCCAAAACCCTTTTATACATCTCAACCCCTCTTTCAGTTTTCCTCGGCATGTAGCTACCCATGAAAGAAATAATCGCTCCAGCCAATAAAAATCCTAAGGGTATTTCTATGGAAGGATGATGCAGAATGATATGCGGAGCGAATATAGTTCCTTTAAATAGAAACATAAATGCATACAGAATAAGAAATGCAATAATATACAGAATAATATACGGAGCAAAAAATGCAATAATATCCAAAATAGACAAATCACTATACTTTTTCGTCTTACCCAATGAAGCGAAAAGAATAATATGAAGAGCGGGAATCATAATAAAGAATAAATTAGCATTGCCAATATCGGGGTGTTGGAGAACTGAAGCAGTAAATAAAGCTATAGCAACCATTCCTATTCCTAAGGATGCATATTTTTTCCTTACCGCGTCCGGATTCTCTTGAAAATAATCCCTTTGAGTCAACAAATTATAAACTTCATCTTTAACCGATTCAAAAGCTTTATATAATTTCTCGTACTTTTCTGCATATTCCCTTGCCTCACTTGGTTCCAGACTTCCTCTAAGTCTTAACACTTTTCCATCTTCCGCACTTTCCTTTATCGCTTTAAATACCTTCCTCTCATAACCCTCTAAATCATCCCCTTCCCTCAATATCTCTATTTCAAAATCTTTATCTCCCAAAGGTTTGATCTTTAAATATCCCCTAATCGCAAGGTCAATTATTGTCGCAAATATATCCCTATCATCAGCATACTCATCAACCAAAGTCCCAATCTCTGCAGGCTTCAAATTTTCAGGCGGTTCATATTCTACCATTATCGACCTCTCTATCCTCGGATCCCTACCATAACGAAAGTATTGAGATAACATATACCATAAAGATATTAGAGGAAATAAAATCATAAACAAAAGACCCCAATTCCTTGATATCCAAGAGGATTTAGAAGGCTCAATTGAAGCACTTTTCGGGACTCCTACCGATGTTGTTAAATTCTTATCGGTCTGATCAATCAGGATACCTTTAGGAAGACTTATAGCTATTATTAAATTCTCACCAGCTTTAAAAGGACCTGCCTTAAAGAATACCTTGTTCCCTTCAACCCAAGCCTTCCCATTTTGTTCCCTTGAACCCTTTTTACCAGTGTAAAATGTGTATTTCGCCTTACTAACATCAACACCTTCGGGAAGATTCACAACACAACTTACCTCGTTTATCCTCATCTCCCATTCAGTCCCATTCACATTCCAATAGACCTCATCGTGTTCCTTAAAGTAGTTTATCGCACCCTTTACTTCATATGTTATGTTATACACATTCTCCCCTTTAACCAAAACTTCTGGATCTCCTATCCTCCAATATACCTCCCCACCTTCTTTTTTCTCCAAAACCTGATAACTTCTCCCACTGTCATCTTCTACGGATATTAAGTTAAATCCCAGCTTTCTCCCTTGGAAGTAGTAGGGTATTTTCCTGTATATGCCGTGTCTCTCTTCCTCCCCAAAATCTACTACTATCCTCTCTTTTACTACCATCACACCATCCATACGAATATCTATAAAGGACTCAAACGACTTTATGTAAGGCTCAACAATTATTAACCAAATCATAGTTTTCTAAAACTTAAATAACCTACCATGCTCCACCTCCACCACCTCCCGCACCTCCACCAGATCTCCCTCCACCCCCAAATCCACTCCTACCACCTGAAGATGTTCCCAAACTTGCCAAGGCTGGTAGGGACGTACTAAGGGATGATGTCGTGATACTTATAGATTTACCTACATCCCTTGTGGAAGTTTGAATCCAAGCAGGTATATAACTTAACACTTTGCTTATCTTTTCTATCCATATGTTCTCTATCCCTAAAACTATCGCATAAGGTATTATCCTTTCTAACTTGTTTGGATCCATCCTCTTTAAATAATCCTCTTCAACCCTCTTTATAAACTCCTTAAACCCCAAAACCCTTTTATACATCTCAACCCCTTTTTCAGTTTTCCTCGGTATGTAGAGACCTATGAAAGAAATAATCACCCCAGCCAATGCAATGCCTAAAGGTACCTCTACGGACGGATGATGAAGAGCGTACATAGGAACGTATATATCTTTATCATTTATACCAATAGTTATACCTCCATTTATATAAAACCCTATGAACATATAAAACAGAAAAATAAATAGAAAAAATGATGTAACATACAAAAACATTTTCATTTCACGAAATGTATATGAAGTGAGAAAAACGGCAAGAATAGTGGGAAACATAAGTAACGCAATAAACACTAAATTAACATGGCCAATATCTGGGTGTTTGAAAATCCAACTAGTAAATAAAGCTATTAAAACCATTAATAATCCTAGTAAGGCATATTTCAACCTTACTAGTTTCGGATTTTCTTGAAAATAACCCCTTAGAAGAGTCAACGAATTATAAACTTCATCTTTAACCGATTCTAAATTATCATGTAATTTCTCGTACTTTTCCACATATTCCTTTGCCTTACTTGGTTCCAAACTCCTTATGTAGTACTTCACACTTTCCCCAAGTCTCAACACTTTTCCATCCTCCGCACTTTCCTTTATCGCTTCAAATACCTTCCTCTCATAACCCTCTAATTCATCCCCTTCCCTCAATATCTCTATCTCAACATCTTTATCCCCCAAAGGCTTTATCTTTAAATATCCCCTAATCGCAAGATCAATTATTGTCGCAACTATATCCCTATCATCAGCATACTCATCAACCAACGTCCCAACCTCCGCAGGCTTCAAATTTTCAGGCGCTTCATATTCTACCATTATCGACCTGTTTATCCTCGGATCCCTACCATAACGAAAGTATTTGTATAACATATACAATAACGATATTAACGGCAATAATATCATAAACAAAAGACCCCAGTTCCTTGATATCCAAGAGGGTTTAGGCGGTTCAATTAAAACTCCTTTGGGAAGACCTACAACTATCGTTAAATTCTCACCAGCTTTAAATGGTCCAGCCTTAAAGAATACCTTGTTCCCTTCAACCCAAGCCTTCCCATTTTGTTCCCTTGAACCCTTTTTACCAGTGTAAAATGTGTATTTCACCTTACTAACATCAACACCTTCGGGAAGATTCACAACACAACTTACCTCGTTTATCCCCATCTCCCATTCGGTCCCATTCACATTCCAATAGATCTCATCATGTTCATTAAAGTAGTTTATCGCACCCTTTACTTCATATGTTATGTTATACACATTCTCCCCTTTAACCAAAACTTCTGGATCTCCTATCCTCCAATATACCTCCCCACCTTCTTTTTCTTCCAAAACCTGATAACTTCTCCCACTGTCATCTTCTACGGATATTAAGTTAAATTCCAACTTTCTCCCTTGGAAGTAGTAGGGTATTTTCCTGTATATGCCGTGTTTCTCTTCCTCCCCAAAATCTACTACTATCCTCTCTTTTACTACCATCACACCATCCATACGAATATCTATAAAGGACTCAAACGACTTTATGTAAGGCTCAACAATTATTAACCAAATCATAGTTTTCTAAAACTTAAATAACCTACCATGCTCCACCTCCACCACCTCCCGCACCTCCACCAGATCTCCCTCCACCCCCAAATCCACTCCCACCACCTGAAGATGTTCCATAACTTGCTGAAGATGTTCCCAAACTTGCCAAGGCTGGTAGGGACGTACTAAGGGATGATGTCGTGATACTTATAGATTTACCTACATCCCTTGTGGAAGTTTGAATCCAATCAGGTATATAATTTAACACTTTGCTTATCTTTTCTATCCATATGTTCTCTATCCCTAAAACTATCGCATAAGGTATTATCCTTTCTAACTTGTTTGGATCCTCTTCCATCATCCTCTTTAAACGATCCTCTTCAACCCTCTCTATAAACTCCTTAAACCCCAAAACCCTTTTATACATCTCAACCCCTCTCTCAGTTTTCCTCGGCATGTAGCTACCCATGAAAGAAATAATCGCTCCAGCCAATACAATGCCTAAAGGTACCTCTATGGAAGGATGATGCAGAACGGATATAATTACTGATATTTCGGTTTTATTTATATCAAACATATCCATATAAAACAGAATACTAATATACAAAGCAATATAATAATATAAATATACATACTTAGTCTTAGTAAGACGAGTGGGTACTATACGAAACAAAGTAAAGAGAATGATAATAAAGAAAATATTCATAATAATGGGATTATCTATTATTTTGGACATAAAGGACATAAATGCACACAACAGAGGAACATTTATTATTATTATTAGAAACTTCTTACCAAATGAGATGAAAAAAATAGGAAGAAGAGCAATAGACATAATAAGCATGATGAAAAAGTTGGCAATGCCAATATAGGGGTGTTGGAGAAATAAAGAAGTAATTAAAGCTATGGCAGCAACACCTATACCTAAAAATGCATATTTTTTCCTTACCACATCCGGCTTCTCCTGAAAATAGCCTATTTTCGTTAATAAATCATAAACTTCATCTTTAACCGATTTCAAAGTATCATGTAATTTCTTGTACTTTTCTGCATCTATTATGTAGTATATGTAGTACTTCACACCTTCCCCAAGTCTTAACACTTTTCCATCCTCCGCACTTTCTTTTATCGCTTCAAATACCTTCCTCTCATAACCCTCTAAGTCATCCCCTTCCCTCAATACCTCTATCTCAACATCTTTATCCCCCAAAGGCCTTATCTTTAAATATCCCCTAATCGCAAGATCAATTATTGTCGCAACTATATCCCTATCATCAGCATACTCATCAACCAACGTCCCAACCTCCGCAGGCTTCAAATTTTCAGGCGCTTCATATTCTACCATTATCGACCTCTCTATCCTCGGATCCCTACCATAACGAAAGTATTTGTATAACATATACAATAACGATATTAACGGCAATAATATCATAAACAAAAGCCCCCAATTCCTTGATATCCAAGAGGGTTTAGGTGGTTCAATTAAAACTCCTTTGGGAAGACCTACAACTATCGTTAAATTCTCACCAGCTTTAAACGGACCTGCCTCAAAGAATACCTTGTTCCCTTCAATCCAAGCCTTCCCATTTTGTTCCCTTGAACCCTTTCTACCAGTGTAAAATGTGTATTTCACTTTGCTAACATCAACACCTTCGGGAAGATTCACAACGCAACTTACCTCGTTTATCCCCATCTCCCATTCAGTCCCATTCACATTCCAATAGATCTCATCATGTTCCTTAAAGTAGTTTATCGCACCCTTTACTTCATATGTTATGTTATACACATTCTCCCCTTTAACTAAAACTTCTGGATCTCCTATCCTCCAATATACCTCCCCACCTTCTTTTTTCTCCAAAACCTGATAACTTCTCCCACTATCATCTTCTACGGATATTAAGTTAAATTCCAGTTTTCTCCCTTGGAAGTAGTAGGGTATTGTCCTGTATATGCCGTGTCTCTCTTCCTCCCCAAAATCTACTACTATCCTCTCTTTTACTACCATCACACCATCCATACGAACATCTATAAAGGACTCAAACGACTTTATGTAAGGCTCAACAATTATTAACCAAATCATAGTTTTCTAAGTTTTCTAAAACTTAACCCTTGGTACCTCCCTATCCTCATCCCTCGCCTCAAAGAAGGGCACAGGCTTAAAACCAAGAT